>ERZ778496.1884-NODE-1884-length-13635-cov-3.964433_pt1 | contig 13635 bp, 15 predicted proteins | sample MGYA00433099_ERZ778496 | MGnify/ENA primary metagenome ERZ778496 (study PRJEB29527, sample SAMN07138962) | mouse gut metagenome | material: feces | host: mouse | place: China:Nanjing | collected 2016-01-25 ... | reverse complement strand
AGTTCATTCCAGTTTGGTGCGAAAATATCATTTGCGTTTTGACGAGCGGCTGCAGTTTGATTTATATGTTGAAGACTTTTGCATAAACGCTTTTGAAACGTATGGGATAAAATCAAAAATACTGGGTATTAAATGCCAGCATTATTCGTATGGGAGCATGCGGCAGCGCTTTTATGACAATTTCGATTACCTGGCTGAAAAATACCGAAATGCGCGCTATTCCTATTCTAATTGCCTGATTACGAAAGAACTGGGCAAAAAGCTGGATATGCCCATAAAACGCGAGCCTTCCGGTTTGTGGCGTTCTTTGAAAAGGCGCTGGCATAATTTTTTTATGAGCTGATTTTTATCCGCCTGCCGAAAGAAAATTCAGGAAGAATTTTTCGTGTATTTCTTTTGTGTCCTTGTCATCACCTTGCATGACAACTTTTGTTCGGGGAATTTTTAACATTTCGTTTGCAGGCAGTTTCTCAAGGGTGATTTGGCAATTTTTAAAAAAATACGCAGTCCCGTGAACAGAATTTTTCGAGGTCATGTTGTCTTCTCTTTGAAAAAATTCTTCGATTCTGTAAACGGGAACTGCCCATATTTCATCATATATCATGCTTATAAGAGTGTTTTTGCGTCTTTGAAATAATCGTTTTCAAAGTCTTCGATAGTGCCGCTGTCCACTGCTTTTGCAATTTCGGGATTGATAGGAATTTGGAAAATATGTTTTATGCCGTGTTTTTTGGCAATTTCTTCAATATGGCTGTCACCGAAAATCTTATGGCGTTTTCCGCAGCCGCCGCACTCGAAATAGCTCATGTTTTCCACAAGCGCCAAAATCGGTATATTCATCATATCCGCCATATTCACGGCTTTTTCAACAATCATGCTCACAAGCTCCTGCGGGGAAGTGACAACGATAATTCCGGAAATAGGCAAAGACTGGAAAACGGTAAGAGGCACGTCGCCCGTTCCCGGAGGCATGTCCACAAACATGTAGTCCACGTCCCCCCAAGCGGTATCGGACCAAAACTGCTTTACCGTGTTCGCAATGATGACGCCGCGCCAAATAATGGGATCCGTTGCGCGTTCAAGCAAAAGGTTCACGCTCATCATGGAAATGCCTTTTTTGCTTACGGCGGGAAGCATGCCCATATCGTTTCCGGAAATTCTTTCCGTAACGCCAAAAGCCGTAGGAATGGAAGGACCGGTTATATCGGCGTCCAAAATGGCTGTTTTAAAGCCGTCTTTATTCATCTGTGTTGCCAAAAGCGTTGTGACAAGACTTTTTCCGACACCGCCCTTGCCGCTGACAACGGCGATGATTTTCTTCACATTTGACTGTGGATGTGCGGGAGCAAGCAGGCTTTCCTTATCTCTTTCGCCGCAGTTTTGCCCGCAGCTTGAGCAGTTATGATCACAGGAACTCATAGAAACCTCATTTGTTTTTTATAAATATTTTAGGTTTATTTTTGATTATGTCAATAAGAAAATTTGAATTTTTACTCGATTTTTCTTGTAATTTTATATGATATCGTTAAAATCACCCTATTGCCATTATTGAGGATTTTGTTATGCCTGACTGCAAACAATATATCGGTCTTACATGTTCCGACCCTTCAAATGAAGAAAAAATCATAAAAAAAATCTCTTGGGTGAGCATAATCGGCAATGTTTTTTTGACGATTTTCAAACTTTTCGCCGGGGTTTCAGGACATTCCGGCGCGTTGATTTCCGACGCCGTCCATTCCTTATCAGATATTATCACAACCATTATCGCTTGGGTCGGGGTAAAGGTTTCAAGGCAGGAAGCCGACCGGAAGCACCAATACGGGCATGAACGGCATGAATGCGTCGCATCGCTGGTTCTCGGCATTATCCTTATGCTGACAGGCTTGGGTATCGGAAAAGCGGGCATTGAAAATATCATATCGGGTTCTTATCATACCGCGCAAATTCCGACTTGTATCGCATTGATTGCTGCTCTTGTTTCCATTCTCGGAAAAGAGGCCATGTATTGGTATACGAGATATTATGCGAAAATCATCAATTCTCCCGCATTCATGGCAGATGCGTGGCACCACAGGGCGGACGCCGTTTCCTCTGTCGGCTCGCTCATAGGTGTTGGCGGAGCGATGCTCGGGTATCCGGTTATGGACACGCTGGCTTCTTTGTTCATTTGCCTTTTTATTTTGAAAGTGTCCTATGATATCATGCGCGACACGTTTTCAAAGCTTCTCGATACTTCCAGCGGTGCGGAATATGAGCGTAGATTGTCCGCTTTCATTTCCGCGCAGCCTGATGTTGTTAAAATCGATTTGCTTCAGACAAGAATGTTCGGCAATAAAATTTATGTCGATTTGGAAATTTCTTTAAACGGTTCCTTGTCTTTGAAAGAAGCCCATGAAATTGCGGAAAACGTGCATGCCGCCGTGGAACTGACATTCCCGGAGGTAAAACATATCATGATACACGTAAATCCCGCTTAGGGATAAAGCGTGTGAAATTCCACATTGGATTTGACAAATCAGTATCATGAGAATATAATTTAATGAATAAGGAGGCGGTGTTGAAAAAAATTTTAGAAACGATATTTTCTGTGAAAAACAGAACAGTTATCAATGAAAAAGAAAAAATCCTCACAATTTTCGGTATCAAGGTAATTTTATCTTCTGTTCCAATATATATATATATATATCCGGTTCAGAAAATTCGGAAGAGGTGAAACCTTCTTTCCCGCATAAAGAACCTTCCGGATTAATTCCGAATTTTTCTTCAGCGCTGGAAGTTTTGGAAAAATATAAGGACAGCGCCGTAAAGCTTCATGTAGGCTGCGGTATGGTCTATAAACCCGGATGGATCAATATTGATAATAACTCTGACAACAATATAGAAAAATTAGATTTGAATTTGGATCTTGCAAATCCTCTTCCTTTTCCTGATAACAGCGTTGATTTTATTTTTAATGAACATTTTTTGGAACATTTGACCGTTGATGAGGGTAAGAGGGCTGTTTCCGAATTTATGAGGGTTTTAAAGCCCCATGGCGTTCTTCGTATAGCCATGCCTGATTTAAAAAATACTGTTGCCAATTATTTAAAGCCGAAAGAACAATGGATTGCCGATACAAAAGAATTGTTTGAAAAATTTCATTTGACCTACATAAAGACGCAGGCGGAAAATTTGAACATCGCTTTTCGTTCGTGGGGGCATAAATGGTTGTATGATGAAGAAGAATTGGCAAGACGCATTGAGGAATTGGGATTTAAAAAGTACGTTTTTTGCGAGCTGCATAAAAGCATGCACGCTCCGCTGAACAATCTTGAAACCCGCAAGGAATCAACATTGATTGTTGAAATCACCAAAGGAGAATAATATGAATTATTGTGATCAGTTGCATTTTCACATGAATTTTTTGCCGACTTGCATATCGCCTTGCTGCGATGTCCATAGGGCGGGAGCACCTGAATTTCCATTTACCGGCGGATATGTGGATTTTGAAAAATATACCAAGCATATTGAAGACGTCAGGGAAAAAATTCAAAATCCGCCCAATGCTTTTTGTACTGATTGCCCTAATATATATATATATATCAGGACAAAGTCTTCCGCCGATGGATATAAGCATTGTCAGCATCAATCCTCACAAATATTATTGTGATTGCCGCTGCGTTTACTGCCATTTATGGAATTATCCCGAAAAAATCAAACCGTACAGCATGTATGAGCCATTAACTTCCTTATATGAACAAAAAGCCATCAATCCGGAAACAACAAGTCTTCATTGGGGCGGAGGGGAAAGTACGCTGTTAAAAGACTTTGAGGAAACAAGCCGCTGGTCTTTGGATAACGGTTTTGTTCAATATGTCCATACAAACGGTTTTCATTTGTCGCAGTCAATCATTAGTTTTTTACAGGAAGATAAGGGAAGCGTCAATATAAGTCTGGACTGCGGCGACAGGGAAACCTATAAAAGGGTGAAAGGCGTTGATAAATGGGATGCCGTTACCAAGCATATCGCCGATTATGTCAATAATGCGAAAGATACGAATAAAGTCAACATAAAATATATAATTTTTAAAGAAAACAACAGTCTGAAACAAATTGAAAAGTTTTTTGAATTTTGCAAAAAGTCCAATGTTTCATTGGTTGAATTTTCTTTTGACTTTCGTGATGTCAGAGACAAGAGCGTGACAGATCAATCTGTAAAAGCCGCCGCTTTGTTCCGTCATTTTGCAAAAGTGAATGGAATGGCTGTCGAGCCGTTTTTCATGCCCATGGAATTGCAGGAAAAAGTCAATGCCCAATTAGAGAAAATGGAAACGTCACCTTGGATGAACGTTAAACGGTTTTTTAGAAAAATTATCTGATTTTTTAAATATCAGCCGCATGTTAAAAGCATTATGTTATTTTTTCACTGCTAAAAAATAACATGATGCTTTTTTATTTATATTCTTTTATTCAAAGTTTTTTCTGGCTTTTTTAAAGTAATTGTCAAACCGTTTTTCCGCATCGTCATAAAATTCATTGTTGATGATCAATGTGTCAGACGGGGAACTTTTGGTGCAGTAACTTCCCATCGCCAAAACACAGCTTTCTCCGATAGTGACACTGTTGGCTACACAGGAAGAAGCGCCTAAAAAACATCCTTTTTTTATGATTACGCCGCCAGCTAAGGAAACGTGCGCGGCAATAAAGCAATTGTCCTCAATAACGGTATGATGTCCTAAATATGTGTTGGGAAGCACATAAATATTATTGCCTATTTTCACTTGCGAATGGGCGACAACATTTTCAAACACTATGCAGTGTTCGCCAAGAATGCTGTCGGGCATCAGGGATGCTGACTTGTCGATATACGAAATGGGCTGATATCCTTTTGCTTTAAATTCATGATAAATTCTTGTTCTAAGCTTATTTAACATGTTTCCTCCAATTCCGATGATGAATTTATAGGAACAGGGAGGATATGTTTTTTCAATATTTTCAAAGTCAACTACAGGCAGATTTAAAAACTGCCTGCTCTTTATATAATTTTTTTCAAGAACAAACGCAGAAACAGCATGTCCTGTTTGGCATAACTTCGTATAGAGGATTTGTGCAAGTCCGCCGATACCAAAAATAATTATAGTTTCATTCATGTTGACATTATATATATATATATATAGGTTTAGTCAATAATTTTTTATTGAGGATACCTACTGTAATGTTAAACAACGATGAAATTGGCGGATATTTTGAACTGGAATGCGGATTTCATAAAAATTATCATCATTCTTCATTGTTATTCAATTCTTCAAGAAACGCCCTTTCTTTTTATCTTCAGCAAAAAAAAATCAAAAAATTGCATGTGCCCATGTTCACATGCGAAACCATTTGGAAGAGCGTGGAAAGGGCGAATTGTACAATAATTCCTTATGATGTGGATACCGATTTCACTCCTCTTATCGAATTTCAGGAAAATCAGTTTTATCTCATCAATAATTATTTTGGAATTACAGGTAAAAAAAATACGATGTTATGTAAAAATAAAAAAGGGAATATTATTTTTGACAATTCACAGGCGTTTTATTCAAAACAATACGGAACCGCCGGTATTTACAGTCCGAGAAAATTTTTCGGACTGCCTGACGGAGGCATTTTGTGCACGGATTTGAATTTGGAAGAAGAATATGAAAAATTGCCCCGTTCTCATTCTTATGAAATATGCAGTCATTTATTAATCCGGCATGACCGGGAAGCCCAAGAAGGATATGACGAATTTGTTAGAAACAGACAGATAATTGCCGGTTGCGGAATAGAAAAAATGTCATTTTTAACACAAAACCTGATGAAGAGTATTCAGTATGAAAAAATCGCCCGAATACGCAAAAGAAATTTCAATTATTTGCATAATAGACTAAAAAATAAAAATTTACTGAAATTTGAACTGGATAAAGATGACATTCCTATGGTATATCCTTTTAAATTCGGCGAAAAAAAAGAATTGCAGGCGTTTTTGCTGAAACATAAAATCTATACGGCGAGTTATTGGCCGAAATCGAATGAATATCCTATGCACATGGCGGGTGAAAATTGCAGAGAAAACCGTGAAACCATTATTCCCTTGACAATAGACCAACGCTATACTAAAAAAGATATGGACAGAATTGTTTTTGTTTTGGAAAAATTTTTTGGGAATAATGGGTAGGGTATGACAAAATTGAGTGCGATAGAGATTTACACGAAGCATGCGGAACAATATGATACAAAAGATTTTTTGAAACAAGTTTGGCGAACTGAGAATGGCGAGGATATTCCTGCGGAACAATTGAATTTCATTACCAATTCAATCCGTAATGCTTTAAAATTGTCAAAAGACGATGTCGTGTTGGATTTGTTTTGCGGCAACGGGCATTTGTCGCATTTTTTCATTGATGAAATAAAGGGATTGCACGGGGTTGACGGTTCGGATTATTTAATTCAGGTTGCCAATGATAATTTTTGTATTGAAAACAAATCTTCCTATGCTTGTTCCGATTTGTCACATTTGGATTTGAATGGCATTATGCAAAATTCCCTTTTTTCACAAGAAGATTTTACTAAGATATTGATTTTCGGAAGCATTCAATATTTGTCAAAATCTTCATTGGGTGATTTTCTTGCTTTTTTGTATAAGAAATTTACCAATGTTATATATATATATATCACCTGTTCCCAACAAAAATTATGCAGCTGATTTTTTTAAAAAAAGGAATATTGATGTGAATACAGTCAATCTTGATGATGTTAATTCTCAATTTGGTTGTTGGCATGATCCGGAAGAGTTTATGGATATCGCAAACAAAGCCGGGTGGAAAGCCCGGGAAATTCCTTTTGAAAATCGGCATTATCAATCTTTTTACCGTTTCAACATTTTATTATCAAGGTAAGCATGAAAACCTTAGCATTAATGCAGCCATATTTTTTTCCTTATATAGGATATTTTATGTTGATAAAGCATAGTGATGCTTTTGTATTGTTAGATGATGTCCAGTATATAAAAGATGGTTGGATAAAAAGAAACAGGGTTTTGAAGCCGTCACGCGATGATTGGCAGTATGTGACTGTTCCGGTAAAAAAATTTCATGAAACAGCCAGAATTAAAGATATTGAAATCGATAACAGCAAAGAGTGGAAAAAAAAATTTTTTGCTCAGCTTGCCCATTACAAATCTGTTTCACCATATTATGCAGAAATAAAAGATTTGCTTGAATATTGTTTATCAATTGAAACAAATTCCATTAATAAATTAAATGGGTTTATTCTTGCAGCAGTATGCAATTATTTAGGAATTACAACTCCGATTTCTTTTTTTTCAGACTATTCTCCGCTGGACCAAACTCCAGCCTATCCTGATGAATGGTCGCTCTTTTTTTGCAGGAAACATGATTATGACAGATATATCAATGCTCCCGGCGGCATGAGTTTCTTTAGAAAAGAACAATTTGCGGCATCTAATATTGAATTGGAGTTTATCAAACCGATACGATGTGAATATTCACAAAAAAATATCAATTTTATTTCTGAATTGTCAATTATAGATTTATTGTTTTTCAACAGCAAAGAACAAATAAATGGTTATTTGGAACAAGTTGAATTTATTAATTAAGAGCATGGATATGAAAAAGAATTTTTCGGATTTTGCGTTATATGGCGGAGATAAGGTTTTTTCAACGTTTAGGACAACTACAAACATGGTTCCGCCTGACAGGGAAGTTTTTTTTAACTATGCGAAAAGAGCATTTGAGCATAGACAATTCACCAATAACGGGGACAATATTAAAGAATTGGAAAAAAAACTTGCTGCTTTTCATGAAGTGAAGCATTGCATTGCCGTTTCAAGCGGATTCAGCGCATTAATGCTTGCTGTAAGGGCTTTGGCACTGCCTCATAAGACGGAAGTCATCATTCCTTCTTTAGCTTATCGTTCCAGCGGCGATATTTTGGAATGGGCAGGTTTTATCCCGCATTTTTGCGATGTTGAAGCGCAAACACGGACAGTGTCCGTGCAAACCGTTGAAAAGTGCATCAATACGAATACCGCGGCTCTTGCCATTCCTCATCCCATGGTGACGCTTTGTGATATTGACGAAATTGTTGCTTTGGCGAAAAAACATGGTTTGCCCCTTATTTTTGATTCAGTCGAAGCCGTTGGGGCAAGCTATAAAGGGAAGATGATTGGCGGGTTCGGCGATGCGGAAACGTTTTCAATGCATGCCAGTAAACTTATAAATTCGGCAGAAGGCGGCTACATTACGACAAATAATGATGCACTTGCCGATTTGCTGCGAAAAATGCGGGCATTTGGTTTTGTAGCCAAGGATATGGTGGATTGTTTAGGGATCAATGCCAAACTTAATGAATTGCATTCCGCCATGGGGCTTGCCGGTTTATCATGGATTGAGCGGCAAATCAGCGAAAATAAGGCTATGCATTTGGCGTATCAGGAGCATTTTAAAGACATTATCGGCTTGGAAATTATTCCATATGTTGAAAATGAAAAAAGAAATTGGAAAACATGCCTTGTGAAAATCAATTCCGAATGGCCTTTTACGAGGGATTTGACTCTAAAAATTCTTAATGCGGAAAATATCAACGCCCGTGAATATTATAGTCCGCCTTTGCATTTGAAATATGCTAAGGATAAATGTGTTTATGCTGATTTGCCTAATACGGAAAAGGTATGCCAGGAATATTTTTTATTGCCTTTCGGTTATTCCATGAGTGTTGATGATACGAAAATGATTGCGGATGTTCTTAAAGCCATGTTGCGATTTAAAAATGAACTTCTTGCGGAAGGCTAGGTGATTTGCATGAAAAAAAGTATTAACGAATTGGCTTTTTTCGGAGGATCTCCTCTTTTTGATATTTTACTGCCTGTCGGACAGATCAATATTCCTGAATATGAACGTTTCGAAGCTCTTATGAATGATGTTTTCGATAGAAAATATTATACCAATCAGGGTAAATTGACTTTCGAGTTTGAAGATAAATTTTCAGAGCTTTCCGGAATGAAAAACAGCATTGCCGTTACGAACGGAACCGTTGCGATCAGCATTGCGGCAAAGGCGCTGAACTTGCCTGTGAAAAGCAAAGTCATTGTTCCTTCATTTACTTTTATCGGCACGGTCCAAGCTTTGACTTGGGCTGGCTTGGAACCTGTTTTTGCGGATATTGACCTTGAAACCCATACCATAACCTATGAAACGGTCGCTCCTCTTTTAAAAAATAAAAATATCAGCGCTGTCTTAGGCGTGCATCTTTGGGGAAATCCTTGCGATGTCGAACGGTTGGATGAAATTGAACAACAATACGGCATTCCTGTTTTTTATGATGCCGCCCATGCTGTCGGTTCCGCATATAAAAATAAAAGTTTGGCATCATTCGGACATTGTTCGACATTTTCCTTGCATGCGACAAAAGTTTTGCAGGCTGCCGAGGGCGGGGTTATTTGCACGGATGATGATGAATTGGCTGAACGTATCAGAAATATGAGAAGTTCGTACGGCAGGCGCAGGCAAGTCTCCGTTCCTCTGGTTATCAATGGCCGTTTTTCAGAGCTTCAAGCTGCCATGGCTTTGCTCAGCATAGAAAAATTTTCTGAGTATGTAACCAATAATAAGCATAGGTATCTATTATACAAAGAGAAATTAAAAAATATCGCCGGTTTGTCCGCCATTGAATATGATGAAAGCATGCAGGGCAATTATCAATATGTCGTTTTTCGGCTTAATGAAGAACAATTCGGTCTTTCACGGGATTTATTGGTTGAAATTTTGAGCAGTGAAAACATTATCGCCCGTAAATATTTCATTCCCGCAGCGCATAAAAGTGTTCCTTATATCAATATGGAATGCGCCAAAATCAACCTGCCCAATACGGAACTTTTGATACAGGAAGTTTTTCAGCTTCCTTCAGGGCAAATTGTCACGGATGAACATATTGAGCGAATTTGTGAACTTATTTCGTTCATTCAGCAAAATGCAGAAGGCATTAAAAAAAACGTGGAGAGGGAGCGGCAATGCAGCCAAAAGTAATTATCTGTTGTTCGACATACAACCAAGAAAAATATATTGAGCAGGCATTGCAAGGTCTTGTCATGCAAAAGACCAACTTTCCTTTTGTGGTGCATGTGCATGATGACTGTTCCACAGATGAGACGAAAAATATTATTTTAAAATACCAAAAATTGTATCCGGAAATCATCATTCCCAAATTTCATGACTTTAATTATTTTTCAAGAGACTGCGGAATGTTAACAGAAAAATTGCATTCCGATATAACAAGTGAGTATTTCGGTCTTTGCGATGGTGATGATTATTGGACTGATGAACAGAAACTGCAAAAGCAAGTTGATTTTTTGGACAATAATCCTGATTTTTCCATTTGCTTCAATCCGGTGGAAGTGAAATATGAAGATGATGAAAGCAAAAATTCTGTTTATCCCGAACCGGGATTTTATAAAAACAAGACTGAATTCACCCTTGAAGATTTATTGGAACAAAATTTTATCGCTACAAGTTCAGCTTTGTACCGTTGGAGAAAAGATTTCAATGACGTTTTCGCTTTTGGGATTTTTCCGGGAGATTGGTTTAAACATCTTTTGCATGCTGAAAAAGGAAAGGTTAAACTTATTCCGGAAGTTATGGGCGTATATAGAAGGTCTGCCGGCAGCGTATGGAGCGGAGCAGGAGAAAAAGACAGCTTTTATTTAAAAAACGGAATCAAGTTCATTAATTTTTATCAAACTGTCGCTAAAAGGTATGACTATGATTATTCCCCACAAATCAAATGGGAAATGAAAAGAATATTGCTCGCTTTTTTGTCGTCCGGTCAATATGATCAAGTTTCTCGGCTCGCAGAATTGGACAAAGGGATATTTGATTCCATAATCGATGATTTACGCAATATTGACAATCTTTATAACGGATATTGCGAGTCAAAGGAACGGCAGCATAAAATAATAGACGATATGCTCAAATTGGAAGTTAACCACTCAGAAGGCATGCGAAAATTAGAAAGAGAAATTGCAAAAAAACGGAAAAAAACAGTTCAGATCCGGTATCTTTTGGCGTTATCTTTCTCTCTTGTCTGTTTTATTTTTTATTTGTATTTTGCTAAATAGTCATATTTCCGCAAACAGGCTTCATACCGTTCAGCATATTTTTCTTTCAATTTTCAAAGCAAACTGATTTCGGAAGATTGTATTTTTTATTTTCTTTTGCAAGAGCGCTGTTCTGATTTTATTGGGCTTTGTGTCATCAAGTCTGTTGTTTCGCGTGTTGCTTTATTGAAAAGCTCTCAAAAATAAGGAAATTGGCTTGCATAATACCAAAAAATTTTGGCAAAGGGGGCAGGCTGGTTTAATCCCTTATTAATTATTCTTCATTATAAGCGTTTGCTGTATTACTTTTAAACTGCAGATTGTATAATGTTTTATAATGCCCGTTTTTAATATTCATAAGTTCGTTATGGGTACCAAATTCGGCAAGGCTGCCTTCCTGAATAAAAGCGATTTTGTCAACATTTTTGATTGTTGAAAGCCTGTGGGCGATAATAATGACAGTCTTATTCGCCATAAGGTTTTCAATGGCTTTTTGCACAATGGCTTCTGATTTATTATCCAAGGCGGAAGTCGCTTCATCCAAAATAAGAATGGGGGAATTGCGCAAAAATGCGCGGGCTATCGCCACCCGTTGTTTTTGTCCTCCGGAAAGAAGGTTGCCCCTTTCGCCAATCGGAGTGTCAAGTCCGTTTTCAAGTTCTGCGATAAATTCATCCAAATATGCCGCTTTTATGGCTTTTCGGATTTCTTCTTCTGTCGCATTTGCTTTGCCCAGCAAAATATTATCGCGGATTGTGCCGTTAAAGAGAAAATTATCTTGAAACACAATGGTGATTTGTGAACGCAGCGCTTCAATCTCGATATTTTTTATGTTGTTGCCGTCAATGGTGATAGCGCCTGATTGAATATCGTAAAAACGCGGCAAAAGGGAAACAATGGTGCTTTTTCCGCCTCCGGAGTTTCCGACAAGGGCGATGGATTCATTCTTTTTTATCTCAAGGGAGAAATCATGCAGAACGGGTATCCCCTCCCTATAAGAAAAATTGACGTTTTGAAATTTGATTGCATGGTCGAAATTGGTGATTTTAAGAGCTTCAGGGCTGTTTTGTATGTCCGGTTCTATGTCTAAAATGTCATAAATACGTTCAATGGCTAAAAATCCTTGTTGGATGTTGACAATGGTGTTTCCCATCGCTTTCAAAGGGGTATACATCATTAAAAGCGCGGCTAAGAAGGATACGAAATCCCCGGCTGTGATTGTTCCCTGCACAATGAGCCAGCTTCCATACGCTATTGTCAGACTGATGCCGATTGATACGGAAAAATGCATGAAAGGTGAAATCCATGCGGTTCTTTTAACCATTTTGACGGAAAGTTTAAAAATTTCATTTAAATTCATTATAAATGAATTTCGTTGCGTATCTTGAAGATTATAGGCCAAAATGGTTCTGTTTCCGGAATAGGTTTCGTTATATTTAGTGTTTATTGTTGATATGACATCGGTATTTTTTGCAATGATTTTTTTGAGCAGTCTTCGTACCGTGGTAAGGGGGGCGACGGTTATCGCCAAAATGATAATGGCGATGATGGAAAGCTGCCATGAGGTGTAAATCAACACGCAAAGAAGGGATAAGGTGGAGCAGACCCTTGTCACTAGGTTTTTTAAATTGCTTAACAAACCGGAACAGGCGAGATCCGCATCGGAGGAAAACCGCATCAATATTCTTCCGGAATTTTGTTCATCATAATATTTGGGGTCAAGTGACAGTAATTTGTTGTATAACGCTTCTTTAACGTTTAAATTTAATTTTCCGCCGGCATAAGCGGTTAAAAAGGCGGACAGATAGAGAAGCACTCCTTGGATAATGGTGAAGCCTACGATTAAAAAAGGCAAATACCAAGGAGCTTGGGCATTGTTGCTTACAATCACCAAATCCGTATAAGGCTTCAAAAATAGTGCGATAGTGGCGTCAAGGGAACCGATGGGCACTCCGATAACAAGGGAAAGCAGTGAAATAAACCAAATCGGTTTTACAAACGGCCACATCTTGAGGTAATTTTGGACAAAATTATTTTTCTTTATGATTGATAACAGCAAATCGTACTTCCATGATTTTTTTGTAGACTATAATTAAATTTATCTTTATAGTCAATCTCCGTAAGCCTATCCGGTATGGAAAAATGTTGAGGGGTGTGGTGATGAGAAATTATTCTTTGGAATTTATGCGAATTTTTTTAATGTTTATCATTGTGTTCGGACACTTAAATGAACATTTGCCAATTTTGGGGAAATCAGCGGACTTATCTCCCCATTCGTATATGGCTGTGCAAAGTTTTTTTGTCCTGGGCGGATTTTTTGCATATATGAATTTAAAAAAATATGATTTCTGCGGATTGATGATGAAAACATACCATAGGATTTTGCCGCCTTTTTTATTTTCCGTAATATTATCGATTTATTTATGGCATACTTCAAGTACTCTTCTCATAAAGGCGTTTTTTTTGCTTCCGGGCTTATATCCTTCTTCTCAAATTTTATATGCCGGAGATTGGTTCTTAGG
>ERZ778496.1876-NODE-1876-length-13675-cov-4.566593_pt1 | contig 13675 bp, 15 predicted proteins | sample MGYA00433099_ERZ778496 | MGnify/ENA primary metagenome ERZ778496 (study PRJEB29527, sample SAMN07138962) | mouse gut metagenome | material: feces | host: mouse | place: China:Nanjing | collected 2016-01-25 ... | reverse complement strand
AACACGCATTTCTTGGCGCAAGCAAATACCACTGGATCAACTACAGTGAGGAAAAGGTCGCAGATGCCTACGCAAAATTTTTGGCAACGCAAAGAGGCACCATGCTCCACGCCTTTGCTGCTCAGTGCATCCTTCTCGGGCAGAAACTGCCCAGATCGCAAAAGACACTTAACATGTATGTGAACGACGCCATCGGTTTTAAGATGACGCCGGAGCAAATCCTCTACTACTCGCCGAATTGCTTTGGTACTGCGGATGCTATCTCGTTTCGGAACAATATGCTCCGCATCCATGACCTGAAAACCGGCGAGGCGGCCACCCACATGGAGCAGTTGATGGTCTATGCTGCTCTGTTCTGTTTGGAGTACCGTATCAAACCCAGCGAAATTGAAATGGAACTCCGTATCTACCAGTATGACCAAGTCCTTTTCCATAATCCGACTGTTGCGGATATTCTCCCTATCATGGATAAAATCATCACGTTCGACAGAGTAATCAATAAAATCAGAGAAGAGGAGGGGTAAACCATGAATCCCATTCAGGAAGACATCCTGATGCACTATGGCGTCAAGCGACGTTCTGGGCGCTATCCCTGGGGTTCCGGTGACAACCCCTACCAGCATGGCGGCGACTTTCTCAGTCGTGTTGAAGAGCTTCAGCGCCTCGGCAAAAGCGAAAAAGAGATTGCTCAGGAAATTGGGCTGTCCACCACCGACTTGCGTATGCAGGTTCGAGTCGCCAAGCATGAGCGCAGGGCTCTTCAGGCTGACCGAGCCAGGTCGCTGCGGGACGATGGAAAGACCCTCGATGAGATCGCGTCCATCATGGGGTTCAAAAACGACTCCTCTGTTCGGGCCCTGCTGAACGAGAACACCGCCGAGAACAAAAACAAGGCTCGTGCAACGGCTGAGATTTTGAAGAAAGAACTCGCCGAAAAAGGGGCTTTGGATGTCGGTACGGGAGTTGAGCGTACACTTGGCGTTTCAACCGGTGTTCTTCAGGAAGCTCTCTTCATCTTGGAGACAGAGGGCTACAACCGATATGGTGTTGGTGTCCCCCAGGTCAATGACCCCAAGAAGCGGACTATCACTCCCGTCATCTCCGTCCCTGAAATCGACCAGAGAGAGGTCTATCAGAACCTTGACTTGGTAAAGTCCGTCGGCGAGTATCACTCCTCTGACGGCGGCGACTCCTGGGATAAGCGTGAGTATCCGGCCAGCATCGACTCAAGCCGGGTGAAGATCCTCTACGGCGACGAGGGTGGCGCTTTGAAAGATGGCGTCATCGAAATTCGGCGTGGCGTGGCGGACTTGGACCTTGGCGATTCTCACTATGCCCAGGTCCGTATCCTTGTGGACGGAACCCACTATCTCAAGGGTATGGCGATGTATTCTGATGATATGCCTGACGGGGCCGACATCGTGTTCAACACGAACAAACACTCCGGCACTCCGAAGATGGAAGTCATGAAGCCTATCCAGGCCGACCCGGACAACCCATTTGGAGCGTTCATCAAGGCGAATGGTCAGAGCCATTACATCGACGCTGATGGTACGGAAAAGCTGTCGGCTATCAACAAGTTAAAAGAAGAGGGTGACTGGGATAAGATGAGTAAAAACTTGTCTTCCCAGTTTCTTTCTAAGCAGCCGCTCCAGCTTATCAGGAAGCAGTTGGATTTGACCTATGCGGATGCCGCCGATGAGTTCGCCGAAATCTGCGCCTTGACCAACCCCACTGTCAAGAGAAAGCTGTTGCTGGACTTCGCCGACGAGTGCGACTCCGCCGCCGTACATCTGAAAGCCGCCGCTCTCCCCAGGCAGAGCACTCAGGTCATTCTTCCGCTCAACGCGATGAAAGAGACCGAAATTTTTGCCCCTAATTATCGGGATGGCGAGCAGGTTGCCTTGGTTCGCTATCCTCATGGCGGCACGTTTGAAATCCCCGTCCTCACAGTCAACAATAAAAACCCTGCTGCTATTTCCATCTTGGGTAAGAACATCCGTGACGCTGTTGGCATCAATCCAAAGGTTGCGGAACGCTTATCCGGAGCGGACTTTGATGGCGACCAAGTTGTTGTCATTCCGACCGGTAGAGGGGTGAAGATCCAATCAACCCCCGCCCTGAAAGATTTGGAGGGCTTCGACCCGAAAACACAGTATTCCACTGAGGGGAAGACTGGCGTTCGGCTGCTTTCCAAAGGTGCTGCTACACAGCGGCAAATGGGTGAGATTTCCAACCTTATCACGGACATGACCCTTAAGGGGGCTCCTGAGAGCGAGATTGCCAGAGCTGTTAAACACAGCATGGTGGTTATCGATGCAGCCAAGCACAAGCTGGACTACCGGCAGTCTGAAAAAGATAACGGTATCGCCGAGCTTCGTAAGCGTTACCAGGGGTATACCGATGAAGAGGGAAAAGAGAGGGGCGGTGCCTCTACTCTGCTGTCCCGTCGGAAACAGACTGTCGATGTCCCCGAGCGTCAGGGCAGCGGCGTTATTGACCCCGCCACTGGCAAGGTGGTCTATAAGGAGTCCGGCAGGACCTATGTTGACCCGAAAACAGGAAAGACCGTTCTTGCCACCACAAAGGTCAGCCGTATTGAGGTTCTGGATGACGTTCGTAAACTGTCCTCTGGCACCCTTCAGGAAGAGGCCTATGCAGAGCACGCTAACCGTATGAAAGCCCTGGCCAATCAGGCAAGGCTGGAATATAAAGCGACGCCTACGCTGAAGCGTTCGGCCAGTGCTGCAAAAGCCTTTGAGCCTGAAGTGACAAGGCTTATGTCTGCTCTCCGTGTGGCTCAGTTGAATGCCCCTCGTGAGCGTGAGGCCCAGCGCATTGCCAATGCCCGTGTCAAGGCCAAAGTGCAGGACAACAACATCACCGACAAAGACGAAATCTCTAAGATTCGTCGGGCCGCCATCAATGATGCAAGAGTTGCTACTGGTGCCAGCGGTAAACGGACTCGCATCACTATCAGCGATGGCGAATGGACAGCTATTCAAGCAGGCGCAATTTCTGATACAACGTTGAGCGAGATTCTTCGTTATGCGGAACCGAAGACTGTCAGGGAACGCGCCACCCCAAGAGCAACGACACAGTTGTCGCAAGCGCGTATCAATCGCATCAAGGCTTTAGCAAACTCTGGTCACACAAACTCTGAGATTGCTGAGGCGTTGGGAATTTCGACTTCTGCTGTCTCGAAGTATCTGAATGAGTGAAAGGAAGTGAGAGCAAATGGCTCAATGTGCGCTGACTACGGTGGACAATCCGTATGACCCTTTTACGCAGCCCGAGGCCTGGTATCGCTTCGATGAGGACAAAGGTTATCACTCCTGCTCTTACTTGGCCCGCATCGCCCGCACTTCCGATCAGCTCTCCGATGCTGAGAATGAGCAGGAAATGGAGCGTGCTATCGACGACATCATCAAGTACAACCCTCTCGGCATCTACAAGAAAGTTGTAAATCTTTCTGAGTCTGGCGTCACTGCGACTGCTTAGTAAGGACTGGCGCCCATACCAAACGCTTGAGCTTGTTTTCGCTGAATAAAGTCAGACAGTTCATGGTTTTGTTGATGCTTTGAGTCTGTTATGGGCAACGCTTCAGTCCTTACGGAAAGATATAGGGGGGGGTAGCGAAAAACACACCCCCTATGGCATCGCGGCGGTCCTCAAAAATTCCCCGGGGGATATTTTTGGAAAACGTTTTTACCCAGGGCAGCGTTTGAACGAGCTCACAAGGTTGATATTTTCCCGTCAGGACCTTTCGTTTACCTCCACGAAGGTTCTCCTTTCTGCCCGACCGGTTTATTGGCTTATGTGGGCTCCTTCAAACGCTGCCCTAACCTTTGCAATACCTACCAAAATGCAGCAGCAATCGTCAACAATCTTAGCGAGAGGAGGCGGTAAGGATGGCAAAAGCTGTGGAAAAGAGACGCGCGGCTTTGACACCAGAGGCCAGAGAGAACCAGTTGATCGCGCTGGCTGTTGACCTTGCCGAAAAACAGCTCATCGAAGGGACAGCTTCCTCTCAAGTTATCTCACATTTTCTCAAGCTCGGGTCGATGAGGGCTCAGATTGAAAAAGAACTGTTGGAAAAGCAGAGAGATTTGGCGGCGGCGAAGGCCGAGTCTATCAAGTCTGGAGCCCGCATGGAGGAGCTGTACCTCAAGGCGGTAAACGCTATGAAGAGTTACAGCGGACAAGAGGAGGACCCGGATGGAGAAGATTAGATGCTACTCCAAGCTGGTTCTGCTCCCTACGTTTGAGGAGCGTTTTCAATATTTGCGCCTTGATGGAGTTGTCGGTCAGGAAACCTTTGGGTTTGACCGCTACATGAACCAATATTTTTACCGTTCTAAAGAATGGCGGAGGGTACGGGACATTGTCATTGCTCGAGATGCTGGTTGTGATTTGGGCATCGCCGGACATGAGATATTTGATCGAGTTCTAATCCATCATATGAACCCAATCAGGCCTGAGGATATTCGAGACAGAAGTGACATTCTGCTCAATCCAGAGTATCTCATTACCACCGTTCACAAGACCCATCAGGCAATCCATTATGGTGACGAAAGTCTTTTGATTACAGCCCCTATCCCAAGAGCAAGAAACGATACCTGTCCCTGGAAACGCTAAATGAAGGAGGAAGACAAGTCATGCAAAATAATCCCCAGAACAAAACGCCCCGCCCCGATGTAAAGGAACCCCCGGTAAAGTCGACCGCTGCGGAGAAGCCGTTCATCGGCGTCGTGACCGACTGCCTGCGGCTCAACGTGCGCAAGGAACCCGACGCGGATGCCCCGGTTGTGGCCATCGTCGACGCTCTGACCCAGGTGACCGTTGACGTGGAAGCCTCCACCGAACTTTTCTGCAAGGTTCACACCCTTGACGGTATTGAGGGGTTCTGTATGAAGCAGTACATCCAGCTCCGGCGTTAGGAGGGAGCCTATGGACCAAACTGAAAGCATCCTGGTGTCTATCAAGAAGCTGTTGGGCCCAGGCGCAGAAGATAAGCATTTTGACCCCGATCTAATCATGCATATCAATTCTGTACTCTCAATCCTGACGCAGTTGGGTGTTGGACCGTCCAGTGGTTTCTCCATCGCCGGCGACAGCGAGATGTGGTCCGACTTCATTGGAAAAGATTCCAAACGCTTTTCCCTTGTAAAATCCTACATGCATCTCAAGGTTAAACTGCTATTCGACCCACCTCTCAGCTCCGCAGCCATTGAGTCGATCAATCGGCAAATCGGAGAGTTTGAGTGGCGGCTTTCTGTTGCAGCGAGCCCTGGAGATGATGACAGCGGAGAGGAGGAAACTCAAAATGGATGAACTCCAGCACCATGGCATCAAAGGGCAGAAATGGGGTGTCCGACGATTCCAGAATGCCGACGGAAGCCTGACCACGGCGGGCAAACAGCGAGCGTCGGCAACGAAGAAACGCACCGATGCTAAAAATCGGGGGACCCTTACCAATGCTCAGTTGAAGAAAAAAATCGAGAGACTTCAACTGGAGAAGCAACTCAGGGAACTCACAAATTCAGAGGTAAACTCTGGACGTGTCTATGCCCAGAAAATCCTTAAGGATGTCGGGAGCAAGGTGCTGACAACCGCTGCCAGCGGGGCCCTGTTGTATGCCGGAAAAGCGGCCATCACGAAGTCGTTCAGCCCACAGGAGCTTGCGAACGCCATCTTTAACGGTGGCCCGAAGAAAAAGTAGGTGAGTTGATGGCCCTGTCGAACACCGCTGTCCCAAAATACTACGGTCGGTTCCGAGATGCGGTGATACGAGGCGAAATTCCAGTTTGCAAAGAAGTCTCTATGGAGATGAACCGGATCGACGACCTGATTGCTAACCCCGGAATCTACTACGATGATAAGGCGGTTGAGGGTTGGATCAAATACTGTGAGTCAGAACTGACGTTGACGGACGGGTCTGATCTTTGCCTGTTGGACAGCTTCAAACTTTGGGGAGAGCAAGTGTTCGGCTGGTATTACTTCGTTGAACGATCCGTTTATGAGCCGAATGCAAATGGGCATGGCGGGCATTATGTCACAAAAACAATTAAAAAACGGCTTATTAACAAGCAGTATTTGATTGTTGGACGTGGCGCCGCCAAATCTCTCTATGACTCTTGCGTCCAATCGTACTTCCAAAACATCGACACCTCCACAACCGACCAAATCGTTACTGCCCCTACTGTACGTCAGTCCGAAGAGGTCCTAACACCGATTAAGACCGCCATAACAAGAGCCCGCGGCCCATTGTTCCAGTTTCTTACCGAGGGGTCACTCCAAAACACCACCGGTTCAAAGGCCAATCGTGTCAAACTTGCTTCTACCAAAAAAGGGATCGAGAACTTTATCACAGGGTCTATTATACGGATTATTCCCATGTCCATCGATAAGCTCCAAAGTCTTCGCTGTAAAATTGCTACTGTCGATGAGTGGCTTTCCGGGGACATTCGCGAAGACCCTATCGGCGCAATAGAGCAAGGGGCTTCCAAAAATGACGATTGGCTGATTACTGCTACGAGCTCTGAGGGCACTGTCCGAAATGGAGCAGGCGACACCATCAAAATGGAGCTTATGGACATTCTCAAGGGTGATTACATTAACCCCCATGTTTCCATTTGGTGGTATAAACTTGACTCTGTGGATGAAGTGGCCTACCCAGAGATGTGGATGAAAGCCAATCCCAACATTGGCAAGACGGTTACCTACGAAACCTATCAGTTAGATGTCGATAGAGCCGAAAAGGCTCCAGCCGCTCGCAATGATATTCTGGCAAAGCGGTTTGGTCTTCCGATGGAAGGCTATACCTATTACTTCACGTATGAAGAAACCCTCTGTCATCCTCATCGGAGCTTTTGGCAACTGCCCTGTGCTCTTGGTGGAGACCTTTCTCAGGGGGATGACTTTTGTTCCTTTACATTTCTTTTCCCGTTGCGAAATGGACGTTTTGGGGTAAAGACCCGGAACTACATTTCTTCCCGCACGCTGAACAAACTTCCGGCAGCCATGCGAATCAAGTATGAGCAGTTCATGAACGAGGGTAGTCTTATCGTTCTTGAGGGAACAGTTCTGGATATGATGCAGGTCTACGAAGACCTGGACGATCACATTGTCCGTTGCGGCTATGATGTCCGATGTTTTGGATATGACCCGTACAATGCCAAGGAGTTCGTAGAACGCTGGGCCGCTGAAAATGGGCCGTTTGGCATCGAAAAGGTCATTCAGGGCGCGAAGACAGAGTCGGTTCCTCTTGGCGAGCTGAAGAAACTTGCTGAGGACAGACTGCTCATTTTCGATGAGGAGCTTATGACCTACGCGCTGGGAAACTGTATCGCTATGGAAGACACCAACGGAAATCGAAAACTGCTAAAAAAGCGGTATGAGCAGAAAATCGACGCTGTTGCGGCCATGATGGATGCGTACATTGCCTATAAGCACAACCCCGAAGCATTTGAGTAATTTTACGGACTCGCGGGCCTATTGGTCTGCGGGATTTTTTATGTCATGAAGGAGGTGATGAGTTCCGAATGGAAATGACGCTTGGTTCCAGGCTGCGGCACGCATGGAACACATTTCTCAGCCGCGATCCGCTCAGCTACCGCTATTTCTTTGGTCCCAGCTATGCATATCGTCCGGACCGGCCTATTTTCAGTCGGGGAAACGAACGCTCCATTGTGACCTCGGTTTATAACCGCATCGCTTTGGATGTGTCTTCTATGACAATTCAGCATGTCCGGCTGGACGAGAACGACCGCTTCAAGGAAGTCATTGAGAGCGGTCTGAACAACTGCCTGAACTTGGAGGCAAATATCGACCAGACAGGCCGGGCGTTCGTTCAGGACATTGTCATGTCTATGCTGGACGAGGGCTGTGTTGCTATTGTCCCTGTGGACACAACATTCAACCCTAAGGAGACAGGGTCCTTTGACATCACTACGATGCGGACCGGGAAAATCCTGGAGTGGTATCCGCAGCATGTGAAAGTCCGGGTCTACAACGACCGCAAGGGAGAAAAAGAGGACATTCTGGTGCCTAAAAGCACCGTGGCTATCGTAGAAAATCCTTTCTACTCGGTCATGAATGAGCCCAATTCCACTATGCAGCGCTTGATTCGGAAACTCAACCTGCTGGACGCAATCGATGAGCAGAGCGGTTCCGGAAAGCTCAACCTTATCATCCAGCTTCCTTACGTCATTAAGACGGCAGCGAGGCGCCAACAGGCGGAAGAACGCCGTAAAGATATTGAGGAACAGTTGTCCGGTTCCAAGTATGGTGTTGCGTACACCGATGGAACGGAGCATGTGGTTCAGCTAAATCGACCCGTCGACAACAATCTCATGAGCCAGATTGAATACCTGACGAGTATGCTTTACAGCCAGTTGGGATTGACTCAGGGCATCATGGATGGTTCCGCCGATGAGAAGACGATGCAGAACTACTACACCAGGACGATTGAACCCATCCTCTCCGCTATCGTTGACGAGATGAAGAGGAAATTCCTCACCAAAACCGCTCGGTCACAGAAACAGTCCATTCTGTTCTTCAGAGATCCGTTCAAGCTGGTGCCCGTGGGTGAGATTGCTGAGATTTCCGACAAGATGACTCGTAACGAGGTCATGACCTCGAACGAGATCAGACAGAAGATCGGCATGAAACCCTCGACTGACCCGAAAGCGGACGAGCTCCGGAACAGTAACCTGAGCGCGCCGGCCGAGAACACCCAAACATCGCAATCCACTACAACACCAAAGGAGGACAATGTTCAAAATGGAACTGAAGTATGACTTTAGTGGCTGGGCAACCCGAAATGACATTGGCTGCGCCGACGGACGCACGGTTCGCCGCGACGCTTTCAAGCACTGCGACGGGATGTCGGTTCCCATCGTGTGGAACCACCAGCACAATGACCCCGCCAACATCCTGGGTCACGCCATTCTGGAGAACCGGCAGGACGGCGTGTATGCCTATGGCTTCTTCAACGAGACGGAGAGCGGCAAGGCCTCCAAGCAGTTGGTACAGCATGGCGACGTGCAGGCCCTGTCTATCTACGCCAATGGGCTGAAGCAGCAGCCCAACGGCCGCGGCAAGGACGTGATCCACGGCGATATCCGCGAGCTCAGCCTGGTCGTCGCCGGCGCCAATCCCGGGGCGTTTATCGACTTCGTGGACCTGGCCCACGGTGAGGGCGCGGAACAGGAGGTCATCATCGGAACCGGCGAGCCCATCAGTCTCTGCCACTCCGACGAGGGCGGCGACCCCGGCTCCAATCCCAATCCCCCCAAGAGCGACCCCAAGCCTGACGGAAACCCCAACGAGACCATCGAGGACGTGTGGAACACCCTCACGGACAAGCAAAAGCTGGCGATGGGGGTCATGCTTAAGCAGGCCGCCGAGGAAGGCGGACAGCCTGGTGACCCTGATCCCGACCCCAAGCCTGACGGCGCGGATGGCGCCGTCAAACATTCTGACAATCCTGAAGGAGGAGACAACATCATGAAGCACAACGTTTTCGACAAGCCTGACGAGGCCCAGGGCTTTACCCTGAGCCACTCCGTCCAGATGGAGATTATCGCCAGCGCCAAGACGAAGAGTGTCGGCACTTTCCAGGGCGCTCTGAAGCTCTATGCCGAGCAGAACAGCGACACCCTCAAGCATGGCATCGACGACATCGAGGCTCTGTTCCCCGAGTACAAGGATCTGAAGACCGGCGCTCCCGAGCTCATCACCCGGGACCAGGGCTGGGTCGGCGTGGTCATGAGCAAGGTCCACAAGAGCCCTATCAGCCGCATCCGCACCAAGAACATGGACGCCCGCGGCGATGACATCCGGGCCCATGGCTACCAGAAGGGCAAGCGCAAGACCCCCTCCGGCAACATGAAGCTCATGAAGCGCACCACTGACCCTCAGACCATCTACATCCGCGACTCCATGCACCGGGATGACATCATCGACATCACCGATTTCGACGTGGTCAACTATCAGTACGGCGTTATGAAGATGGCCCTGAATGAGGAGATCGCCATTGCCATCATGATCGGCGATGGCCGTGACGAGGCCGATGAGCAGAAGATCTCTGAGGAGCACATCCGCTCCATCTGGAACGACGACGACCTCTACACCATCCACTATGATGTGGACATCGAGGCCGCCCGGAGTGAGATCCAGGGCTCCCGCACCGACATGAACTTCGGTGAGAACTACATCTATGCCGAGGCCATCATCACCGCCGCCCTGTACTCCCGTGAGAAGTTCAAGGGCACCGGCACGCCCGATCTGTTCTGCACGCCGCATCTGGTCAACGTGATGCTGCTGGCGCGCGACATGAATGGCCGCCGCATCTACAACTCCAAGGCCGATCTGGCCGCCGCCCTGAACGTTGACAACATCTACACTGCCGAGCAGTTCGAGGGCCTGGCCCGCACCGACAAAGACAACGTCCAGCATAAGCTCCTGGGCCTCTTTGTCAACCTGGCCGACTACACCGTCGGTTCCACCAAGGGCGGCGAGATCACCCGCTTCAACCAGTTCGATATTGACTTCAACCAGGAGAAGTACCTGATCGAGACCCGTCTGTCCGGCGCTCTGCACCGGCTGTGGTCTGCCATCGCTCTGGAGGAGCCTGTAAAGCCCGCTTCTGGTGCAGCCGCTTAAGGGAGAAAGTTCAAAATGGCAAAATTTTATGGACCGGTAGGCTATGCTGATACGGTTGAGACAGCGCCCGGAGTTCACGAGGAAAAGATTACCGAACGGATGTATAGCGGTGACCTGCTTCGGAACACCGGGCTTATTCAATCTACCGAAACCCTAAACGACAACATCAACGTTGCAAATGAGATCAGCATAGTCGCCGATCCATTTGCCTATCAGAACTTCTACCGGATGCGCTATGTCGGGTTCATGGGCACGAAATGGAAAGTGACTAAAGTAGAGGTCCAGTATCCCAGGCTGATCTTGACGATTGGGGGTGTCTACAACGGAAAGAAGACTCGAACTTCACAAAAATCTGTGTAGCATCCTCGATTGTCCTGACAGAGGCGACGAATGCCGGGCTTATTTCCAGCCCCCTGCTGATGTGGAGATGGAATATGACTGCATCGTCTATGAGCGCAAGCTCATAAAGCCGACGTTTGCTAACAATCAGCCTTATTTACTGCACGACTGCTATCAGGTGACTCTCATTTACAGGAACCCTGACAGTGACCTGCCCAAAAAGGTTGCGCTGCTGCCGATGTGCGCTCATGAACGCCATTTTATAGCGGACAACCTGCACCATGACGTATTCACCCTGTACCACTAACCTTATAAGGAGGAAATCGACAATGAGTAGAATGAAATGGGATCAGATCGGCGAGCGCCTGTTTGAGACCGGTCTGGATCACGGCGTCCTGTTCCCCATGGGCAACGATGGCAAGTACGCCAAGGGCGTGCCCTGGAACGGTCTGTCCGCTGTCAACGAGACCCCCTCCGGCGGCGAGCCCAACGCCGTCTGGGCCGACAACATCAAGTACCTCAACCTGATGTCCGCCGAGGACTTCGGCGCCACCGTGGAGGCCTATACCTATCCCCCTGAGTTCGAGGAGTGCGACGGCTCTGCCGAGGTCGCTCCCGGCGTGACCATCGGTCAGCAGAACCGCAAGATGTTCGGCCTGTCCTACCGCACTCTGATCGGCAACGACGTGGTCGGCCAGAACTACGGCTATAAGCTGCATCTGGTCTACGGGGCCCAGGCATCTCCCTCCGAGAAGAACCGCCAGACTGTCAACGACAGCCCCGAGGCCACCGCTATGAGCTGGTCCCTGACCACCACCCCTGTGGACGTCCCCGGCTACAAGGCCACCGCCCACATGACCATCGACTCCACCAAGACCGACAAGGCCAAGCTGGCGGCCTTTGAGGACATCATTTACGGCAAGGATGCCGCCGGCGACAATGACGCCGTTGAGTCCCGGCTGCCGATGCCCGAGGAGGTCATCGGGTTCTTCAAGGAAGTCCCGCCCGCCGGCTGATTTCCAACGCAACATCCACACCCTGCGAAGCGGGGCTCTCTTCACCGAGGGCTCCGCTTTCTTTAATTTTTGAAAGGAGAATCTTCCAATGCTGAAAAAGACATTTAAGTTTGTTGACTACAACGGCAATCCCCGCACTGAGGACCACTACTTCCATCTGACCCAGGCCGAGGTGACAGAGCTGGAACTCTCTGTGGACGGCGGCCTCACCGCGATGATTAACCGTGTTGTTCAGGCGCAGAACGGCCGGCAGATCATCGACACGATGAAAGACATCATCCTCAAGTCCTACGGCGTGAAGTCCCCCGACGGTCGCCGGTTCATCAAGAACCAGGAGGTCCGAGATGCCTTTGTTCAGACGGAGGCGTACAGCCAGTTGTTCATGGAGTTGGCCACCAACGCCAAGGCAGCAAGCGATTTCGTCGCCGGCATCATCCCGGCCAAAGAGGATGCGGAATCCGATGCTGAGACGCCTGCCCTCCCCGGCGGTTCTGATGTGCCGTCTCCGGCCTGATCCTTATAAGGGAGACCGGAAATGCTGGAAATTACGATTCCTGAAACCGAGTTATTTGACGGCGTCGAAACTTTCATCCCTGTAAAAGAGCAGACGCTTCGATTGGAGCATTCGCTGGTCTCACTTTCAAAATGGGAGTCGAAATGGCACAAGCCGTTTCTGTCAAAGAAGAAAAGAACGATGGAGGAGTCCATTGATTACGTTCGCTGTATGACGCTGACGCAGAATGTGGACCCCTCTGTTTATAAGGCAATTACCCCAGCTATTTTGCGGGAGGTAGAAGCCTATATCGACGCTTCCATGACGGCTACCACCTTTCACAACATGAAGAAGAGTACGGCCAGCGAACCGAAAGTAACTGCTGAAATCATCTACTACTGGATGATTTGTCACGGCATTCCTTTTGAGTGCCAGAAGTGGCATTTGAACCGGCTGCTCACGCTTATCAACGTCTGCAACGCAAAGAGCCAGAAGCCGCAGAAGATTCCCCGGGCGGAGCAGATCGCCTACAACAAGAGACTCAATGCGGCGAACAAGAGAAAATGGAACACGAGAGGGTGATGCTATGTCCGAGAAGACGATTTGGGAGTATCTGAAAGCACAGGGGCTTACCGATGCCGGCGTTGCTGGTTTGATGGGTAATCTCTACGCCGAGAGTGGGCTTCGCCCGAACAATCTCCAGAACAGCTACGAGGGTAAGTTGGGGATGGCCGACGCCGAGTATACCGAGATGGTCGACCGAGGCACCTATGCCAATTTCGGAAATGACCGGGCGGGCTATGGTCTCGCTCAATGGACATATCCCAGCCGAAAGGCTGCTCTGTTGGCTTACGCCAAGGCCGCAGGGAAAAGTATTGGCGACCTGGAAATGCAGCTTGGTTTTCTGATGCAGGAACTTTCCGCTGGTTACAAGACTGTGCTGAATATTCTGAGAACAACTGTCAGCGTCCGAGAGGCATCCGACATCGTTCTCCTCCAGTTCGAGCGTCCCGCGGACCAGAGCGAGGCAAGGCAGAAGCAGCGGGCTGAATATGGCCAGAAGTATTTCGACAAGTATGCAAAGAAAGGAGACGGCATTATGGGATTCACCAATAGTTCCCTGGCTACGGTCAGGATGATTTCCCCGAACCGGACGCCA
>ERZ778496.1875-NODE-1875-length-13678-cov-3.811495_pt1 | contig 13678 bp, 15 predicted proteins | sample MGYA00433099_ERZ778496 | MGnify/ENA primary metagenome ERZ778496 (study PRJEB29527, sample SAMN07138962) | mouse gut metagenome | material: feces | host: mouse | place: China:Nanjing | collected 2016-01-25 ... | reverse complement strand
GAAAAAGACAACAGAGGAACCACACCCCCAGCTATCCCGCAAACACCGGTCGCCCACGCAGCACCTGCCAGCCCCCACTTAAAATAAATAATGAATAACGCATCAAGCGCCATATTAACCAGCCCCGCCGATACAGTAATAATCATCCCGAGTTTTGGTCTTTCTGCCGTAATCATAAAACTCTGAAACATAAATTGCAGCATAAAAACCGGAACAAACGGCAGCAAAATCCGCGCATATATAAGAGATTGCACCATCAGCTCCCCCTCAACACCAAACACAGCTAATACCGGCTTAATAACCAACATCGTCGCAACAGATACAATTGCCCCGAAAATTATACTTGTGTATATAAGCATAGAAAATATTTGATTAGCCATAAACCTGTCTTTTTCACCCAAGGTTTTGGCAATCAACGCACTCCCACCAGTTGAAAACATAAACCCGACCGCCGCCAAAATCATCAAAAACGGAAACACGATATTAACCGCCGCAAACGGCGTTGCACCCACATAATTGGAAACAAACAACCCATCGACGATGCTGTATATGGATGTAAAAATCATCATCAAAATCGACGGCATCGTAAAACGTAATAACTTCGCAAACGTAAAATGTTCCGAAAGTTTAATCTCCATAATTCACCTGTTTAATATTACTCCTAAGCAAGCAATATATCTCAAATAAAACAAAAGTCAAAAAAATCAGACAAACAAAGTTTAATAACTCAAAAACAAAAAACGCCCCAAAAGAGCGCCTTAAAATTGGTTCGCCTGGCCAGACTCGAACTGGCACGTCCTTGCGGACAACAGATTTTAAGTCTGCAGCGTCTACCTGTTCCGCCACAAGCGCTTATCACCAACAAAAATTCTTATACAAACAAAAAAATATAATTGCAACATAAAACTTGTATTTTTTTTCATTTCCGAATAATGTTTCCTTGTTTTGGCACACAGCGTGTGTCAGATTTAACATCCGTATGCGGCAGAAACAGCGTTTCGGCATACATTTTTGAAAGATATTTATATGAAACCTATAAACAAAAAGCTTAAAGCTACAAAAAACAAGCTTAGCGAAGTTCCTTTTCGCAAGCTTATCCCCAACATTGTGACAATGTTGGCTCTTTGCTCAGGCATCACCTCTATTCGCTATTCTATGCAGGAAAACTGGGAAAAAGCAGTGATTTTTATCTTCCTAGCCGCCCTTTTTGACGGCTTGGACGGCCGCGTTGCCAGAATGCTTAAAGCTTCGTCCAAATTCGGTGCTGAGCTTGATTCGTTAAGCGATTTCGTCAGTTTCGGCGTTGCACCGGCAATTCTGATGTTCCAGTGGTGCTTGTTTGACCTCCCGAAAATCGGCTGGTTTTTCTGCCTCCTGTTTTCAATGGGAATGGCTATGCGTCTGGCACGCTTTAACACAATGCTTGAAGATGACACCGTACCACCCTACTGGTCGCATTACTTTACCGGCGTTCCGGCCCCCGCTGCCGCCGCAATGGTTATAATGCCGCTTTTAATTAGTTTTGACTGCAAAGAGGCTTTGCCCTATATGCGCACACATCTGTTTTGCGGCGTGTGGATGTGCCTTGTGTCCTATCTTGAAACCAGCCGCATCCCGACAATCTCGCTCAAAAAAGCCAAGGTTCACCCCTCAATGATAGTCCCATTGTTGCTGGTAGTTGCCTTGCTTGCAAATTTCTTATTTACACAAACTTGGCTGACACTGGGCGTGTTGACCGGCTTATATGCTTTGTCGATTCCATACGGTATTATCCGCTTTTTGCGTGATAAGCGCACTTATGAAAAAGAGCTGCAAAACGCCAATTAACTGTAAGGGGAGGCAAAAACCTCCCCTATTTAAAAACTTCTTGCTTTTTAAAATAATCAGCGTATAAAAAACACACTAAACAGCACCCCTGGAGGCTGTTTGGATGTTTAATTTAACAAATATAAAAGGATAAAAAAATGTCAGAAATTACATTTAACGCAAATTTGCGCGAAAATGCAGGTAAGGGGGCAGCTCGTGCGTGTCGTAGAGAAGGCCGTATTCCTGCAGTTATTTATGGTGGCAAAAAAGACGCTGTAAACATCAGTCTTCATCCGGTTGAGTTGGAAAAGGCTCTGGATTTGGCAGACTTCTACAAATCTGTTATCACCGTTTCCGTAAACGGCAAAAACGAAAAAGTAATCTGCAAAGACGTTCAGTTCCATCCGGTATCTGATATGCCGATTCACGTCGACTTCTTACGCAAATAAGAGGGGCAGATGTTTCTAGTGGCAGGACTTGGAAATCCCGGAGAGGAATATGCAAAAACCCGCCACAACATTGGTTTTATGGCGGCAGATAAAATACATAGCTACTATAATTTTACTCCGTTTAAGACCAAGTTTGAGGGCTTGCTCGCCGAAGGCATAATTGATGGCGAAAAAGTTTTGCTCCTCAAGCCGCAAACATATATGAATCTTTCCGGCAATTCCCTTGACAAAGTTGCCGGCTTTTATAAGATTCCACCGCAAAACATTATTGTCATCCACGATGACAAAGACCTCGCATTAGGCAAGCTCAAAGCCAAAATCGGAGGTTCTGCCGGCGGACACAACGGCTTAAAAAATATTGACTCACACATAGGCACTGATTACAATCGTATACGAATCGGCGTCGGCTCGCCCAAAGAACATAACACAGACACCGTAAATTTTGTGCTTTCCCGATTCTCCAAAGCCGAAATAGAGATTTTAGAAGAAAGGCTGGATTTTATTGCTGCTACAATCAACGAACTAATCAAAAAAGGCATCGCGCAATATTCTAACCTTATCGGTATGCACAATCAAAATTAGACCAATCAGAAAATTATTGTTAAATCATTAAACTTAATCATTATGAAGGTACGAGAAATATGGGATATTTTATTAGACATCCTTTATAGCGCTTTCGGGTTTAATATCAACGGACCGATAATAGACTCAGAAGAAGAAAGAGGATTGAGCTATCTCACTCCCCGAGCTTGGCGTATCTACAGCATTCTAAATACTGTAGATGTGCACAAACCAAAATCAAACCGAAGTTTTATGAAAAACGTGCGTCATATGCACAAATACCAGTTTGCACTAAGTTTCATAAACAATTACGGACACGTTACTAAAGCCTATGCTGAAGAAATGGTCGCAAAAAAGCTCATCACGCCACAGATTGAAGAAATATATATCAGACAGAAATATAATCGTAATCTGATATATTACATCAACGACGCCGGACACAAATGGAGTCCGCAAGCTAAAAAGCTGATAAAAAAACTCCATCCAATAGCGTACAAAAGCTTCTTTAAAAAGTAATCCCCCAAGAGCGCTGACTTATGTCAACGCTCTTTTTGTTGCATTTTTCTGTTGCAAAACAAACATATCTCTAGTATAACCGCCACATAACAAATAATTCTTAAAGGAGCAGTCAAATGGGATTTAATTGTGGCATTGTTGGTCTTCCGAACGTTGGCAAATCCACACTTTTTAACGCTTTAACCCAAACCATCGCCGCACAGGCAGCAAATTTTCCGTTCTGCACGATTGAGCCGAATACCGGACGTGTTGCCGTGCCGGATAAACGTTTGCAGGAGCTCGCCGATATTGTCCATCCCAAAAACATTGTTCCGACACAACTGGAGTTTGTAGACATCGCAGGTTTGGTAAAAGGCGCGTCCAAAGGCGAGGGCTTGGGCAACCAGTTTCTTGCCAACATCCGCGAAACCGATGCCATAATTCACGTTCTCCGCTGCTTTGAGGACGGCAATATCACCCACGTTGAAGGCTCTGTAGACCCGATTCGCGATGCGGAAATCGTAGAAACCGAACTGATGATAGCTGACCTCGAATCCCTCGAAAAACGCTTTGAACAAACCAAAAAGAAAGCCCAAACCGGCGGCGACAAAGAATCAGCCGTCCGCGCCCGCGTAATGGAACCGATAATCAACGCCTTGCGCGAGGGCAAACCTGCCCGCACTGCCGCTCCGTCCGAAGCAGACAAAGACGCGTATAAGCAATACCAGATGATGCAGCTTTTAACATCCAAACCGGTTTTATATGTTTGCAACGTAGACGAAGAAAGCGCTGCGACCGGCAACGAATTTTCCAAACGCGTGTTTGAAAAAGCCGCAAAAGAAAACGCCAAAGCTGTCATTATTTCCGCCGCTATCGAGTCCGAAGTTGCCCAGCTTGACAGCGAAGAAGAAAAACAAGAATTCCTTTCCGCATTAGGGCTTGAAGAAACCGGTCTTACCAAAATCATTAAAGCCGGATATTCCCTTTTGGGACTTGAAACCTATTTCACTGCCGGACCGAAAGAAGTACGTGCGTGGACATTCCTTAAAGGCTCAAAAGCCCCGCAATGTGCCGGTATTATTCACTCTGATTTTGAACGTGGTTTCATCCGTGCCGAAACCATCGCTTACGATGACTACATCAAATATAACGGCGAGCAAGGCTGCAAAGAAGCCGGCAAGATGCGTTCTGAAGGCAAAGAATATGTCGTTAAAGACGGCGACTTGCTAAACTTCTTATTCAATGTCTAAAAAAAGGCGGGTTCTCCCGCCTTTTTATTGCTTATTCAACATCCAGATACTCAATCGCATCCATCGCCGCTTTCGCCCCGCTGCCGGCGGAAATAATTGCCTGCTTATATTTCGGGTCTTTCACGTCACCCGCCGCAAACACACCCTCAATATCCGTCTGCGAACAGTTTTCGTGCGTCACGATATAGCCTTTGCTGTCTAAAATCAAATTACCTTTAAAGATTTCCGTATTCGGCTGGTGTCCGACTGCCACAAAAATCCCGTCAACCGGCAAAACCTTTGTCGCATCGCTTTCCACATTGCGGATTTTAAGCCCTGTTACCTTACGCGGCTCGTCCTCACCTAAAATCTCTTCAACCACGCTGTCCCATTCAATAGTAATCTTGCGGTTATTAAAGATTTTATCTTGCAAAATCTTATCTGCCCGCAACTGATGGCGTCTGTGTACCAAAATTACCTTATCTGCAAGCGTTGCCAGATACAAAGCTTCCGCAGCAGCCGAATTACCACCACCGATAACAGCAACCGTCCGCCCACGATAAAAGAATCCGTCACACGTAGCACAAGCCGACACACCATAGCCCAGATATTTCTTTTCCGATTCGATATTAAGCCACTTTGCCGAAGAACCTGTTGCCACAATCACCGCACGGGCTTTATAAGAGTGCCCGTTTTCCGAGCTGCAAACAAACGGGCGATGTGCAAAATCAACCTCGACAATATGATCGTTTACCATCTGCACGCCCAGTTTCAAAGCCTGCTGTTTCATCTTGTCCATCAACTCATAACCGCTGATTTCTTCAAACCCGGGGTAATTTTCAATACTGTTGGTCATTGTCAGCTGTCCGCCTTCCTGATTACCGGCAACAATCATTGTATTTAAGCCGGCACGCGCCGCATAAATTCCCGCTGTATACCCTGCAGGGCCGGACCCCAAAATTAACAAATCAACCGTATATAGTGCCATAATGCTCTCCTAGTTTAATAGTTTCAAAGTACTTTCGCGCAACCTTTTAATACGGGTTGCCTTTTCTTTTTCTCCCTGCAATTCATAAATTGCTAAAAGCTGGCTGCTGATATTAAGAGTGTCCTGATATTTCGCATAAAAGTTTTCGTCCTGTCCCATAACACCATCTAAAGCTTTTTCCAAAAATCTGGCTTTGACTTGCGGCAGTTCTGCATTCTCCGCCAACAGCATATATGCAGCAAACTTCCCGTCAAAATCGTGATTTTCCGCCCAGGTTTCCTCAACCTTAACCAGCGCATCCTCATCATTAACATAGTAATAAATATCTTTCAGCGCCAACAACACCCGATTTTTCTCTTCTGTTGTACGGGCATATGTTAATGCTTGATTATAATACTCGGCTGCCAAAAAATATCTAGTATTATCTTGATTTTGTAAACCGCCTTCATAGTAAATATCACCAAGTTTGACATACGTCCAAAACAAAACAGATGAAACATTTGGCGTATACGTTTCATTATGCTGCAAAAATTTCATAAAAAATCGTAAAATCGCACTATATTGCACAATTTTTGCATCGTCATTTAAAAATGTTTCCCGTTCCTGCACCATTTTGTATAAGTGTAAAAAACGGTTTTCTACGCTTGTTTCGGTAGTCACAGCCGTTTTTAACATTTTTGTTCTCCAAACTAAACAATACCCCCGCTATTTAAGCAATAATCTTCATTATTAAGCGCATATTTCTGATGTACCGGACAGTCCGAACACAAACAACCACGATGCTCGTGAATACAATTACTTTTTTCAAACGCGCAAAACATCATTTCCAGATGCTGAGCATCTTCAATATGTTCAACTTCTTCAGTCAGCTCGGGAACATTTTTAATTTTACAGGTTTTCGTATACGACGGACAAGTCAAGCACATACATTCTCTGGCATTTTCAACAGTCTTATCAACGTGCATATTTTTTCTCCTAACAATTATTATCAGACACGATAAAAATATGCGTTAATTACCCTAAAACAATTAAACTATATCCTATATTTAGGGTTATAACTTAAAGGCATATAAACCGCCCTTGTTGAATCGGCGGTAAAAAGGAAACCTCACTTTTTACCATAAAAGCAACATTATCAACACGTGCAAATAACGGTCCGCTATAACAGCGTTTTACCATCTCGTTTATTGCCGTTTCTTCTCCAAGCATCATAATTTCAACACTTCCGTCTTCAATGTTCCTAACCCAGCCCGAAAGTCCTCCGATATCCCGAGCTTGCGCAATTACCCATCGCCGAAAGCCGACTCGTTGAACCCACCCCTCAATTTTAAGATATGCTTCTTTCATTCTTGTTTTGCTTCATTTTGTGAACAAGTCCTATAAAAACATTACTCAGCAGTTTTCTTTTTCTCCAATGCGCCGCCCGAAAGCAAATTAAGCAACCCTTTGGTCGTATCCTTAACCGCCCCGACACTGTCATTCAAAATCTGCCCGACATCGCCGGTTGTTGATTGAACAACATTTTCAGGCTTCGGAAACATTGTTTCATACCCTGTTCCCTGCAAAGCCGTATAACAAGGAGAACCATCATTTTCCAGCAACATCTGCGCTCCCAGATATACCGGTCCTCCAGTCGTCACGCCGACAATCGTCTTTACCGCATTCGCACTGTCAACACCAATTTTCGGATTTTGTATTGTTCCAGTCAGTTTAACCAGTGAAGAAAGTGCTTTGGCAATATTCGTATCAGTAAGTTTACCGGCAAAAGGCTTCACGCTGACACTGATTTTATCATTTTTCAGATTAACACTGCCATTAGCTACCAACGTAAATTTATCAGCATTCATCACAATCCCGTTCGGAAATTCCGCCTTACCATTTTTAAGGTCTGCACGCACGACTGCACAACTTAAATTCAAATCATCATTACCTTTTGTAAGTTTTAAAGTGTCAAACAACTGAGAAATAACATTTCCTTTTAATAATCCGATGTTTCCGATATGCAGCTGCGATTTATTAACGACTGCAATTACTTGCCCGTCCAGACTGTCCACAACATTTGCAGCTGTACTTCCTCTGCCGTTCAGCTTAATATGCACATCCGTATCACTTCCGCTTGAAAAGTTCAAAGCAGCCGTATCAACGTTAAGTGCCTTCATTAACTTCATTAAATTCATTTTCGAAATATCTGCATTAACCGCCACCGATTGACTTTGTGCATTAACATTTAAGTTTGCGGTAACAGCACCATCTGCAACTTTTCCTTTTAAAATTTTGATTGCCGCAACACCATTATTAACTTTTGCATTTATTCCCAAATCGCTTGCAATTGCAGTATTCCCGTTCACAAGCTGCGCAATAGTCATATCCGTATTCACATTAACACCATATAATTGTTGATACGGAATAACGGTTGCCGGAACCAGAGTTGTTGCATTCGCCGAACTGATTAACGAAAATTTATGAGCCGATTTTGTTTCCACATTAAAAGAGGCAATATCAATCTTCGGTGAAGATAAAACAGCCGAAACAACAGGAATTTTATTAGTTAAATTCGCTTTTACAGTTCCGGTGATGTTGTTTCCGGCAATTTTAAAACTTTTAATTGTTGCATCAACCTTTTTCAAATCTCCTTTAAATGCTATATCGGCAAATTCGCCAAACCCACTGTTCTTTCCCATAAAGCCTTTTGCGTTAGCAGTCCCCTCAAAGCGGATATTGCCCAACACATCATAAAGCAGAACTTCGGTATTTGCTTTAATCCCCATAACATCAAGCTCTGCTTTTACAGGATATCCGGATGCAGAATTCAGCAAAGCCAGTGCTCCCAGTTTTCCTGAACCATTATACAAACCTTTATTGACATCAAATTTAAAATCAATCGCTCCGTCAACATCCTCTTCCAAATTCAAATAGCTGATATCATAGCTTTCAGTTTTAGCCGATTTATTTGTAAAATTGATTTTCACATTCTCAAGTGCAATCTGCTTAACTACCAACGAAGACAAAAACTTTGCCGTATCATTTGTCACAGCTGTTTCATCCGCATTTGCACTCTTAATTAAAGAAATCCACGCCTGTTTTTCTTGAACAACAGGTAACTCGGGCAATGTAAACTCCCAGTTAGCTTTACCAGTTGCGCTCTCTTCCAAATTAACCACCGCACCATTAAGCTTAAACATATCTATCACAACATTTTTACGCAACAGCGGTAAAACGGCAAATCCCAAATCCACGGCATCTGCACTGACCATTACCGGATTTTTTGCCCATTGAGCATTGGAAAAAGTTACATTCTTAACTTCAATCGTCGGATTAAATGACGCCTTAACCTGAATATCACCGATTGTCAATTCGCGCCCTGTCGAATTCCGAACTGTTTTTATAATCAATTCTTTATAGCGATTAAAATCAATTTGCGTTAAAGCAATATAGCCAGCAACAATTGCAATCACACATAAACTGATAACAGAAATCAAAACAATCTTAATTGCTTTTTTCATAACAATCTACTCCTTAAAATTTAATCCGAGCGTTTTTAAACTCTCTTTAAAATAATCCGGCAATTTAGCCTTAACAACTACCCGTTTGCCGTAAACCGAAGATAAATCAATTTTATAAGCGTGCAAGTGTAATTTATTTATAAACAAGCTGCTTTTCATTCTTTCGGTTCCAAAATACTTATCATCACCCAAAATCGGAGCATCAATATATTCCAGATGCACACGAATTTGATGCGTTCTGCCTGTCAATGGGCTGGCAGCAATCAGTGCAAACCTATCGCTGACACTGTCAAGAACTTCATATTCCGTAATCGCCGGTTTTCCGCCGTCTAATACCTGTACCCGCCCGTCAACCTTTTCAAGCGGCGCCTTAATCTCGCCAATTTCTTTAGCCGGAACACCACGCGCCAATGCCAAATAAGTTTTTTGCAACGTATGTTCCCTGAAAGCTTTAGTTAGCATATCCGCCATTTTACGATGACGTGCTAACACCAAAACACCGCTCGTATCCTTGTCAATACGATGAACAAGTTTCGGTTTTTCCTCATTGCCGAATTTCAATGCGTCTAACAACCCGTCAATATGTTTAAGCGTATTCGTTCCACCCTGCACAGCCAAACCCGACGGCTTATTCAAAACTATGATATTTTCGTCTTTATAAATAACCATATCTTCAATATACTTCGCATCACGTTCCGAAACGCTGTTATGAGTTATTTCTTTCTTTTCATTATCAAGTGGCGGCACACGCACTTCTTGTCCCGTTTCCAAACGGGTATTTGCTTCTGCACGCCCCCCGTCAACTTTAATTTGCTTCGTCCTCAACAGTTTTTGCAGCCGTCCAAGGCTTAACCCCGGATAATACTTCAAAAACCACCTGTTCAAGCGAATTCCGTCATCTTCCGCTTTTACCTTAACTAATTCAACACCGCTCATTTATCTTCATCCTTTTGCTGTTTTCTGGCTCTTTGTTTTTCGATTCGCAATTTATCAAAATAATCAATTCTCTTTTTTATTTCCCGCTCAAATCCGCGGTCAACCGGATTATAGAAGCGCCTCCGCCCCATTTCTTCTGGAAAATAATTTTGCCCCGAAAACCCGTCTTCCAAATCTTGGTCATAAATATAGCCATCATTATATCCCAGATTTTTCATAAGTTTCGTCGGTGCATTCAAAATATGTTTCGGTGGCATCAATGAACCCGTTTGTCTTGCAGCTGCAAAGGCACTGTGCATAGCTTTATAAACTGCCGCAGATTTCGGCGCAGTCGCCAAATACGCCGTCAACTGCATCACCGCCAACTCCCCCTCAGGTGACCCGAGCCTCTCAAACGTTTCCGCACACGCAATGGCCTGCACCACCGCATTCGGGTCTGCCAGAGAAACATCCTCAACCGCAAACCGTACTAACCGTCGCACAATATATCGTGGGTCTTCGCCAGAGGTCAGCATCCGCGCCACCCAGTAAAGTGCCGCGTCCACATCCGACCCGCGCAAAGATTTATGCACAGCAGAAATCAGATTATAATGCCCGTCGCGCCCTTTGTCATATACCGGTGCACGCGACCGAATAATCTTCATAAGCTTGTCTTTGTCAAAAATCTCATCCGGCTTGGCATAAGCCCACACACTCTCCGCCAAGTTCAAAATATAACGCCCATCACCATCTGCCACATTTTTCATAAACTCGCGCGCTTCTTCGTCTACTGGCAGTTTCAGCCCCTCCTCACGTTCTGCCCGCTGCAGCAATTCCTCAAAATTTTCCGGTGTTAACCGATTCAACACAAAAACCTGACAGCGTGAAAGTAACGCGGCATTTAATTCAAAAGACGGATTTTCCGTAGTTGCCCCCACCAAAATAACCGTTCCGTCTTCCACATATGGCAAAAAACCATCTTGTTGAGATTTATTAAAACGATGAATTTCATCCACAAACAAAAGCGTACCTTTCCCCTGTGTTACCCGCCGTTCTTTGGCATACTGAAATATGCGTTTTAAATCTGCCACACCGGAAAACACCGCAGAAATCTGCTCAAAATAAAGATTTGTATGTTCGGCAATCAATCTCGCAATCGTTGTTTTGCCACACCCCGGAGGCCCCCAGAGGATAAAAGAAGAAACCCTCCCCGTTCCGAGCATTCTGCCCAACGGAGAATCTTCACCCAACACCTGCTCTTGCCCAACCACATCCTGCAGTCTTTGCGGGCGCAGCCTGTCAGCAAGCGGTCTTTTGACCCTGTTTGAAAATAATGTTTCTTCCATTTCTCTAATCTCGTTATAAATTATCACCTTTATTAGCATAAAGATTTAAAAGCTACAACTACATTTTTCTTAAAAACAGACATACCTCTTGACTCTAAACAAGAAAGTTATACTATTCAACCATTAAAAATAACAAACAACGTAGGATGAAATTATGAGTTTTAAAGATTTAGGCTTAAGCGAGCAAACAATAAAAGCAATTGAAGACTTGGGTTATCAAGAGCCGACAACAGTTCAAAAAGACGTTATCCCGTCTGTTCTTGCCGGCAAAGATATTTTCACGATTGCCCCTGCTGCCTGTGGTAAAACCTGCTCATATATCTTCCCGCTGATTGATATTATATCTAAAAAAGAAGGACAGAATATCCTGATTATCTCTGCAGATTCCAAAGAGTCGGTAAACATCTCGGACAAGCTTTCCATCTTTAACAAATATCACGAAAGCACCACTGCAGACGATTCGCAGGAAAATTCAGCCAACGAGGCAAACGTTATCATCGCCGCACCGGCTTTATTATTAGATAACATCGCAGAAAGCCGCGTGGATATTTCTAATATAAACATTCTGGTTGTTGATGACATTAACCTGATAAAGAAAAAACGCCAGCTGAATAACCTTAACAAAATTTTGGATTTACTGCCGGCAAATAAGCAAAACATTGTTTTTACGACGCGACGCTCCAAAGAAACGCAAGATACACTGGATAAAATCTTAAAAACTCCGGCAGAAATCAAGATAGATAAAACCAAAGAAAGCGAAGTAACAGAAGTTCAGCAAAATGAACCGACACTCCCGACCAAACCGGCAGCAACCAAATCTCGCACAGGCAATGAGGATAAAAAAACCTGCCGCTCCAATCGCGAAACAGATAAAAAAGCTGTCGAGCTTGCCAAGCGTTATAAAGTTTTCGGCAAAAAAACACCGACATTTTTGCTCACAAATTGTAAACTTGCCACAGAAGCAAAATCTTAATCAAATCAAAAAAAAAGACTTGCGCTATTTTTTACGAAGTTTTATACAAAAAGAAAAAACATTAACTTAACTATGGAGATGCTAAATGTCAGGACACTCCCAATTTAAAAATATTATGTACCGCAAAGGTGCACAAGATGCTAAAAAAGCCAGAGTTTTTGCCAAACTCGCGCGTGAAATTACCGTTGCAGCCAAAAGCGGCTTGCCTGAGCCGGATAAAAACCCGCGCTTAAGACTGGCCATTCAGGCAGCCCGTGCCGAAAGTATGCCGAAAGATAACATTGAACGCGCAATTGCCAAAGCCACACAAGTTGCCGGTGGAGCAGACTTCACCACAATGCGCTATGAAGGCTTTTCGGCAAACAAAACCGCTGTTATTGTTGAAGCATTAACAGATAATAAAAACCGCACGGCAAGCAACGTCCGCTCCATCTTTGGCAAGCGCGGCGGGGCAATGGGCGAAACCGGTTCCGTAACATTCAACTTTGAACGCATCGGTTATATTGAATATCCGCTGTCTGTTGCAGATGCTGATAAAATGTTTGAAGAAGCATTGGAAGCCGGTGCAAATGAAGTTGTTTCCGAAGATGACATCCACGCGATTGAAACGCTGCCGGATGATTTGTCTGCCGTAACAGAAGCTCTGGAACAAAAATTCGGCACACCGTCTGCCTCCCGTCTGGATTGGAAGCCAACCGTTAAATCAGAAATTACTGATTTGGAAACCGCTAAAAAATTCCTCGAATTTATTGACGCATTGGAAGAAGACGAAGACGTTCAACACGTTTATCACAATGCTGACATTGCCGAAGATGTTATGGCGCAGTTAGAGGCTGAATAAATGCGGATTATTGGTCTTGACCCGAGTATTTCTTCTACCGGTTGGGGCATAATCGATGTAAACGGAAACCGTCTGTCTTATGTGGCAGACGGTTTCATTGCAACCAGCGCCAAAGTCCCTCTCACTCAGCGACTTCAAACAATTCATAACGAGCTGCAGCGCGTTATAGAGCTGTATAAGCCCGATGAGGCCTCCATTGAAATTACTTTTTTAAATACAAACCCAGAAACCTCACTCAAACTAAGTATGGCACGCGGCGTTGTTTTCCTGATGCCTGCATTATATAACATCCCGCTTTTCGAATACGAACCAAACAAAATAAAAAAAGCGCTAACCGGCGTTGGCAAAGCTGATAAAGCTCAGGTTGAAACAATGGTCAAAATCCTCCTCCCCGGCTGCCAGCCAAAAAACAACGACTCGTCAGACGCTCTGGCCATCGCCATCACGCATTGCAACCTGCGTAACTCATACAGCGACAAAGCAGTATAACTTTTAATTGCCCATTTAGCCATCACCCGAAAAACAAAAAAGCGGACAGCCAAAGCCATCCGCTCCATAAACCCGTTGGAAAT
>ERZ778496.1867-NODE-1867-length-13719-cov-9.716554_pt1 | contig 13719 bp, 8 predicted proteins | sample MGYA00433099_ERZ778496 | MGnify/ENA primary metagenome ERZ778496 (study PRJEB29527, sample SAMN07138962) | mouse gut metagenome | material: feces | host: mouse | place: China:Nanjing | collected 2016-01-25 ... | reverse complement strand
CATCCGGAGGCATGTCAGGGAGCCCACAAAGGTCTCGCCGCCAGTCTCCCCGGATGGCATCTGTGTAATCTGTGTAATCTGCGAGACCTTTCACCCCAATCCTGCTTAATCTCCATAATCTCCATCAATCCAAGCAATCAGTTGAATCCTGAAATCTGCGAGAAATCTGCGTATCTGCGGAATCTGCGTGAGACCTTTTCTCCTCAATCTGTTTACTCTATGGAATCTTTTCTGTAACTTTGCGTGACTATGGGATACAAGAAACTTGAAGCGAAGAAAGGCGCGGTGGCCATGTATGCGTTGCTGCTTGCCGTGGCCCTGGGCCTGATGCTGACAGTGCGCCAATGCTCCACAAAGAGAATTGGAGCGCGTGCAGACAACGTGGCCGGGGGCGACACACTCAATGTGGCAATCGAAATTTCCCCGACCGGGCTGTCGCTCGCCGGCGACACCCTTTCAGGCATATATTACGACCTCTTGCGCGAGACCTGCCGCCGCCATGGCCAGCCGGTGAAGTTCCACCCCTACACCCGGCTTGAGGATGCACTGCGGTGGCTCGAAGAGGGGCGTTGCCGCCTTGTGGTCGGCGACATCCCCGTCACCGCCGAGCTGCGCGACAGGCTTATCTTCGTCAACCCCGTGGGAGTAGACAAGCAGGTGCTGGTGCAGCTCGCCGACACCTCAGGTGTGGCGATACGCAACCAGTTTGACCTCGCCCGACAGACCGTCTATGTGGCCCGCGAGTCACCCTATGTGCAGCGCCTGCGCAACCTTTCCCACGAAATAGGCGACACCATCCATGTCGTGGAGAGCGCCGAGTATTCCCCCGAGCAGCTGGTCATCCTGACAGCCTTGGGCGAAATCCCTCGCGCGGTGGTCAACCGCTCCACCGCCGAGTCGCTCAGCTCCCGCTACCCCTCGCTCGACATCTCCGTGGCCATCTCCTTCAACCAGTTCCAGTCATGGGCCCTGTCACCCCGCGACACCCTGTTGCGCGACACCCTCGACCAATGGCTCGGTGAATAAATGCTGGAAAAATGCCAGGAAACTTGCACAATCTGTAAATTGTTGTAATTTTGCAGATAACTTTAAAGCGATGAGAACAAAGCAGGAATATATGGAGATATTATCTCGTGAAATCGTGACGCTGCGAGACGAGTTCGGCGTAAAAAGCTTACGGCTTTTCGGCTCTGTGGCGCGGGGAGAGCAGACAGACAACAGTGATGTTGATGTCTGTGTTGATATGTCGCCAAAGATGTTCCTTGTCATACGCCTGAAACATTACCTTGAAACCGTTCTTGGAACATCTGTTGATGTCGTCAGGTTTCACAAACATATGAACCCCTTCCTCAAAGGAGAAATTGACCGCGATGGAATCATCATTTTCCAGTAATTCTCTTGTGCTTAATATTCTGCGGCAGATTAAGGATGCTGTGTGCCAGTTGGAAAATTGGAATGACGGCATTGTTAGTCCGGATGATTATGCCGCCTCGCCAGATGGGATGAAGACATTGGCTGCAACCAGCATGTTGCTTGAAGCGATAGGAGAGGGGATAAAGAAAATCGATTCGAGGACAAAAGGTGCTCTTTTAAAATTGAGACCTGAAATTCCTTGGGACGATGTGAAATGAATGCGTGACCACATCGCGCACGGTTATTTCGACATTGATGCGGATATAATTTTTGATGTCGTTAAGAATGATTTGCGTCCTCTCGCTGACGCGGTCGATTATTTGATTGAATATTTGAAAAGAAAACAATAGGCTTAAGCGGTTGTTCAGGGAGGCGCGTCAGCAGACCGTCAGAGACTTGTAGTAGGGGCGATAGGAGAGGAGCAGCGAGGTGAGGCGGCCGATGTGGAGCCGTTGCTGGTCGGGGGAGGGGGGGCACACCAGTTGGTCAGCAAGCCCGGGATTATAATCAAGTCTGCGCCGTCGAGGTGCATGCCGAAACACACATCTTTTCCCTCGTCGAGGTATTGTCCCGATGAAACATCGTGGCAAATCACCGGCTTGGATGTCATGTTGGGTGCTGCGATTTCACGAAATCCCCATGTGGGACATTCGCCGTTCTTCACATCCTTGAGAATCTTCTTTCCGAGGTTCACGGCCTCATCCTGAGAGCCGGTTTTCAAATAAATTTTCAGTTTCATAAATTTTTAGTTGAAATAATGATATGGTTAAGAGTAGGCAGATGATGACACTGTCTATGATATAATAGCAAAACCTTGTCAAAAGTTTAAAAAGATTTATTGCTGTCCGGTAAAACTTTGACATGATAGGAAATGGACTATTTTTATCTCATACAGCATGAAACAGACTCGTATAGATGTCTTTTAAGGGCTTTTTGATGCTTAATGCTACCAATTTCACATCGCCTCAAATGACAAGCCCTTTTTCGTAAAACAGGTGTAACTTATTATATTTGTAGAGAATATATGATTTTGTCTTTTTTTACCGGACAGCAATAAAAAAGATTGTATAATTTTTCAGCAGGTGCCGATAGCGCCACGCCGCTAAAATTTAACACCATACGGTGTGGTATTCAGATGTATTTTCGCTATCTTTGTCAGAACTAAACTTTTCAGGTTTCTCAGAGGAGAAAACAAACTTTAACCAATTATACTAAACTTTCAAATCAAAAGGCTTATGAAAAAACTGCTACTTCTTATGGTCGCAGGTATTATGGCTGTTATGACTGCATCCGCAGCCATATGGTCATCTGCGCCAACAACTGCTGCAGGGTGGGATGCTGTTTTGAGTCCCAGCAGTAGTGTTACAACAGAAGCTCCATCCACCTGGACAGATACGAATTCAGGTTTAAAGGCAACCTGGTCGTTGGATTATGTATGGCAGAAAACGACTAAATATTATTCAAGAGGAAAAAATGGAGTGACCCTCGGTTCTAAAAGCGCCGGACTGAAATCAATGACTCTATCCACCGAAAGTTTCGTGGGCACAATCTCAAAAGTCACGTTGAAAGGCGCGAAATCAAATGGAAATGCCATAATCTCAGTTGTTGTTGGTGAAGAGGCTTTCTTAATCAATGGGGCTGCCAATGCAACACTTACCTCTACCTCAACCGATTGTGTATTTACGGGCAATGCCTCCGGAAAAATCCAGGTGATTCTATCTGGTAACGCAGATGGTAAATACATAGGATTCTCCGGACTGGAAGTTGTATATGAAGAATCCGTTGTAACACCTGTTTTAGGCGACATCACCGTCACCTACGGTGTGGATGCGACTCCCGTTGTTGATGGTGATATTCTCGAAGGAGTCATGGCGGGTACTGTCTTCACATTCTCTGCTGAAAACGCGGAATCAATCGTTGTTACAGACTCTGAAAACACAACCATCGCGCAGGGTGTCGCCACAGCTGACTGGACTGCTACTGTGACCGATGGAGAGGAGCTGACCGTGACTGCCACGCTTGGTGAGGAGGAGAAGACATTCACCTTTGTGCTTGAGGTGGTTGAGGCTCCCCAGCCTGACCTCGGCGAAATCATAGTGAAATACGGCGATGAGGTTATTGAAAACCAGTATGACACTTCCGTCACTCCTGTTGAGTTGCCGCTTGGGGCGACACTCTCTGTATCAGCGGAGAATGCTACTGTGATACAGTTGATGGCTGGTTCAGGTGACAATTCTGTGTATAAGGAAAACATCGGTAATCCTGCCACACTGACATTGAACACCCTTGGCAGCTATCCTGTCACACTTTTTGCTTCCCGTTCTGACCATGACCCGCAGACCAAGACTTTCTACTTTGAAGCCAATGTGGTTGAGGCTCCCCAGCCTGTCCTTGGCAACATCATTGTGACTTACGGCGATGGAATCCAGGTTGCCGAAAATGATGAAGTGTCTGTGGAAGTTGGCACCACATTTACTTTCGCTGCAGAGAATGCCACCAACATCACTGTCGAGAGGATTATGGAATCTTTGTTGGTTGTTAATGAGGAGGCAAACACTGCTACCTGGACCCCTGAATTTGCGTTTGCTAAGGATGGTATCATTGTGACAGCCACTGATGGCACGAATGAAAGCACTTTTGAGTTTTACCTCGCTGTCACCGAACCCGTTCTTCCTGAAAATGAAGTCTGGACTCTTGTGAAATCAGTTGATGAGCTGGCCATCGGCGGAAAATATATCATCGCCGCGAAAGATGCCAAATTGGCTATGGCCAATACAAATAACACAAACAATCGTAAATCTACCGAAATTACCATTCAGGAAAATTCGATTGTCAATCCTTCAGAAACAGTTTTGCGTCTGACCTTGGAAAAGGATGGCGATACTTGGCTTTGGCGGACTCTGAATTATCTCGGGACAAATGGCAATATTGCAAACCCTCAGGTATATCTTAATTCAGAAGCCAATAATAACAGACTTTTTGCAAATAACCCTCAAGAAGCAAATCTGAATCGTCGGAATTCGTCGATTGAGTTTGATGATAACGCAAATGCGATAATCAAATTTGTAAATTGTAAGAAATCAGAAGTCATTCGTCAGATTTATTACAATGGAAAGTCGGCTGCAAGCGGAGGTCTTTCATTCAATTGTTTTGTGGTTGAAGACGAAGATTATAAGCCGGTGCAGATTTACCGTCTGGTTGAGCCTCAGCCCGAGGTGCCTGCCTTTGACCTGATGGAGGATGACGCTACCAAGGTGTCACTGATGTCGACCAAGGGTGAGCTCCATGTCTGGACTGTGGAATATGACAAGGACGGCAATGCTGTCAAGGAGAATGGCGAGGATGTGGCCGCTTCAGTGATGGCCAAGGCTCCCGCCGCCGATGACACCGCATGGACCAACAAGGTTGCCGAAGAGGGTGAGAACTATGAAATATATGTGCCTGTGACAGCAGGGAATTATCTCTCCATCCGCGCCAAGTCTGTACTCGGCGACCTGCACTCCGAGGAACTTGTGAAGAATGTCGATGCCTCAGGCAACATCATCTCCTCGGTTGAGGGTGTGGCTGCCGATTATATGAATTCTCCTGTGGAATACTTCAACCTCCAGGGCGTGCGCGTTGCCGCCGACCAGCCCGGTCTCTATATCCGCCGCCAGGGCAGCAAGGTCGAGAAAGTCGCCATCGCCCGTTGATGTCCGCGAATAATCAGTAAGACAAGCGATTTTAAAGAAAAACCATCCGGTCGGGGCCGTCAAGGCCTGCCGGATGGTTTTTCTGTTGTGTGGCCGGAGGCTCATACCCCTCCGGTTGTGTCAGGGGAAGATGAGTCGGTGCTTCCTTGCGAAGCGGCGGTTGGCCCCGATGGGGAGTCTGCGCTGTCGGGCTTGGAGCCCGCCGTCTTGTCGGCCGAGGCGAAGAGCTTCGACAGGTATTTCTCCTGGAAAGTCTGGAAGAGCTCCCAGAAGTTGGGGACAAACAGTGTGCCGATGATTGCGTTGACAGCCATGCCGAAGACCACTGCCGAGCCGAGGCTGATGCGGCTTGCCGCTCCGGCTCCTGTGGCGAACAGCATCGGCATCACTCCGAAGACAAAGGCCAGGGCGGTCATCATGATCGGGCGGAAACGTACCATGCCTCCCTTGTAGGCCGCCTCGAGTATCGACATCCCCTGCTTTCGGTAGTCCATCGCGTACTCGACTATAAGGATGGCGTTCTTGGCCGAAAGACCCAGTAGCAATATGATGCCGATCTGGGTGTAGATGCTTATCGACTGGCTCATGCATAGGCAGCCCAGCACTGTGCCAAGGATGGCCGTTGGCATTGATATGACCACCGCCAGCGGGTCGGTCCAGCTCTCATACTGGGCGGCCAGCACCAGGATGGTGATTATCACCGCGAAGAGCAGCACGGCAGACACGGTGGTGCCGGCGCGGCTCTCCTGGTATGCCTCGCCTGTCCAGGCGTACCCGTAACTGTTGGCGGTGGCTTTCTCCACGATTTCCTCCATCGCCTTGATGCCTTCCGACGAGCTTACCCCGTCGGCAGGGGTGGCCGTCAGCGACGCGGTCTCATACATGTTGTAGCGTCCGATTGATGCCGAGCCCATCACCGGTTTTATCGTGGCGAAGACCGAGAATGGCACCATGTCGCCGCTGGAGTTCCTGACGGCCAGTTTCAGCACATCGTTGACATTGGCGCGGGCGTTGTCGGTAGACCCGATGTTGACCTGGTAGACATTCCCGAACTTGACGAAATCGTTGACATACGATCCTCCGATATAGCTGCTCAGGGCCGAATAGACGGCGTCGAGGTCAAGGCCGAGCATCTCGATTTTGTCGCGCTGCATCTCCAGACTGTATTGCGGCACCTCCCCTTCGTAAAGCGACTGCACCGACCCTATGCGCGGATCCTTGCGGGCCGCCTCCTCTATGTCTTCGAGCGCTTTGGCCATCTGGGAGGCCCCGCGCGAGTTGATGTCGAGCAGCTGCATCGACAATCCCGACGTGGCGCCCAGGCCGGGGATGGCCGGTGGATTGACGGCGAACACTATGCCCTGCTGCAGCGAGGCACACCTCTCGTCGATGCGGTCTATGATGGCCTCCACTGAGTGGGATTTCCCTTTGCGGTCTTTCCAGGGTTTGAGCATGACGAACATCGAGCCGAGGTTGCTCCCCGAGCCTCCGGCCATGAAGGAGAAGCCCGACATCTCGATGACATCCTCCACCTCGGGCATCTCGCGGATGATGTCTGACACCTGGGCCACCATCTTGTCGGTGCGCTCGAGCGAGGCCTCGGTGGGGAGCTGCACAGAGGCCATGAAGTAGCCCATGTCCTCCTCAGGCAGGTAGCTCGACGGCCATTTGGCGAAGCCCCAGAAAGCGGCCACGCAGAGGATGGCGTATATCCCTATGGCAACCCAGGGGCGTTTAAGCAGGCGGCCGATCATGTCGGTGTAGAACCTGACGGTCTTTCCCCAGGCTGTGTTCCACCATCTGAAAAGGATGAAACCCGACGACTTGCTCTGCTTGCGCAGGAAGAGCGCACACATGGCGGGGGTGAAGGTCAGGGCGTTGAAGCCCGAGAAGGCGGTGGAGACGGCGATGGTGAGGGCAAACTGCTTGTACAGCTCTCCGGTGATGCCGGAGATGAATGCCGTCGGTATGAACACCGACAGCAGCACCAGCACTTCGCCCACCACCGGGCCCTGCAGCTCGACCATCGCCTTGCGCGCGGCCTCGCGTGGCGTCATTGACCCCTCCTGCACCAGGCGCGCGCAGTCCTCCACCACCACTATCGCGTCATCGACGACTATGGCGATTGCCAGCACGAGGCCGAAGAGGGTGAGGGTGTTGAGGGAGAAGCCCATCAGCTTCATGACCGCGAATGTGGCGATGAGCGATACCGGGATTGTCAGCATAGGGATGATGACGGCGCGCCAGCTCTGGAGGAAGAAGAGTATGACGACCATCACGATGAGGGTGGTTTCGACGAATGTCACCAGCACCTCGTCGACCGAGGCGGAGATGAAGTTGGTGGTGTTCATCAACACGCGGTAATGGACTCCCGGGGGGAAATAGGGGGCAAGCGCCTCAAGCTCTTTCTCGACCTCGCCGGCAACCTCCAGGGCGTTGGCCTGCGGACGCTGGTAGACACCGATCAGTCCGGCGGGCTTTCCCGACACACGGCTGATGCTGGTGTAGGAGTCGCTGCCCAGTTCAACCTTGGCGACATCGCGCAGGCGCAACAGTGCCCCGTTGGGACAGCTCCGCAGGATTATGTCGCCAAACTGGTCGGCGGTGGTGAGCCTGCCCTGTGATGAGAGGGTGAACTGGAATGCTGACGGGGTGGAGGATGGCGGCGCGCCCACCGAGCCTGCCGACACCTCCATGTTCTGGGCCTCGATTGCCGCGATGACATCGGCCGGGGTTATCCCCCTCGACATCATGGCGTCGGGGTCGAGCCACACGCGCATCGAGTAGTCGCCACCGCCAAACGCGCTCACACCGCCTACTCCCTCGAGGCGGCTGAGGGCGTCGACGATATGCAGCTGGGCATAGTTGGTGAGATACAGCGCGTCGTAGCGCTCGTCGCCCTGGAGCGCCACGAAAAGCAGGATGCTTGTCGATTCAGACATCACGTCCACCCCCTGCTGGGTCACTGCCGACGGCAACTGGGCTTCGGCCTGGTTGACGAGGTTCTGCACCTTGATGGTCGCGTCATCCACGTCGGTGCCGTTCTCGAATGTCACGGTCAGGCTGTAAGAGCCGTCGGAGCTTGAGTTGGAGCTCATGTACATCATCCCCTCAACTCCGTTGACGCTCTCCTCGATGGGGACACCGACGGTCTCGGCCACCGTCTTGGCGTCGGCACCAGGGTAGGTGGCGCGCACCATCACTGTGGGCGGGGTGATGTCGGGATACTGGGCTATCGGGAGGGTCTTGACCGTGATGACTCCGGCGAGTATCATTATGATGGCCAGCACCGTCGCGAATATCGGACGGTCGATGAAAAATCTTGAGAACATAGGCGTGGCGGATTTATTTTATAGGTTTCACTTTCATTCCGTCGCGCACTTTGAGCAGGGCGGTGGTGACGTAGCGGTCGTCGGGACGCAGCCCCTTGGTGACAATCCTGAGGGTGTCGTCATAGAGGTCGCCGACTTCGATGGGGGTGTAGATTATCTTGTCGGAGTCATTGACGACATAGAGGTATTTGCCGAGCTGGTCGGTGCTGATCGACGCGTCTTTGACAAGCAGGGCGCGTGAATCGATGGCGTAGGGGAGCTTGACGGTGGCGAACATGCCGTCGCGCAGTTCGCCTTTCGGATTGTCGAGGATGAGGCGGAGGGTCACTGTGCCGGTCGACTTGCTGACATCGGGCGACGCGTAGTCGAGTTTCCCCCCATAGGTGACGGTGGAGGTGGTGTCGCCCACGATTACCGGCACATGGTCGAGATCGAGGTTCTTCCCGCCACGTGTGTCGGCCACCTGCATGTATCTCTCGGTGCTGACCGAGAACATCGCGTATATCGTGTTGTTGGCGTATATGGTGGCGAGTGTCACAGGGGCGGCCTCCCCTCCGACATACGCGCCCGAGCTGTACATCGACTCTGTTATCAGCCCCGAGAAGGGAGCGCGGACGGTGCAGTAGCCGAGCTTTGTCTTGGCCGTCTCAAGCTGGGCGCGCGCCTGCTTTATGGAGGCTTCGCTCTGGCGGAGGTTGCTCTCGGCCTGGATGACATCCATCTTCGACACGGCATCGGCCTCAAGGGCCTTTTTCATGGCCTCGCATTGCTTGGAGGCATATTCGTTCTCGGCGATGGCGGTCTCAAGGGCGGCCTGGGCCTGGTTGACCGCGTCGCGATAGGTTGTCGACTCGATGGTGAAGAGTGGCTGACCGGCCTTGACGAAGTCCCCTTCGGTGAAGAGAATCTGCAGAATCTGGCCGTCGACACGGGCCACCACGTCGGCCGACTGTGTGGCCGACAGTGTGGCTGGATATGACTGGCGGAGAACCACAGAGTCTGTCATCGGGGTGGCCACCGAGACCTGCGGCACCTCTTCCTCTGTCCCGGCGGGCTTTTTCCCGCAGCCCTGGAAAACTCCTGAGAACGCGATGGCGGCGCATGCAGCCGTAAGTATGATATGTTTCCGTTTCATTGTGATGTCTTTATTGTTGGGGGGTATGATGAAATCGGGCGGATTTTAATCGTCAAGGGATATGCCTCCGCCAAGGGCCTCATACAGCGAGACAAGGGAGGTGAGGGCCGACTCCTGGGCCTGCACGAGCTCGCTTTCGCCTGCCAGGGCGTTGAGCTGGGCGTTGACCACGTCGGTCATGGGCGACAGGGAGTCTTTGTAGCGTTTTATGGCGAGAGTGAGGGCCTCCTGGTTCTGCACACAGAGTTTTTCGACAATCTCGATATGGCGCAGGGAGGCGTCATAGGTCGACAGTGCGTTTTCGGTCTCGCCGACGGCGTTGAGTATTGAGAGGTTGTAGCTGTCTATGGCTGACTGCATCTGCTCGCGGGCCGACACGAGCTGGTATTTGCGCGAGAAGCCGTCAAAGAGGGTCCAGGAGAGTGTAGGGGCTACCGACCATGTGAATGAGTGGCCTGAGAAAAGGTTGCCCGGTTTCCGCGCGGCTGTCGTCACTGAGCCTTCGATGGTCAGTGTGGGGAGGAAATCTTTCTTGGCGATGCCGACCGAGGCCGCTGCTGCCGCCAGCTCCATCTCGGCCTCCACGATGTCGGGACGTCGCCTGAGCAGGTCGGCCGGCACCCCGGCTGAGATTTCGGTCTTCCAGTTGGGGAGCGGTCCGGGCTGGGCGAGCATCCTGGCCGCTTCCGGGGGGAATTCCCCGACAAGTATGCCCAGAGAGTTGATGGATGCCTGTATCGAGCTTTCCAGCATAGGGATTGAAGCGGCCGTGGAGTAGTAGGTCTGCCATGCCTCGGCCACATCGAGCTTCGAGGCGAGGGTGGCCTCAAAACGTGCGCGGGCGATTTTGACAATATCCATCTGGCTCTTGCAGTGGGCCTGGGCCACCTGCAGCAGGCGTTGCTGGCTGCGCAGGGTGAAATATGTCGATGCGATCTGGGCGGTCAGCGACACCATCGATCCGGCGTATTCAGCGCGGCTGGCGTTGTATTCGGCCTTTTTCTCCTTTACTCCGGCGGCCACCTTGCCGAAGATGTCGATTTCCCAGCTGGCATTCAGGCCGGCTGTGAAATAAGACTCGGCAGGCATGGCGGTTGTGGCTCCCCGGGTTGTGGCCCCCGACTCCTTGGCGGCGTTCCAGCCTGCCGAGAGGCTGATGGTCGGATACCACGCGGCGCGGGCCTGGTTCATCGCCGCCCTGGCGATTTCCTGCCGGCGGTGGGCGATGCGGAGGTCATAGTTGCGCTGTACCCCGAGGACGATGAGCGAGTCAAGCAGCGGGTCGGAGAAGCGTCCCCACCATTTGTCATCGGCGCCCCCAGGAATCTCCTGGTATTTCTCCGGGACGTAGGTCCAGGCCTGGGGGAGGCTGTCGGCGGTCAGCGGCTCTTCGCCACGCGCCGTCTCGACTGACATAAGCAGCATCAATGCCGCGAATGTGGTGAATGTCACCCTCTCGATGATGTTTGTCATTGTGATATGGATATCAGTTGTTGAACAGTTGTAAACGTGGGGCCACCGCTGCCTTGGGGCGTTTGCGGGCAATTGGTGGTCTGAAATATAACACCGGCGGAAGTGTGGACGTTTGGTCACTGTGTGATTTTTTAACATTCCGTAGTCTGAATGGTGGATGTATGATACGGGGAAAAAACGTAACTTTGCATTTGCTATGATGAAGAAATCAGTAATAGACCGCGAGACCGTACAGCGAATCATCGACACCGCCAACATCGTGGAGGTGGTCTCTGACTTCGTGAGCCTCAAGCGCCGGGGGGCCAATTACATCGGCCTCTGCCCGTTTCACAATGAGCGCACCCCCTCTTTCTCGGTTTCCCCGGCCAAGGGGATATGCAAGTGTTTCAGCTGCGGCAAGGGGGGAAGCCCGGTCAACTTCATCATGGAGCATGAGCAGATGACCTACTGGGAGGCGTTGCGCTATCTCGCCCGGAAATACCATATCGAAATCAAGGAGCATGAGCTGACCGACGAGGAGCGCCGCCAACAGGGTGAGCGTCAGACATTGTTGTCGCTCAACGAGTTTGCCATGAAGCATTTTGAGGATCGGATGGTGTCGACCGACGAGGGACGTGACATCGGCCAGAGCTACTTCCGCCATCGCGGGATAAACGAAGCCGCCATCAAGCGTTTCCATCTCGGATTCGCCCTCGACAAGAGGGATGACCTCGCCCAGGCCGCCCTTAAGGCAGGATATTCAAGGGAAGCCCTTGAGAAGACCGGTCTCTGCTTCGCAACCGACCGTGGAGAGCTGCGCGACCGTTTCCGCGGGCGTGTTATATATCCGGTGTTCACCATCGCCGGAAAGGTGGTGGCCTTCGGTGGCCGCATCCTGACCAATGACAAGAAGCTCGCCAAATATGTCAACTCCCCCGAGAGCATCGTCTACTCCAAGAGCCGCGAGCTTTACGGTCTCTACCAGGCCAAGCAGTCGATAGTTAGGAACAACAAGTGCATACTCGTCGAGGGGTATATGGATGTCATCTCCATGAGCCAGAGCGGTATAGAGAATGTCGTGGCCTCATCGGGCACCTCGCTGACAACCGGGCAGGTGAGGTTGATCCACCGTTTCACCGAGAATGTCACGGTCATCTATGACTCCGACCCGGCGGGCATAAAGGCATCGCTGAGGGGTATCGACCTGCTTTTGGCCGAGGGGCTGAACATCAAGGTCTGCCTCTTGCCGCAGGGTGATGACCCCGACTCTTTCGCCCAGTCACACACCACGGAGGAGGTGGAGGGCTATCTCGCCGCCAACGAGGTTGACTTCATCCGCTTCAAGACCGACATTTTGCTCAAGGACTCGGCCAATGACCCGATAGCCAGGGCCAGGGCTGTGGCCGACATTGTCAGGTCGATAGCTGTCATTCCCGACGAAATTGCCCGCAATGTCTATATACGCGAGTGTTCCCAGCGCTTCGCGATGGATGAGGCTCTGCTCACCAGGCAGGTGGCCGTCGCCCGGACAAAGCGCATAGAGCAGCAGGCCGAGGAGGCCCGCCGCCAGGCCGCGCGCGACAGTATCCAGAATCCCCCCGGGGGAGCGGGCACACAGGACGCCGCTCCCGGCGGAGAGGATGGGTTCCCGCCTGAGGAGCCTCCGATTGACAGCCACAGCGATGAGGCCACGGCTGCCACGCAGTCAGCTACGGTCACAGCCGAAGTCCCCGCTGCGGTCAATGCCGTGCCGGCTGCCCCCGTGCAGAACTCCGACGGGCTGACCGAGGCCGACTATTCGGCGTTCATAGGCCGCAGCGGGCGTTCACACCGCGCCATGATACTTGCTCCCCAGGAGCGGTCGCTGCTGAGGCTGGTGCTGAAATATGGCATGCTCGACCTGGGGGAGGACTACGGTACTGATGAGTCGGGCAGCCAGATAAAGGTGATAGATTATGTGGCCGAGGACCTTGAGCAGGATGGACTCACATTCGAGAACCCGGAGCTGTTGAAGGTGTATGAATGCGTGATGGACCTGCGCGCCCGCCATTGGGATAAGGACTACGCCGCGTTTGCCACCCGTGCCGCCATTGACAAAGAGCGTTCGATGAAGGAGGGGATTGAGGCCATCGCCCGCGACGCGTCGAACCTTGAGGAGATACGTCAGCGCGAGATGATGCTGAAAGAGAGGGTGGAGGAGGCATACAGGCTTTCGCTTGTGGAGTTCGCAAAGGACTTTTTCCAGCACCGTCTGCTTTCGCATCCCGATGACACGATACGGCGTGTGGCCACAGACCTGGTGGTCGAACGCCATCAGCTGAGCAAAATCTACTTCAAGAACAACACCAAGGTGGAGACCGAGGAGGATCGCCTTGACGAGCTTGTGCCCCGCACTCTGCTGGAACTGAAATATGACATTGCCCGTTGTTTCTTCTACGACCTGTCGCGGCAGATACAGCAGATTCAGCAGCGGCCCGACTATGACCTTGACTCGATACTCGAGCTGATGGGGCAGCAACGCCGCTGGCAGCAATTCTGTGCCGACCTCGCCACCAAAATAGGTGAACGTGTCTACGAGCCGCTGCGCTGACCTCCGGGCGACGTTATTATCGCGGAAACTGCCTGATAATTAGAACCGATGATTTAAGTACATGACAAAAATTTGAAAACATCGAATTTTGGGGTATAAGTCGGA
>ERZ778496.1853-NODE-1853-length-13776-cov-17.306683_pt1 | contig 13776 bp, 10 predicted proteins | sample MGYA00433099_ERZ778496 | MGnify/ENA primary metagenome ERZ778496 (study PRJEB29527, sample SAMN07138962) | mouse gut metagenome | material: feces | host: mouse | place: China:Nanjing | collected 2016-01-25 ... | reverse complement strand
TTTACAGGCAATATCCAGAGATTTCGATACACTTTCTTATTTGACGCTTACGTTGCAAAGGCAAGTACGACCATACATAGTCGTTTCAATATCTTTTTCATAATTCTTAATTCTCCTTTCATTTTGGGTAAAAAAATAGACGCTCATTTCTGAACGCCCTACATTGAAAAGGGATACTCTTTTACTAGTACCCCTCAAATTTAATATTTAATTTGTTGTGTTCCCACACTCTATATCAACTACTACTGAAATATTGATATAGTTTTTAATCTCTTTATTTCTGATTTTATCACCCTCACTTGTAAACACGATATGCTTGAAAAAGTGCCTAAAATTAAGGATTTCTACATAGTTTTTCGTTGTAGCAACACACAAGTCTCTATATGCGGTGAAAGTTGTTTTTTATACTACATGGCAAAAGGTTCATACAAAAATTTTCGCCAAAGATTGCTTTCTCGCTCGCTCCACCCCTTTTTGCAATATTTCACCCCTTTTACCCCATATAATAATGTTTTTTTCTACGTTTTCTTCTTCTCTTCAATAAACCTACACATATATTATATATGAATTTTGAACCATCATATCCTTTTTTCGAGGCATTTAACTCATATTTTTGCTAACTATTCTTGCATAAGGACACATATATGATAAATAGTTGTTTCTACCCCATTTCTGATAAGAGTAGTCGATGCAGTTTTTAGATTTGAATAAAAATAATCATCTCCAATACTATCTTCCACTTTTTTCAAAGGATATGGATATTTATAATTTTTAATATGACTTAAATATTTCTTCCAAAACATATCAAAGTCTTTAACTTTAACATACGATACTAAAAAATTATATGCATATCCTAATGTATCGTATTTAAATATCTTATCAATATGTACATTTAAATAATTTGTGTTTAATGAATCTAAATTTAAAGCCTCAAACAAAGAATATGGCATATTTTTATCTAAAATAAGAATATCTATTTCTCCTGATGCCTTTCCCCCCTGTGATGTTCCCTGACGTGTTTGATCTCTTAATTGATATTTTTGTGCTGAAAGAATATCCCTTATATAATCATTCCTTTCATCCTCCAATTTATCTTTATAACTTGGATTTGCCTGCAACTTTATACATGAATAAATAATATCTTTAAGCAGTTTTTGGGGCGTTAATTTCTGTATTGCATTAATAAGGTTATAAATAGCTTCGCTCACATTGGATTGATCCAAACTTCTATTAAAAGTATTCCAATCATCCTCTGTGAGCATAGGAAAATTTTCTTTAATCCATTTTTGATGGTAATTGGTTTGTGGAACATTTTCAGATAATAAAATGTCTTTCAAATATTTTAAAAAAGAAATTATTTTTTCGTCATTTTCATTTTCAGATAGTATCACCTCAATCTTAGATAGAGTAGCTTTAAAATTATATTTAAATACTGGTTCTATAACCTCTTTTTCCAATCGTTCATTCATTCTACGAGTTAAAACACTATAAAAATCATTGTCCTTAATCCCCAGATTTAATATAGCATAAAAATCTAAACATAGTTTGTTAAATTCTTTCTTATAGTCTATCCATGCATCCGGTGTCTTACTTATAATGTTTTGTATTGTTAATATATTTTTCCCTATGTCTATATAAAAAGGAGATAGTTCATTATTAATTTGAAATAATAACCCCTTAAAAATCAACTCTTTTATTGTTTGACAAATCTTATTAGAGTTCTCCCAATCTACTCTAACGGAACTGTATACATAAGCGCAAATCAACCCCAATAACTTAGCATCAATTCTATTTTCTTCAATACAAGACACTTCGTTGAATACTTTCTGAGTTTTAAGAATCTCATTTAAAAAATCCTTTTTATCTGATATATCGTTTGACTCAAAAAACATTATTAACCCTAATTGATACTTTGCCTCAGCTTTAATCAAATCATTATTTTCATTACATTTTTTTATAAGAATATCTTTAATATCATCTTTTTCTTTTTGATAAAATAATGCAAGGTATTTCAGACGATAACATTCTAATAATTCTTCACTACAATCAATCATCTCATCAAGTAAAAAACCTATAGTTTTCCTTTGCTTTATTTTATCAAGGAATGTACAACTAAGCATTTCTTTTAGTGCACTCATCTTACAAAAGAGAGTTTCTTTATTATCCAAAATTACATTTTTTAAAAAAGAAAATAAATATTGCCCATCTAATTCTTTTGCTTCTTGAATAAAATTTACGTCCCAAAAATATATTTTTTCCTTTAAATTTTTAAGATTGTATTCATTATAAGAAATCATTAAAAAAGATATTCTCCTTCCCCATATATTTTTTCATTTTTAACAATACCAATAAATTCACGAGTTGCTGTTCCAATAATAATCTGCAACTGATCTTGGTATTTAATTTGTATTTGATTGAGAACCTCTCTCAATCCATCCAAATAGGAAGTATCTCCCTCCTCTTTATTAGGGCTGTCAATAATAAGAAATCGAGTATGTCTGCCATGATTATTTTCGATATCAAGTTGAATAAGTGAAAGGTAAAATGCAAGTTTTGCTCTTAACTGCTCTCCTTCTGCTATATCAGAAAATCTGACTCTCACACCATTCTGAATGTATATTACGTTGAATTTCTTATCAATTTCGATATCTGTAATAGATGTAAGTCCAAAATCATGAATTTCTCTAAGCATAGATTGTTTTAATGTATCAATAATTGTTTGACTCTTTTCAAAACGTAGGCTATCAATTTCTACTATAGCATCTTGAAGCAATCCAATCTTAGCTTCAAGTTTATCTACATCCGATATTTTTAACTGTTCATTATCATCTTTAGAAAGTTTGTACATTAAAACCGCTTGTTCTGCAATCAAAGCTTTTTCTTGCTCATCGTCACTTTCACTTTCAATCTTTTCTATCAAATCATTAATTCGGTCAAGTTCTTCCTCACTATCATTCTTTTCCAATTCTGAAATATTTCCTTGCATCTCTTCTAAGATACTTTTTATATTTGATATCTCATCACTCAAATCTTTTTTCTTCACTTCTAAAAGGGCTTTTTCATGCATTAACTGAAGAATATTCGCTTGTAATTCATCAGCCTTGTGAGAATAGTTTTCTTTTTCATCCAAACTATCACCAGTAGCTTCTTCATGACATAATGGACAAATATTTTTTGGTTCTTTATCAGAATGAACGACTTGATGATTACAACTAGGACAATATTTAACCTCTAAAGCAGAAAAAAACTGTCCCACCTCCAAATATTCATGAATATCATTGATTAAACGTTGTGTTTTTATAATTTCGTTTGAAATACGATTATATTCATGTATGAAACCGTCATACATCTTTTCTCTTATATCCTTTTGTCGCATAAGCGTCTTATACTCTGTATATAAATCAGTTAGCCTTTTATTAAGTTCACATATATTAGACTTTAGGTTTCTTCTTTTTCTTTTTAGTTCAATCAATTGCAAAGATTTATTAGAATTCCTAATTCTATCTAATTTATCATTAACCGTATTTAATGCTGCCTGCAAATCACCATTATTTTCCCGCACACCAAAGGACTCAATCGCATTTTTTTGATTTGCTAAATCTGATTGTAATAGTTCTTTTTTCACAGTCAATCTATTTACTAATTGTGTATGTTCAAGTGATAATAATACTTGAAATGTTTTTTGATCTTGACCACCATAAAAAGAATTAGTATCTCGTGATTCCAAATAAATTGTTTTGAAGTATGTTTTCCAACTCGAGCTACTTTCAATCAACTCGTTGCTATCTTTTACTGATGACTTTTGTGTCCATTTCATCGAAAAGTATAAAAATTGATTAAAGAAAAATCTTTGTATTTCTCTTTCATATTCAGTGTTATTATTAGCTTCAAATACAATTTGTTCTGGAAGCCCTCCTGTCACAATGTAATCTCTAAAAGAGCAATTATATAGCTTCCCTTTTATGCGAGACGATGTAAGCATTGAAATAGTATATTTTTTATCATTTATTCTAAAACCAAGTGTAATATACTCTATCCATTTTTTAATATCTTGTTTTATGTAGTCTCCATAACCAACTAAAGCTGTCTTAATAACTTTAAACACTGAGGACTTACCCTTTAAATTGTCGGCAATAATCATATTTATTCCACTAGAAAATTCTTCTTCAAACTTTATTGATTCGCCAGACTGTTTTTTACCTCCAAAGCACACATATTCTATAACCAATCGCTTTCCAGTAGAAATGGGAATATCCTCAGCAGTATCATCAATATTTAAGATTTCTTCAATTTCGTCTTTTGACAACTTATCTGAATATTTAGTTTGTAACTTATTGATTAATTTTAAAAATTCTTTATTCATAAACTCTCTCCAAACATTTCATAATATTTTTGTTGCACTAATTCTTCAATACCCTGGATATATTCTTTATATGTAGTATCCCTGTATCTATCAATTTTGTATTGTATATTTTTAAGTTGTGTACCAGAATAATCGCCAAAATACTTTTTTATTAATAGACATCTATCTATATACCATTTTAAATATAATGCGTCATTCATATATACTTTCATTTTCTCGTCTGCAAAATTTGTTATATAAAAACTTTTTTCCGTCAACTTTAAAATACTGTTTCTTTTCATCTTAAATTTAATATAACCAACTGAATATAAAAATGAAATAACTTCATCTATATCCTCATATGCACCAAAAAAGAATTTTTCCATTTCCAATCGTCTTATTTTAGGCTCATACGAATGAAATATGTCCCCTACTATTTCTTTAATCTCCAATTTATTAATATCTCTTTGACCACATAATTCTAGTAACATAAAGCATAAATAGTCAGGATTTCTTATCAAAAAATCCAACTTCTGTATTTTAACCTCTGTGTGCAATACTCTACAACAGTCTAAAAACTCAGAATCACTACACGGTTCAGAAAAAAAATAAATTATTAAAAAGATTCTAATTCTATCTTTATATTTTCTAATAACATCTAAATCCATGAGATACCTCCCCTTGTATTTTCATCCATCATTAAATTTTATCCTAATGAACTTTTAAATTTAACTTTAATTCAATCCCCAAAATAGATTTTCATAAAATTTCTAACATTGCAATCTATAATAAATCAAGAACAAATTTCTTTTTCTACATTCAAAGTAATATATAACAATTCATTTGAAACATTTTAATTTGCCCTATCAAATTAGCAGTTCAAGCCTCAGTTCCATTAATATTCTTCTAATATTTTATCACATCACACATCCATTTACTATCCGAAAAAGATAAGAAAAAGCCGATTGGGTTTTAGTCTCCAACCGGCACATTTTTTTCATCTTCATTTTTCCGTTCAATCTCTGTTCCATCCAAGAACACTATCACAACCACACCACTCTCATATACCTTGATATAATCCACCGTCCGAAGCATCAAATCAATATCCAACTTCTTTATTTGCTGTGCCTCCTTCGTAATCTTCATAAAATCCATCGCTCGGAACCTTGCCAACAAATCCTCACCCTGCATCTTCCTTTCCCACTCTGGCATCAGCATCTCCCTACACTCCAGCAGCCTATTCCACGCCATCAGGTAAATCTCAATTAACGTCTCCTCATAAATGTGTCGATTCCCACATCCCAGCACACCTTTTACCTTATACCGCTCACTGCACTGCCATACTTTTCTATCTCCGTTTGGTGTTCGCCACCCCTTCCTCGCAAAAGCCCTGTTGCATTCCCCACAGATAATCTTGCTTGAAAATGGATTCGCCTCTGTGTTTTGGGAAAACCGAGTAATATTATGCTCCTTCAAATACCGCTCCCTCCGCTTCATCTCTAACTGCACACATTCCCAAATCCAAGGCTCTATAATCGCCTCATGGTCATCCTCAATATAATACTGCTGAATTTCCCCATCATTCTGCACCCGCTTCTTCGTCAGGAAATCCACTGTGTAACTTTTTTGCAGGAGCGTATCCCCTTTATATTTTTCATTTTCCAGCATACTTCCAATGGTCGTGGACTGCCATTTCGTTCCGCCATCCCAATTTATCACGCCTTCCCTCTCAAAAATCCGCTTAATGTAATCGGTAGTCTTCCCCCAGAGGAACTCCATAAAAATCCGTTTCACAATATTCGCCTGCTGTTTATTCACAACCAGCTTTCCATTTTCATCCGCATCATACCCCAGGAATCGCCTGGTACTCATCTTATGCTGCCCGATTTCAAAACGCTTGCGGATTCCCCATGTGCTGTTCTCTGAAATATTACGGCTCTCGTCCTGTGCCAGAGAAGAAAGGATTGTCAGCAGCACTTCCCCCTTGGCATCCAAGGTATCAATATTCTCCTTTTCAAATGTCACCCCAATGCCCAGTCCCTTCAGTTCCCGCACATAATTCAGACAGTCCAGTGTGTTCCTTGCGAACCGGGAGATGGACTTCGTGATAATCCGGTCAATCTTCCCTGCCCTGCAGTCCATAATCATTCGGTTAAATTCATCTCTTTTCTTGGTATTCGTACCTGAAATGCCTTCATCCGCATATATTCCAGCACACTCATATTCCGGGTTACTGTTGATGCTTTCCGTATAAAACCGTACCTGGTTCTCATAGCTTAATAGCTGTTCTTCTTGGTCGGTACTCACCCGGCAGTACGCCGCCACACGCAGTTTCTTCTTCTGCACGGCATTCCCTTCCCCTGCTGTCAAATTCTGCTTTGCTGGTATAACGGTAATGTTTCTTGCCATTCCTGTAAACCTCCTCTGCCACCGTTGGTTCTATAATATCCTGCCGGGATGCCGATTCATCGGGAATACGCACACCCGGACAGGCTTGTTTTCCTTCTTCAATATAAGTGGAGCAAAGCCACTCCACCTTCTTTTTGTACCCATTCCTGCGCCGGAGTGTCTTCCCGCAATACGGACAATACAGTATCCCAGTCAATGGATATCTGTTCTGATACTTTTGTGTGTCACTCTGGGCAATGTTCCTGTCCCGTTTATTCGCTTCTATCTTTTCCTGCAAGGCATCCCAAACCTCCATGCTCAAAATCGCCGGATGGCTGTCCTCCATGTAATAACTCTGTACTTCCCCATTATTTCGTACCGTCTGGTTCCTTTTATCCTCCGGTGTGTAATACTTCTGCAAATGGAAATCTCCTTTGTATTTCTCATTTTTGAACATGCCAATAAATGAGCCGCCAGTCCACTTCCCTCCTGTCACAGACGGGATTCCCAGAAAATCTGCCAACTGCCCCAGGCGGCTGGAACCCACTCCCAAAAGGTACATATTCGCAAAGAACCGGACTGCCATAGCCTCTTTGGGATTGATGACCAGTTCCCCAAATTCATTCTTGTCGTAGCCCATGAACCGCTCCGTGTTGATCATGTATTCCCCACGCTCAAACTTCTTACGGATAGACCATTTCCGATTCTCCGACACATTCCTGCTCTCTTCTTCCGCAAAAGAAGCGAGGACAGTGAGCATGACCTCACCGTCCCCGGATAATGTGTTGATATTCTGTTCTTCAAAATAGACAGCAACCCCAATCAGCCGCAGTTCCCTCACCGTTTCCAGGAGAACTGCTGTATTTCTGGCAAACCGGGAAATGGACTTTGTGATGATTAAATCTATCTGGCCATTCTTTGCCATCCGCACCATCCGCTGGAATTCTGGACGGTTCCTGCTGAAACCGGAGATACCCTGGTCTGCAAACACACCGATAAACTCATATTCTGGGTTGGCTTTCAGAGAGCGTTCATAGGAGGATATCTGGTTTTCCAGGGATTCGCCCTGTTTCCTGGAATCTGTGGAAACTCTGGCATAAGCACAGACACGTTTCTTTTTCGGATTTTTATTCTGTATCGGCTCTAACATCCGTATTCTCATAGAACCTTCTCCCTTCCTAAGTATTCTTTTACAAACCGCTTCACACATTCATACTGTTTCCCTGCGTCCCCATCCTCATTGATACACACCACTGGAACTCCTGCTTTATCACAGGCTTCCATAAATTCAAAGAACTGCCGCCAGTCACGGGCAATCATAGTGGCATCTCTTGTTACTACCACACGGACATGCCCGGCCTGGATTTCTGCTATCAACTGCCGGAACGCTTTCCGGTTTGCGTCTACGCCAGACGCTTCATCCCAAAAGAAATGTTCTTCCACCGTCCGCTTACCATACCGCCTGCGGAATGCTTCTCTCCCCGGTTCCACATATTTTTCATATCCATGATCCCGGTGTGTGGTTCTGTAATAATATGCCACCTGCATCTTCATCCGGCATCCCACTCCTTTCGTTTTCGCTTCCCATTGAGCAAGCTCAATAAGCGTAGTCTATTAATCACTCTGAACGCCCTATAAGTCAAGCAGTTAAGCGGTTTCCACGCCTTTTGTTTTGGTCTGCGGAAACTTATTTCAGAAGATTAAAAAGAAGAACCCGGCAGGTTTCCCCACCGGGCAAATCTCTATATCCTTGTCACATAATCCAGCGAAATCCACCCGTCTCTCTTCTTCTGGTAAGATTTCAACAACCCCCACTTAGAAGCCCCGGCTCCCTGTGCCTCCTCCACAACGGTAAACACCCCAACTCCAGTAAACCTCCCCGTCCTGGCATAACCAGTCCCCGGCCCTTTCCTGATATTCAAATCCGGGATCTCCACCTTCACCATATAAGAAGATGCCGCCGGCAGTTTCTCCATAAACTGCACATACCGCTTATCCGAAGTCAAAAACAGCCCGGATTTCAGCTTATACCACAGCCCGTCCGCACTGACACCCACCACCGTATACACGCCGTCAAACACCACCTGGTCCACGTTATCCCCCATGCACGGCGCTTTCCTCACATTCACTCCGTCTTTCCCCTTATAAAACACCTTCACAAATCCGGACAAAGGCTTGACAGGCTGGTCTGGATTCCCAGAACCCTCCATACTGCCCCCTGCATCTTTGCTGTCTTCAATAATATTCCTCAAAATAGCAAGAATCTTCCCGCCGTATCCTGCCCCGGCAGCCCAGCCCTTTCTCTGCGGATTTTCCTGGATCCCCAGCCATTCCACATAAGGAGCCGACCCCCTGACCACGTACTGAAACCTTGGGTCAACTTTCGGATTCACCAACTCCTCTGTACTGGCATAGGCTTTCAAATGCTGTATCTGCGCCCGAATGCCAAGCTGTGGCGTTTCAAAGGAATTCCCCTTCTTTCCATTGGAAGTCACGCCCATCCCGCAGAAATTATTCTGCTCCAAGGTCACTGCTGAACCGGAAAACCCAAAGTTTCCCGTCTCCAGGCAGGACTGCGCAAAAGCAACATCCCCTCTCACGCCCTCGGCCTCCCCTTCGGACAGATACAGCGGAACCATATCCAGCACCGACTGCGCCACTTGCGGATTCTTCGCTTTAATATACTTCCGCATCTGTTTGACAGAAGCCACCGCTTTCCCTATAGTTTTCGTATAGGAAGAAACATCCTCTCCCTGCCCGGAACTGCCGCTTTTAATCTGCCGCTTAAACTCCTCCCACATCCCTTTCGCCCGGATCTGGGAAGGACAGTTCTTGGCACAGACATCGTAATGCTGAACCACCCGGTCAGCCGGAATCCCTGTCTCCGACATCAACTGCCGCACAAATACTGCCGTATTGGCAAAGGCTTTCTGAAAATCATACCCGGCCTGCACACACATCTCCACACCAATGGAATTTTTATTATTCACCGTCCCAAACAGCCGTCCACCGTAATCCACACCCACATGCCAGCATCCCCGACCATGGGGAGCCGCCTGGTACACTGTATCCTTGTCATCCGTGTAATAATGGACAGACGTGCTTAAATTCCCGTTCAACTGCGCCCTTGCATGGGCGCTGGCATCCGCCCCTGACGCAAAGTTATCTGTGTTATGCACCACGATATACTGCGGATTGTTACTCTCATACGTGTTATTGCCAGATACATAACTCTTATTTACCTTCATGTCAATTCCCCTCTTTCAACTGCTCCAGCACATTTTTCAATTTCTCCGGGATGGGCAGCCCAATTTTCACTGCATTCTCCAGAATGGAAATCCCCTCATTGGACAGATAAAAGAAAATCACCGCCGTCCGCAATACGCTCCCATTTCCAATCACATGGGTATCAATGATGTGCGCCACAGCAACCAGAGAAAAAATGACCACCTTTTTGAAAATCCCCCGGAACCCAATCTGGCTGGAAAGCTCCTTATTCAAAATCCCCACCATCACTCCGGTCACATAATCCACCACCACAAAGACAATCAGCGCATACAAAAATCCGTCAAATCCTCCCATTACCGCCCCCAAAGCACCGCCCATAGCGGCAAATACATACTGCATCGTGCCTGTTACATCTCTCATCTCAAATCCCTCCTGTTCTTCCACACAAAAAAGCAGCCCGTTTTGGACTGCCGCCTGTTTCTGATTCCATAAGTTTTTCTTTTCTCTGCCGCCCTTACGGCGCGGCCTCCTCCGTTAACGTATAGGTGATTTTCATCGTCTTGTCCACCGTCTTCACCACTGCTGAAGACAGATTGTTGATGGATGCCAGATAAGGAGTGAGCAGGTACATGGTCCGGTACTCGCTCCCATAACTCCCTCCCCACCCCAAAAGGAAGTTCTTATACTGGAACAGCGGCGTTGCCGCATCATTCAGCCGGAAACTCCCCTGGGTGTGGATTACCTTGTCCTCCACCGTAACCTGGAAATCCCCTCCGATAATCAAATCCCCCACCAGCGTCATATACACCTCACAAGTCCCTGTCTCGCACAGCGGCTTCCATTTGGAAGTAAACCCCAGATTGATCAGCGTCACGTCTGAAGAATTGGAAAGATTAATCTTATAAATCCCCTTCTTGTTATTCGCCATCACATACAGGTATCCGCTCCGAATACAGCACTGCAGATACCGCTCCGGGAAAGAACTGTCCTCCTCCCGCCGCCCCACATCCATCAGCTTCGCATTGGACAGCGTCCACTCCCCCTCCGTCATGGAATAATCATCCTTCTTAATCTTCACCCACACCATAGTAGCATTGCCGGAGGAATTCCCCTCATTGGAAAACCCATACCAGTACCCGTTCCCGCCGTCCAGAAATTCCCCGTACAGCGTGTAATCCCCAAGAAACCGGAACGTGGAAGTCTGAATCACCTGATCATCCACCACCGCAAAGGATGAGTCATCCAGCTTCTCGTTCAGCCCCACCGTAAAAATCGGGATATGCACCTTCCGTATACGCACCCCCGTATCCTGATACGTGATGGAATACAGCAGGTTCCTTTCAAAATCCACCTCCACTGTCTCAAACAGCACTAGCTCCCGCGCCATAGCCATCCCGTCCAGCTTAATGCTTTTAATCTGCAGGAATGTGGAACTGTCATTCACCTGGCTCCCATAAGCATTCGCCCCGCCCTGGGCGCTGGTCAGGGCGGCGGCCGCAATGGTACCGTTCCCCTGGCTCGGAGTGAACTCCCACACAAACTTGTATCCATTGTCCAGCTTCTTGCTCTCCGTCAGGTTCATGCTTCCCCTCGCCACATTCGCCGTGGAATTCACATTATTTGACGCATAAGCCACTGGCAAGTTATCCGACAGGGAATAAATATTATCCACCCTTTCCTCCAGTACCTTGGAAAACAGCAGAATCCCCCCAATCATGTTAGGGCAGACCGGAAGTAATGCCTCCTGCCATTTCACCCCGTCAATACTCTCCCCGATTTCATAAAACACTCCCATGGGGTTCAGCCCCAGGATATGGTTCACCGCATCCGTCACCATATTTTCCTCTGTCACAGCTGTGACCTCCCCGGTATCCACATCCGTCAGTTCAATCCTCATCGTTCCCGTCAGCCTCATAACACCCTCCTCAGTTCAAATCCACCGGACAGCCAAACGCGCCCAGGGCAACCCGCCCCATACTGTCCGTCATCTGCCTCTGCACCAGTTCCATAGTCTCCATCCCAACCGTATCCGCAAACCCTCTGACACCCAATCCTGCGCCAACCCGGAACGCAGGGACAGTTTCCTCCAATACAATCTTCCCATCCCATGCCGGCGCCGCCGCCATGCCCTGCCCGCTGATGGAGGCAATGCATCCCCCGGTATCAATCTGTCCGCTGCCGCCCTCCAGGCGAAGGAATACCTGAAACGTGTTCGTAAAGTTGGGAATTAGCTCCTCTATGGGAAAATACAAAGGCAGTACATGTTTCCCACTCCCCCAGGTTTCCGCCGGATAATGGGTCAGAATCTCTTCGTCATTGAACACATACCTCACACACGCCACAGCCCTTCCATCCGCTGGAACCGTGACCGGCAGTTCTGCCTCCACGCTGACATTTACCGTAGTCTCCGTCCCATCCTCCGCCACAGACGGAACCGAGACAACAACCGTCCCCTTCGCCTTTCCTGCCTGTACCGCTGCATTTGCCGACACATCCACCAGCACAATCGCAAAAAACTGTACATGCGTCTCCTCTGCCGCCGTAAACTCAATGCTGATAATCTTCACATCCGTCTCATTCACTGTATAGGCTGATGCATTGGTAAAAGTGTGAATCCCTATCTTCCCCGATTCAATCTGGTTCAGCAGTCCTGAGAGATTCTTGTCATTCTTCGACTTAGCCTGCGCCAGCCTGGGATTCTTCCCCACACATTTCAAGGTGTGCCTGCCGTTAATCTTAATCTGATATCCAGTCACACAGGCTAACTGCGTTTCATCCGCATGACCGCCAGAGAACACCAGCACATCCCCCAAATCCAATGCCGGATTTCCAATAGTGTCTGAATCAAAAGGAACATAACGGATAATCGACAAATCAGACAGGATATTTTCCAGCAGCGCCTTCCTTGTTTCCTCCAGGCCAAACTGCAAAAGCGGATTCACTCCCAGATTCATGGTCAGCCCGTCATCTTTTTCCAACGCATAATACTCTGCTGTCTGCGTTTTGATATTTGTGGAACTGATTGCCGTATACCGGGTAATAAAATCCGAAAAGCTACTGGAAAACCGCTGCCTGTCGGACACCATCATCATAGGCATATTCCTGTATTTCCTCAGTTCCAGCTTTCCCGTCCGGTTAATGCAGAAAAAACCTCCCAGCACCTGCCCCACATAATACAGCACGTCCCGGTACGTCTCTATATCATTCTCCGTATACACTGACAGCAGTTCCGCACCGTTTGGCATCGCCTCAATCTCCGCTTGGGTATGGGCAAGCTCCACGTTACAGGCTTTACAGCACAAAGCCAGGAAAGCATAAGCATTCCCTACAGTTTCAAAGCCATTGAAGCTTCTCTCAAACCGCAACATGTAATCATAAGCCTTTATCTCCAGACAGTGCAGCGTCCGGTTCGCCTCGCTCACCTCAAAAATCCCCATGGGGACTACCTCAAAGCTCCCGTTCCCAAGCCGCAGATGATAGAACAGTTCTATCTTCGCATCCTCCAGCGTATATCGGTCAATCTCCGAAAACAGGGTGAGCCCCATCTCCGCCGCATACACCGTGCCAATCTCAATCTCTGTGCTGCTGCAGCACTGGCCTGTGATGTAGCCAGAGCCTTTCACGATATCTCCATTCCCAAACTCATGGACCACCCCGGCCTTCGTGGTAATCCGCCCGGTCCAGAAAAACCTCCGGGTGTTCTCCTGCACCGCCTGCAGGAACACTTCACTCACCGGATACAAAAGCAGCACCTCCCTCCGTTTTCGGTAGAGTAGGCGAGTGATATTTTCACTCGCCCCTCATCAAACCGTGCATGA
>ERZ778496.1850-NODE-1850-length-13793-cov-4.937182_pt1 | contig 13793 bp, 11 predicted proteins | sample MGYA00433099_ERZ778496 | MGnify/ENA primary metagenome ERZ778496 (study PRJEB29527, sample SAMN07138962) | mouse gut metagenome | material: feces | host: mouse | place: China:Nanjing | collected 2016-01-25 ... | reverse complement strand
AACTCTTGAGTTGGTTGAATAAACGTCCGCGCAACGTATTGGCTCTTTATTAATCCCATTTTATATGGAAGGCCACTTTCTTCCGCATACCCACTAGCAGCAGATAACGATGAATTAGGGACTCCAATTACCATATCAGCATCAACCGGATGTTCCTTTGCTAATAACTTTCCCATTCGTTTACGCGCATTATGTACCGTTACCCCATGAATAATAGAATCGGGACGGGCGAAATAGATATACTCCATTGAGCAAATTGCCAACTGGGTTTGGGTAGTGTAATGGTCAATATGTAACCCATCTTTATCAATAACTATTAATTCTCCCGGCAAAACATCACGCACAAATTGAGCATTAATAATGTCTAAAGCACACGTCTCACTAGTAACAACATAAGCGCCATTTTCTAACCTTCCAATACATAAAGGACGAATCCCATTAGGATCTAAAGCCGCAATTAGCCGATCTTTTTGTAATAATAGGTAGGCAAATCCACCATGGACAAGGTTGAGGCTTTTCTTCAAAGCAGGAATAAAACCTTCATTAATATATTTCCGGATAAGGTGAATTAAAATTTCCGTATCAGAATCTGACTGGAAAACTGCCCCTTCATTTTCCAATTCACGACGAAGGGTAACAGCATTAGTTAAATTACCATTATGGGCGAGAGCAACAGCGCCATCATGAAAGTGAAAAAGAAAGGGTTGAACATTGGCAATCGAATTATGTCCACTTGTCCCATAACGAACATGGCCAATCGCAGCGTTTCCTTTTAATCGTTTAAGCTCAGCCGGATCAGCAAACACTTTCGCCAACAATCCTCGGTCACGGTGTTGATAAAGTTCCGTTCCATCAGTTGAGACAATTCCTGCTCCTTCTTGGCCGCGATGCTGAAGAGTATGCAGGCCGTAATAGGTTAATTGACTAGCATTAGCTGTATCAAAAATTCCAAAGACCCCACATTCTTCATTTAATCCTTTGATTTCAGTTGGCACGGAATTGCCTCCTCCCATGTTTTTTGTAATTTCGCAACATTTTCATTGAGTTCACCATTTGCCAGTTTAACCATTAACCAGTGACTATTCGTAACTTCTCCGATTAGGTGCGCATCTTCTCCTAATGCCTGTTCAAATTCAGTTGCCTTTTCAGGAGCAACCGTCACGATAAATCTTCCAGGAGTCTCACTAAACAGGCGAGCTGATGGCTGATCAGCAAAGTTAACTTTCAACCCTAAATCAGTTTTGAAGACCGTTTCTGCTAAGGCTACTCCGAGGCCACCTTCACTCAAATCATGGGCACTGGAAACAAGGCCGTTCTCCATCGTCGTCAGTAACCGTTGCATATATTCATGAACATGGTGAAGGTCAAATGACTTAACAATTCCGCTAATATCGCCGGTCATCATTTTTTGCAACTCAGACCCCGCATAATCATCACGAGTTTGGCCCACTAGATAAACCTTATCTCCCGGGTGTTGGACAAACGAAGGAATTACGCGATCAATATTTTTAATTAGACCAACCATTCCAACCATCGGCGTCGGATGAATTGCTTGCCCATTGTTTTCGTTATATAAAGAAACATTCCCAGAAATAACCGGGGTATTAAATTCACGGCAAGCATCAGCCATCCCTTGGACAGATTGATGAAGTTCCCAGAAAATTTCTGGATCAGTTGGATCACCATAATTTAAGCAGTCAGTAATTGCTAACGGTTCAGCTCCACTGGCAATTATGTTGGCAGCCGCTTCAACTAAGGCAATTTGTCCACCAACTTCTGGACTAAGGTAAACAAACCGACCGTTCCCATCAGTTGTCATCGCTAACCCTTTATGTGTTCCACGAATCCGCAGAACCCCAGCATCACTCCCGGGACCAGCCACTGTGTTTGTCCGTACTTGAGAATCATATTGCTGATAAAGACTACTTTTATCCGCAATCGTTGACTGAGCAAGCAAGGCAGTTAAAACTTCAGCAACGTTATTAATATCCGGAATCCACGCTGGTTGCTGTTCGGCTAATTCAATTCGCACAGGCTTTTTTTCTAGGCTTTCTTCTTCTAGTACGTCATCCGTTAAACTAGACACTGGGATGTGACATACTTCTTCCCCATCATGAAAGAGAACATAATCATGACCCGCAGTAATCCGGCCAATTGTGACCACTTCAAGATCGTAAAAATCAAAAATCTTTTTGACATCTTCTTCATAGCCTTTTTTTACGCAAAGGAGCATCCGTTCTTGGGATTCACTAAGCATAATTTCATAAGCCGACATCCCGGGTTCACGTTGCGGAACAAGATCCAAATTTAGCTCCATTCCACTTTCACCTTCAGAAGCCATTTCCGCACTTGAAGAAACAATTCCCGCTGCCCCCATATCTTGAATTCCTACTAACCAGTCAGGATGATTTCTAATAAGATCAAGGCAGGCTTCTAATAAGAGTTTTTCCATAAAAGGATTACCAACTTGAACCGCCGAACGTTGCGTCATATTTTCATCATTAAAGTCTGCGGAAGCAAAGGTGGCGCCATGAATTCCATCACGGCCGGTTTTAGCGCCAACATACATCACTGCATTTCCAATTCCGGCAGCGCGACCCTGCTGGATATCTTTTTGGTCCATTAAGCCAACACTCATTGCATTACACAGAATATTGCCCTGGTAGCATGGATCAAATGTTGTTTCACCCGCAATTGTAGGAATTCCCATACAATTACCGTAATCACCAATTCCCCGAACAGTATTAGTTACTTTCATCCGCGTTGTCGAATTATCTAATTCACCGAAATGGAGGGAATCAAGGGAAGCGATTGGTCGTGCCCCCATGCTGAAAATGTCCCGCAGAATCCCACCGACACCAGTTGCCGCTCCTTGATAAGGTTCAACAGTTGTCGGATGATTGTGACTCTCAGCTTTGAATACCACCGCTTGTCCATCATCAATATCAACAACCCCTGCTCCTTCTCCGGGACCTTGCAATACTCGCTCATTTTTATTAGGGAAGAGACGCAGAACCGGTTTTGACTTTTTATATGAACAGTGCTCACTCCACATCGCAGAAAATAAGCCGGTTTCAGTATAATTTGGTAATCGCCCCAAGAGCTGGGTACGAATGTAATCATATTCTGCTTCTGTCAAGCTCCAATCTAAGTATGGTTTCTTTTCTTTAATCTCTTCTGGGGTCATTGCTTGCTTCATTAACTATGCCTCCACTTTAATTCTGCCGTTTTCTAACAAGGACTCAAATAACCGTAAGCCATCCGTACTGCCAAGAATGGTTTCTACTGCTCGTTCAGGATGGGGCATCATGCCTAAGACATTTCCCTGCTTATTAGTAATTCCAGCAATGTTGTGTAAACTGCCATTGGGATTTTCAGTCGCGTAACGAAAGACAACTTGATTATTTGCTTCAAGTTCATCTAGTGTTTTTTCATCCGCATAATAACTACCATCGGCATGCGCAATTGGTAATGCGATTCGTTCGTGATCCTGGTAATGACTAGTAAAAAGAGTTTGCGAGTTCACTACTTCTAAAGGAACAGTTTTACAAACAAAGCGTTGGCTATCATTGCGTTTAAGTCCGCCAGGCAAAAGACCCGCTTCTGTCAAAATTTGAAATCCGTTACACGTTCCAAAGACTGGTTTCCCCTCATTTGCCATTTTGATTATTGCAGGCATGATATTGGTAAACCGAGCAATTGCGCCAGCTCGTAGATAATCACCATAGGAAAATCCTCCTGGTAACATCACAGCATCAAAACCAGCTAAACTTTTTTGCCGGTGAGAAACATACTCCACATCTGCATGGCAAACGGAATGAAGGGCTTCATATAAATCCACATCGCAATTGGATCCTGGAAAAACAACCACCGCAATTTTCATCTAGGCTTCCTCCATAACTTGGTATGTATAAGTTTCCATATTGAAATTAACAAGGAGCTGATCAGCAATTTCTTTTACTGCTGTCGCTACCCCACCCTCATTTGTATCCAAGGTAACGTCAAAGAATTTCCCAACTTTAACGGCAGTTACTTCATCATGACCTAAAGAATGGATCGCATCCTTAATTGTTTCTCCCTGCGGATCAAAGACCGATTGCTTATAAGTTACGAAAATCCGAACATTAACCATTTATGCTTCCCCCTTAATTACTGCTTCTAACCGTTCCAATACCTCATCATATGTTTGGGTTAAATCAGCAAGTTTACGCCGATATACGTCTTTATCCATATGTTGCTTAGTTGTCAGATCCCATAACCGACAATTATCTGGCGAAAATTCATCTGCAAGGATAATCTTGCCATCATTCAAACGGCCAAATTCGAGTTTGAAGTCAACCAACCGTAAATTAGCTTGGGCAAATAATGGGTTAAGTAAGTTATTGACCTTCCGACAGATCCCCCACATTTGCGCAAGCTCCTCTTTGCTGGCAATCTCAAGAGCAATCGTTGCGGATTCATTGATAAATGGGTCATCAAGTTCATCGCTTTTATAGAACATTTCCTCAACTGGTGAAGGAAGCTCTTCCCCTTCTGAAAGTCCATACCGACTCGCAAAATGACCAGCAATTACATTCCGCGTTACAAATTCAAGCGGGAACATCTCACACTTTTTTACCAGGTCTTCGTTAGTTGATAGTTTCTTAATAAAGTGGGTCTCAATTCCCTGCTTCATTAAGTAATCAAAAACGAGCGAAGAAATAGCATTGGCAGCCTCACCCTTACCAGTAAAGTGATCCTTCTTTTTTCCGTTGAGGGCAGTAGCTTGGTCCAGATAAACTACCCGTAAAACTGCTGGATCCTCTGTTTGCCACATCTGTTTTGCCTTGCCGGTATACAATAACTTCTCCATTTAGGGAACTTCCTTTCAGTAAAACGCGAACTTTTATTTTGATATCCGAAAATTAATTCGATATTTCATGACAACAATATACTCTTTCCTCCTCCCCCTTGTCAACACAAATTACGATATTTAGATGATTTTTCGCTTAAATCGTTCGTGTTTTTACTGAATAAAGCATAATAAAAAGGCTAGACAAACTTTTTTGTTCGTCTAGCCCCTTAAACTAGCTTATATTAGTCTAATCCCAATCGTTTATAAATGTCATCAACATGGCGGAGATGCCAGTGGTAATCAAAGGCATCGTCAAGATCTTCTTTAGTTAATTGCTTTTGAATCGTTGGATCATCTTCTAATAGTGGGCGGAATGGAATCTGTTCTGCCCAGCACTTAGCGGTATATGGTTGAATCAAATCATAAGCTGCTTCCCGAGTCATCCCACTGTTAACCAACTTCAAAAGAACTCGACCACTGTAAATTAAGCCCAATGTCTTATCCATATTCTTCTTCATTGTTTCAGGAAATACATCGAGATTCTTTAAGATTCGACCAAAACGCCGCAACATGTAATCAAGTAATGAAGTTGCATCTGGTAAAATCATTCGCTCTGCACTGGAATGAGAAATATCCCGTTCATGCCAAAGCGAAACATCTTCATAAGCAGGTACCATAAAGCCACGGAGCATCCGCGCACAACCAGTAATATTTTCTGAGCCAATTGGATTACGCTTATGTGGCATAGCAGAAGATCCTTTTTGTCCCTTGGCAAAGTGTTCTTCGACTTCATGGATTTCTGTCCGTTGCAGCGAGCGAATTTCGGTTGCCATTTCTTCCATACTTGTTCCAATAAGCGCAATGGTAGCAATATATTCAGCATGCAAATCTCGAGGAAGAACTTGTGTGGAGACTTCTTGAGGACGTAAGCCAAGTTTTTTGCAGACATATTCCTCAACAAATGGGTCAATTTCAGCAAAAGTTCCTACTGCACCAGAAATTTTACCCGCTTCAACACCCTTAGCAGCATGTTCAAAACGTTCTTTATTACGCTTCATTTCTGAATACCACCGAGCAGCTTTTAAGCCAAAAGTCGTTGGTTCGGCATGGATACCATGTGTTCGTCCCATACAAACTGTGTACTTATATTTTTCAGCTAATTCTTTAAGGACATCCATAAAGTTATCAATATCTTGACGAAGGATATCGTTCGCCTTTTTTAAACGCAAGCCTTGTGCAGTATCAACTACATCTGTACTCGTCATTCCATAGTGAACCCACTTTCGTTCAGGCCCCAATGATTTAGAAACATCACGGGTAAAAGCAATCACATCATGATGGGTCACTGCTTCAATCTCTGCAATTCCCTCTACAGAAAACTTGGCATTCTTTTTAATCTTCTCCACATCTTCTGCCGGAATATGCCCAAGCTTACTCCATGCTTCATCAGCAGCAATCTCAACATCTAACCAACATTGGTATTGTGTTTCTAAGCTCCAAATCTTTTTCATCTCTGGACTGGTATAACGATCAATCATCAGTTAAAAATCCTCTCTATTTTTTCTAAATGTATTATCGCACAGGAAAAGCGGTTACGTAAAGCCGAACTTTATGCACCCCAGATACCTGCATTGTCAATTTCTGCTAAAGTAGCTTCAATATCATCAGTCAAGATTGTAACGTGGCCCATTTTCCGGTTATGACGAACTTCTGCTTTCCCATAATCATGAAAATGCCAATTTGCCTTTTTCTGAATCTGTTGTCGGACTCCATTAACATGCTGACCCAAAACATTTACCATTACCACCGGCTTTAATAGCTCTACTTGCGGGAGTGGCCAGTTACAAATTGCTCGATTATGGATGGCGAACTGTGAGAAGTTACAAGCTTCAATTGAATAATGACCAGAATTGTGGGGACGGGGAGCAAGCTCATTAATATAGATCTCTCCATCATCTGTTACAAACATTTCAACCCCTAAAATTCCTCGCAAATTAATCGCTTGGGCAATCTGCACCGCTATTTTTTGCGCCTTTTGTTGTAATTCAGAAGAGATCCTTGCTGGAACAATGCTTAAATGTAGAATTTCATCATGGTGAATATTTTCTGAAACAGGAAATGCCGTTATTTCTCCATCTTCATTACGTCCGACCATTACTGAACATTCGCGGTTAAAAGGCACCCAGCCCTCTAAGATACAGTCGCCAGTGGCTAAAATAGGCGCACACTTATCGAGGTCATCCTTATTACGTAACACTTCTTGACCGTGTCCGTCATATCCCCCTTCACTGGTTTTCAAAACTGCTGGGTAACCGATTTTCTTTACCGCATCCTTTAATTCAGCAGAAGTATGCACTGCCATGAAAGGTGCTGTTTTTACCCCTGCCTGACGTAAGAAATTCTTTTCCCGTAAACGATTTTTGGTCGTGTAAAGCAAATTAGTTCCCTGGGGAAGATAAACGCGATCCTGTACATCTTCCAAAGCGTTTAAATCAACATTTTCAAATTCGTAGGTTAATACATCCGCTTTATCAGCTAACTTTTCAATCGCTTTAGTATCGGCATAAGGAGCAACAATTTGTTCATCAGCAACCTGCCCCGCTGGACAATTTGGTGTCGGATCTAAAATAATAACCTTCATCCCCGTCTGTTTGGCATCCAATGCCATCATCTGTCCCAATTGGCCACCACCAATAATGCCAATCGTTGAGCCTTGTGGAATAAATTTATTCAAGATACTGCCCACTTTCTTTTGCTTGATCATGCATCGCCTGTCGATATTCGATGATTTGTTGTTGGATATGCTTATCTGTGATCCCCAGAATTTGCAATGCTAATAATGCAGCGTTTTTAGCGCCTGCTTTTCCAATCGCAGTAGTTGCCACCGGAATTCCCGCCGGCATTTGAACAATCGATAAAAGCGAGTCCATGCCACCAAGAGCTTTTGTCTGTCCTGGGATCCCAATTACTGGCAGGGGGGTATTTGCCGCAATCATTCCGGGAAGATGAGCTGCTCCCCCAGCACATGCAATAATTACTTTAACCCCATTATCAACCGCATTTTGCGCAAACGCGAACATTTCATTTGGCATCCGATGAGCAGAAATCACATTCTTTTCATATGAAACACCAAATTCATTTAAAATATCACAAGTTTCTTTAACAGTTGGCCAGTCTGATTTACTGCCCATCACGACACTAATATCACTCATAACAATGCCTCCTCAAATCTGCTTTAAGGATAGCAAATCATTTTCCGTAATTCAATACAAATTCGAACTTTAAATTAAATAAGCAATAAATAGTTCGTGTTTAATAAATGAAAAAGAAAGGGAGTAGGACTGAACTCACTTACGAGTTTTCAGTCCCACTCCCGAAGAACGGATTGTTAAGCGTCCTATTCAGCATTACCTTCCGATTTAGCAATTCCATCACGTAAAGTTGCCATATCAACTGTACTCTCTCGAAATTCTTTGTTATGAATTGGCAGATGTTGTTCTAGGTTATCAAAAATTTCAAAACTACCTGTTAATTCAGGGGCATCAAAGGCCAGGAGATGTCCAGCAAATTGCCGATCATCACTAATAAAATGAAGGTGCCAGCCTGCTGCCGTAATCGTGCCAAAAATTTCTGGTGCATAATAACCGATAATGGTCCCAGAAATATTTTCAGTCGTAAACTCAGGTTGATGTTGAGCGACATCGAGCAACGTCGGGTATGGCTTTTCTTGCTTCGGAGCAATCCGAATTTTGACGTGTTCAAACTCACCACTCAATTGTAAGAATGCAAAAACATTAGCAAGCTTATGTTCTTTAACAAAATCATTATTAAGTTTAGCAAAGTTTACATTTCTTAATGTTATATCCTGTTGTTCAGCAGGAAAATGGACTGAGGCGAATGGCATTGTAGCATCCGTATCTGTAATATGATTGACCTGACCACTTGAAACGGCCTGGTACACTTCGTTATTCAGGATAACAACCTCACCGTCTAAGCCAGTAAAAGTCCCGATTCCCATCGAACCATGTTTTAGTAAATCACCGACAGTAATTGTGCCATCAAAATTTCCTGCCATCAACGCAGCTAGCGTTCCGTGTTCATATAATGTTGTCATAATCTTTGTTCCCCTCTTAGCCAAGTTGTGAATCAATCAAGTTGGCAGCTAATTCTTTATTATTACTGTAATCAACTGGCACATCTACCACAACCGGACCATCAATATTAAACGCTTGACTGAGTACCTTAGTAAGGTCAGCTGGCTTATTTACCCGCAGTCCAGTTGCACCAAAACTCTCAGCATACTTAACAATATCAACATTTCCAAACTTAACACCAGCTGCTTGCGGGTATTTCATCTCTTCTTGGAACTTAACCATGTCGTAATGGCCGCCATCATTCCATACAATCGTTACAACATTAAGATGGTGTTGAACGGCTGTCGCTAATTCCGCTCCTGAGAAGAGGAAGCCTCCATCCCCGCAAACTGCCACTGATTTATGTTCAGGATAAAGCATCGCTGCAACCATCGCCCATGGCAAGCCAACTCCCAGCGTTTGCATCCCGTTACTGATTAACAGGTGTCGTGGTTGATAGCAACGGAAATGCCGGGCCATCCAAATATAGTGGGAACCCACATCTAAAGCAACGTGCATATCATCAGTAACATTTTCTTGAATTGCATGCACAACCGCTAACGGATGACTAGCATCATTGCTTGCCGGTACTTGAATCTTTTTATCTTGGTCAAGTTCTTGCTTATACTTAGCGAGTTGCTCAGTCGCTGCAACAGGATATTCATACCCCTTTAGCAACTTATCAAGTTCCGTTAAACTGGTAGCAATATTCCCAACGAGTTGCATGATTGGCGTATAGTGGTTATCAATTTGAGCTGGCAAGGTATCAAGGTTTACTATGCGCAGATTCCCCTCCTTATTCCAGTTTCGTGGTTCATATTCAATCGGATCATAACCAACAGCAATAACAAGGTCGCTTTGTTGAAGGAGTTGATCCCCAACTTGATTGCGGAAAAGGCCAATCCGTCCAAAGTATGACTGTTGTTCTAAGTCACGTGATACCACTCCAGCCGCTTGATATGTTTCGACAACTGGCAACGAATAATCACTTAATAATTTGCGGAGAGCGGTTGTAATTTCTTCATCCGCACCCCGTTGACCGACTAAGATAACCGGCATTTTACTATTTTTAATTAGTTCGACTAGTTTTTGTAAGTCATTTGGATCAGCAGGACCCATCTTAGGTGTTTCATAAATTGGCAATGGCTTTTCGGTTACTTCAGCATCATCAACGTCTTGTGGAAGACTAACGAAAGCTGCTCCCTTACGTGCATCTTGACTTGCTTCAAACGCATTGGCCATAATCTCTGAAATATTATTAGGGTCTTGAATTTCAGCGCTATATTGCGTAATTGGCGCCATAATTTCAGTTGAAAGCGTGCTTTGGTGGGTTGCACGGTGAAGGTCCTTCCGTTGTACTTGTCCCCCAATCGCTAACATTGGATCTCCTTCTGCGTTAGCGGTCATGATTCCGGTTGCTAAATTACCAACCCCTGGACCAGAAGTAGCGATTGCGACTCCTGTTTTTCCGGTTAAGCGACCATAAGCTTGGGCCATAAACGCCGCATTTTGCTCATGCCGGGTAACAATTAACTTAGGTGCATCTTCACTGCCTTGACCATCTAGCCCCTCAAACAAACGGTCAATCTTTGCTCCGGGAATCCCAAAGACGAGATTAATCCCGTGTTTTTTCAAACTATCAATAACAACATCGGCACCATATAGTTTCTTTTCCATTAGCCATTCACCTCTACCTAGTTAAACTTATAAAACAATATATCTCTACTGTAGCCCTTATTTTACAATTTCACAAGAAAACGAGTAAGTTCACATAGCAGTATATCAATGATTTCAACCCGCCAGTTCCAAAAAGTTTGTGAAAAAAACATCGATGTACGTTATTGCACAATCGATGTTTCATGTTAGTTATTTAGAATAATCCGGTAATTTTACCATCATCGTCAATCGTCATGTTTACAGCAGCTGGTTCTTTAGGAAGACCTGGCATTGTCATCATGTTACCAGCTAAAGCCACCACAAAGCCGGCACCGATCTTTGGTACCAATTCCCGAATATGGAAAGTAAAGTCAGTTGGAGCACCGAGTTGTTTTTGGTCATCTGTAAATGAGTACTGAGTCTTAGCAATACATACTGGCAAATCATTCCATCCGTACTTAGCAAACCGCTTCAATTGATTTTGTGCTTTTCGGCTAAATGATACTTCTTTAGCACCATAAATCTGCTTAGCAATCTTCTCTAACTTAGTTTGAAGGTCATCAACTTGAACGTCATAGATATGAGTAAATTCACTTGGACTATCAGCAAGTTCGACTACTTTATTAGCCAAATCATGGGTGCCTTTACCACCCTTAGCCCAAGCATCAGTCAAAATTGCTTCAACATTTTGCTTAGCACAGTCATCCTTAATCATTTGAATTTCTTTATCAGTATCACTGACAAAATGATTGATTGCAACTACGATTGGTAACCCATATAATTGCATGTTCTTAATGTGACGATTAAGGTTTGCCATTCCTTTTTTCAGCGCATCAAGATTTTCTTCATTTAAGTCTGCGAGCTTGGCCCCGCCATTGTATTCTAGCGCTCGGACAGTCGCTACGATGACAATTGCATCAGGATGCTTACCAAGAACACGTTGCTTAATATCAAGGAACTTTTCTCCACCAAGGTCAGCGCCAAAACCAGCCTCCGTTACAGTATAGTCAGAAAGGTTAAGGGCAGTTTGCGTCGCCAGAACACTATTACATCCATGCGCAATGTTAGCAAATGGTCCCCCGTGTACAATTGTTGGCGTATGATCTAAAGTTTGAACAAGGTTAGGCTTTAATGCATCCTTTAAAATAATTGTAATTGCATCTTGAAAGTTAAGCTGGCCAACTGTGACCGGTTCTTTATCATATGTATATCCTACAACAATTCGACTAATCCGTTCTTTCAAGTCATGAAGACTAGTTGAAAGACATAAAATTGCCATCAACTCGGAAGCGGCTGTGATGTCAAAGCCTGTTTCACGTGGAACACCAGCCATTGGACCGCCAAGACCGGTAACTACATTTCGGAGAGCACGATCGTTAACGTCTTCTACCCGTTTCCAGATAATTCGCCGCGGATCAAGGTTCATTGCATTATCACGCATAATATAGTTATCAATTAAAGCGGCCAAAGTATTATTAGCACTTGTAAGAGCATGCAAGTCACCGGTAAAGTTCAGATTAATATCTTCCATTGGAACAACCTGACTATATCCACCACCGGTTGCACCACCTTTGATTCCAAAAACAGGCCCCATCGATGGTTCACGCATTGCAATCGTTGTTTGATAATTTAACTGATTTAATGCATCCCCTAAGCCAATGAGGACAGTCGACTTCCCTTCACCAGCAGGCGTCGGATTGATGGATGTAACTAAAATCAGTTTATGTTTTTTATCAGGTAATGGCTTTACATTTAAATCAATTTTAGCTTTGTACTTACCATATTGTTCGATTTCGTCTTCTGAAAGTCCGAGTTTCTCGGCAATTTCTGTAATTGGTTCCAGGGTCGCTTGGTCTGCAATCTCAATGTCTGTCATGAATATCAGCTTCCTTTCTTTAGGCCTATCTTAATTTCATTATACACTAACTCAAGACTTTTTCAGCTATTTTGCAAAATAAGTTCGATTTTCATTAACTTTATCCAACCAACCAACAAATATTGTTCGGATAACAAAAAAGCAAAAAAAATAAAATTCCGCTATGGAACTTTATTTTTTACTTACTTCTTTTTTTGCACCACGAATGGGTTTTACGCCTAATACATCAAGTAAGAAGGTAAAGATTGGTACCCCCACAATCAATCCCCATGTACCAAAGAGATGTTCACCAATCAGCAATACAATAAAAGTATAAAAGATTGGTAGATCTGTCCGGCTAGCCATAAACTTAGGATTTAAGACGTAGGCCTCCAAAGTATGGATGATGATAATCATGATGATAATGTAAACCACATCACGAATTCCACCGACTGAGTAACCAACCATCGCCAATGGGATTGTTGAAATAATTACCCCAGCAACCGGAACCAAACTAAAGATAAATACAATCAACGATAGGGCGAAAATCTGTGGCATCCGCATAAATAATAGGCCAATCGTGGTAATCACCGTATTGCAAATAGCAATAAAGAATTGGGCCTCCAATACAACCCCAAAAGTATTGACAAATTTCTTGCCAAAATAATCAATATCCTGAAAAAACCAGCCAAAGTCACTATCTAAAAAGCTATGAGAAAATTCATTCATTTGTTTTAATTCAAGCGTATAGAAAAAGCTCAAGATTAAAGACATTACAAATGAAACGGTAATTGCACCAATACTTGTCAAAGTGCTAACCGCGATTGTTATCCCATGTCGAACCTGACTCATAATAGTAGCGGTACTTACGTAATGGCTGACATAACGATATATCATTGTCGCTTGATGCGTACTATAGAAATGAATTACTGAATTAACCATTTTAACAACTTGCCGAGACAAAACTGGTAAATAGCGTGTCACTCCTAAATACAACAGAACAATTAACAACACATAGGTAACGATTACAATTAAACTTGTCGACATTCGTGGTAACCACCGCTGGACGAGTCTTACCCAACTAACAACGAGGTAAGTAAGAATAAACGTAAATAAAATTAAATTCATCATTGATCTCATTAGCCAGAGTACGACAATGATTAATAATAAGACGGTGAATCGCCGTAGTTTTACATTCTCAATAAAATGCTTCCAGGCATTCGTCATTCAATCATCTCCCTATTTTTCTTACTAATTAGCATAGTAGCAAGCTTTCATTTTTTCAGCAATTAGTTTATCGCTTTCTTATGAAATG
>ERZ778496.1849-NODE-1849-length-13798-cov-7.628684_pt1 | contig 13798 bp, 14 predicted proteins | sample MGYA00433099_ERZ778496 | MGnify/ENA primary metagenome ERZ778496 (study PRJEB29527, sample SAMN07138962) | mouse gut metagenome | material: feces | host: mouse | place: China:Nanjing | collected 2016-01-25 ... | reverse complement strand
TCAGATAATCTTGACGTAGCCCGCTACGCCTGCGATTACCTTCTTTGCAGCTGAACATTTATATGGTGTCAAATTAACAAGTTATTTCTTGACAATTCCTAAGGAATGGCTAAAAAATTGATTTTACAACAAACTTGTCTAGAGCTGCAAAGTTATACGGATGGCAAAGATATTTGTTTACAGTTCTTAAGAAATTAATAGAAAAGGAGAGGATTTATGCAGTTTACCTCGTTTGAATTTGCGGTATTTTTTCCGGTGGTAGTATTGATTTTCTATATTTTGCCCAAAAAGTGCCGGCAGTTTTGGCTTCTTGCGGCAAGCTACTATTTTTATATGGGCTGGAACGCAAAATATGCTCTACTGATATTTGTGTCCACGATTGTGACGTATTTATGTGGTATTGCGCTGGGGATATTGAAGCATAAAAAGAAAAATAAATGGAAACGGATTTCGGTAATATGTGCAGGTTTGGCTATTAACTTGGGAATTTTAGTATTTTTTAAATATTTTTATTTTTTACATGAGTCCGTGGCAGTTCTTGTAGGCACTTTTGGGTTTAAATTAAAACCGGCGGGCATTGATATTTTACTTCCTGTCGGCATTTCTTTTTATACATTTCAAGCAGTCGGATATATGATTGATGTCTACCGAGGAACCGTAAAAGTGGAAAAAAATTTTATCCGTTATGCATTGTTTGTATCCTTTTTTCCACAGCTTGTAGCGGGGCCGATTGAGCGCAGCGGGCATTTGCTGCATCAGATTGATGCGATTACACATAAAAATTCATGGGATTTTAATAGGGTGACAAGAGGACTGCTTTTAATGCTTTGGGGCTTTTTTATGAAAATGGTGATTGCAGACAGAGCGGCGGTGCTGGTGAATACAGTGTTTGATATCTACTATATGTTCCAAGGCGCAGCGCTTTTGCTTGCAATTTTTTTCTTTACCATACAAATATACTGTGATTTTGCCAGCTATTCTATTATTGCCATGGGGACTGCAAAGGTGCTTGGGATTGAGTTAATGGCAAATTTTGAGGCACCATTTTTTTCCCGCAGCGTCAGTGAATTTTGGCGGCGCTGGCACGTATCACTGAGTTCATGGTTTCGCGACTATGTATATATTCCGCTGGGTGGCAGCAGATGTTCCAGAGTTAGAAAATATTTTAACAATATGGTAACCTTTGTAGTTAGCGGTTTATGGCATGGAGCAAGCTGGCACTTTGTATTCTGGGGTGCGCTGCAAGGGCTGTTTATTATAATCGGCGATATGTTAAAGCCGATAAAACTTTGGCTGACAGATCGCTTTCAAGTGCGCGTACATTCTTTCGGGTATCGTTTTTTCCAAGGTGTTACTACCTTTGGGTTGTTTATGATTTCATTGGTATTTTTCAGGGCGGAAACTGTGCGTGATGGATTTTATTATATACAGCGCCTTTTCACAAAGTTTGATATCTGGTCATTTGCGAATGAAAGTATTTACACATTAGGACTTGACAGAAAAGAGATGAATGTGCTGTGGGTGGGGATTTTTATCTTGATTTTTGTGGATGCTTTTTATGCGCGCCGCAAAGCGTTTTTTGATACAATGGTAAAAAGCCAATGTTTAGCGGTGCAGTATGTGATTGTTGCAGTGCTTTTGGTAATGATTGTGGTATTTGGTGTGTATGGTGAAGGATATGACGCAACACAGTTTATTTATTTTCAATTTTAGGAACTGTTCAGAAATTACTTGTGACAAGTAATTGTTATGAGTATAACAGTTTCTTAGCTGGAGGTGGGGATTTGACTAGGGAGGAAAAATTGCGGCGTTTTGCTGCTGTTGTGGTTTTTCTGATTGTAATAGGGGCTGTTTTATCAATTACGGGAAAGATTGTGCGGGCAAAATTTATTGGGGATTCTACGACCATTGTAAATGGCTTTTACGCAGAGAAAAAGAATGATATCGATTTGCTGGTACTGGGCAGCAGCAACAGCTTTTGTACGATAAATCCGCTGGTGCTTTATGAACAATATGGAATTGCGGCGTATGATTTTGGTAGTTCGTCCCAGCCGTTAAATATTACGGTGCTTTATTTAAAAGAAGCGTTTCGGAGGCAGAAGCCAAAGGTCGTTGCGCTGGAAATCAATATGATTGTGGGGGATAGCCTTTCTGGCGGTTATGAGTCAGGGCTTCGCTGGGGTCTTACGGATATGCCGCTGTCTATTGATAAACTAAAATGTATTTATCAGTCGGTAGGGGCTGTCAACGCAGAGTATTTTTCTTATGTTTTTCCAATATTTCGTTATCATAACCGCTGGAAGGAGATAAGCAAAATCGACTATACCTACGATAAGCTGGATAAGACAAATTATACAAAAGGTTATCTGGAAACACAGTCTGTAACAGAAACGGAAGTGAATTTGGCAGACTACCAAGCAGAAGGGACATCGTGGATTGAACAGGAAAATATGCGATATCTTGACGAGATCGCAGCGCTTTGTAAGAAAAACGGGGCAGAGCTGCTATTGTTTAAATCACCAAAGGAGGGTTGGTATCAATATGATACAAAAGCGGTTCGTGCACTTGCTATAGAGCGGAGTTTGAATTTTGTGGATTACAATGAATTGTATGCGCAAGGAGTATTAGAACTGGATACACGGGGGGACTTTCGCGATAATCAGCATCTCAATGATTTTGGTGCGGCAAAAGTATCGGCGCATTTTGGCAGTTATATTCAAGAGCATTATGCCTTATCAGACAGGCGTGAAGAATCAGAACGTTTGGGCGTAGAAAATGCATGGGATGCAGCTTTAAGGTACAAAAAGCGTAGTGGGCAGCAGGAATTTATGGCGGCGCAGACAGCAAAGGATTGTTTGGAACTGTTGCAAAACGATAAGGATTATGTGTTAATTGTAACGGAAACGAATGCGGATAACAGTGGCAAAGTGCAGCAATGGGTATATGAAGACAAGAGAGTGGTATGGAAACAATTTTGGGAAAAGGATGGTGTTGCACACCGCAAAATTGGTGACAGCGAACTGGTGCTTGCTAAATTGGGCGCTATTTACCAAGTGCTGATCGATGGTGTAGAACAATATCAGGCAGGAAGCAAGTGGAATATTGTCGTCTATGATAAAGTTACAAAAAGCGTGTCGGCAAGTTTCGCGTTTGATAGGTAGAAGTGAGGTGAGATAAATGAATACATTACCCATACAAGATATGAGTAATACCTTTGTGGAACATTTTCTTGTAATTAATAATTTTGTGGTAATGTTGGCAGGCAGATGAAAGATTCGCTGTGCCGCATTCTTGGAGATAGGGTACAATACCAATGGCACGAAAACAATGATAATATCGTAATTCCCGATGTTTCCATTAATTGTAATATACGAAACAGAAAAAATGTATCATTAACGGGAATACCAATGATGATTATGGAAGTTCTATCAAAGGCAACAGAAGACTATGATCGTGGTGAGAAAATGGTAACAGTTCAGGTAGGTCTGCGCATTTACTGCGCTGACCGTAATAAAATGTAGTGGTTGGAGGTATCCAGCCCATCGCGAAGCGATTTCCAATGGCTGGATACGTAACAGTTCAATGGGTTATCTGAACTGTTACAGAAAATGGAAATTTATCAAAAAGTAGGCGTTTCGGAATACTGGATTGTGGATTGGCGAAAGAAACAGGTTGAAATCTATTTGAACGATGGTAAAGAAGATGGAACAACCTATTTTTATCTATATAAGACTGTAACAGAAAAAAACAAAGAAGATTTGCAGCTTGTTATGTTCCCTAATATTAAAACAGATTTTGATGAATTATTTAATATTTAATATTTCATAAGGAGTTGGGGAAACGGCTGTGCAGCAGGGGGAATAAGGATTGGATACGCAAAAGAGATAAAGGGATGTTTTGGAGGAAGAGTGAAAGAAAACGCACACTGTGAAACAATAAAGCGCCTTTCTTCTCTTGTATGTGCCTTGGGCAAAGCGAAAGGAATAATAAAAATTATGAAAAAAGCACAAGTAAATCAAAAGAATATAAAATCAATAATAAAAGAAATCAATACAAAAGGAATTAGTGCAAAAGAAATTAATACAGGAAGAAGTATTGCAAGAGAAATCAATACAAAAGAAATCAATACAAAAGGAATCAATACAAAAGGAATCAATACAAAAGAAATTATTTTAAAAGGAACTGCCATAAAAGACACAATGAAAAAAACAGTGGATTATAAAATTGCAGCGCTTACTTTAGCGGTTCTGCTTTTAATACCAACAGCTACTGCCTGCGGAAATAAGAATACAAGCGAGAGCGCAAATATTCGGTCAAATATAGAAACAAACGAAAATTCTAGTATGCAAACGAATACAGAAACAACCCAAGATTCTAATACTGTCCTTAATCATAATGCAGATCAACAGACAGCACAAGGGCAGATTTTTCTATATGGTGAAACGCACAGTCAAGAGAAAATATTAGAAAAAGAACTGGAAATATGGGGTACTTATTACCATGAAAACGGGATGCGGGATTTATTTGTGGAGCTTCCCTATTACACTGCCGAATTTTTAAATCTGTGGATGAAAGCAGAGGACGATACAATATTAGAGGAATTATTTCAGGACTTCGAAGGAACAGAGGTTTCTACGCCGCAAGTAAAGGCATTTTATAAGAAAATAAAGGAGAATTATCCGAATACAATCTTTCACGGAACAGATGTAGGTCATCAGTATAATACAACCGGCAAACGTTATATGGAATATCTATTGTCGAGTGACAGCGATAAATCGGAGGAATGTGCGCTTTGTCAGGAAGCCATTGATCAAGGACAGTATTACTATGAACAAAATGACAGCGTATATCGTGAAAATAAAATGGTGGAGAATTTTAAACGGGAATATAGTAAACTAAACGGGACAGATATTATGGGGATCTATGGATCGGGGCATACATCAATAGAAGGGTTGGATTACGCGACGCAAACGATTCCCTGTATGGCAAATCAGCTAAAACAGCAGTATGGAGAGTTTGTCAGCACCAAAGATTTAACAATGTATGCCTATGATATTGACCCGATTAGAACAGAAACAATGCAGATTGGCGGCAAGACATATCAGGCGCTGTACTATGGAAAACAGGATTTATCTGAAATCTTTCCGCAATACCAGTGCAGAGAGTTCTGGCGGCTGGAGAACGCATATAACGACTTTAAGGACAGCGCATTAACAGGAGAGTATCTGCCATATCCTAATTATATAATGCTGGTAGAGGAGCAGCAGGTCTTTGTAATCGACTATACCAGCACTGATGGTTCTGTAGAACGGCAGTATTTCCGCTCAGATGGAAATAGCTGGGAAGGCACAGCCACAACGGAGCGTTTTGTGGTGGAGTAGGAATAAGGAGATATAAACAATGATACAGTACAAACCGATTAAAGAACAAGAAATCAATCGTGCGCTATTTCAGGATTTTATCCGCTGTCAAGTTGTTACAGACTGCTGGCGCAAAATCAATGGCGAATGGTGCATTCAGAGTGACCCATTTATTGATAATTGGTCAGAGGAAGACTATAAGACATTAATTGTCTGCTTAAAAAATACAGTATCCACCGGCGGTTTTGTATATGGTGCATTTGAGAATGGCAGTCTGAAAGGTTTTGTATCTGTAGAACCGAAATTATTCGGCTCTATGCAGCAGTATCTGGACTTATCAAGCATTCATGTATCACAGGATATGCGTGGACAAGGAATTGGAAAAGCATTGTTTTTGGCAGCAAAAGAGTGGGCAAAGAAACATAATGCCCAAAAGCTTTATATCTCCGCTCATTCTGCTGTGGAAAGCCAAGCTTTCTATTATGCAATGGGCTGCGTAGATTCTCAAGAATACAATCAAAAGCATGTGGAAGCAGAACCATTTGATCGGCAGTTGGAATGCAGCATTTAAAAAATGTATAATTTTTAAATGCTGCATATAGTAATAGGGCTGTCGCAATAAGCTTTGATTATACAAGATATAGTATAAATAGCAACACGGTGTCAGACTATTTTGTATACGTTTTCCTTATTGCGGCAGTCCCATATGATTATTTTTTGATTCCAGCCCGCTTCCGTAGCGTCGGATCTAAGATTTTTTTGCGAATACGCAGATTTTCCGGCGTAACTTCGAGTAATTCATCTGTGTCAATAAAATCCAGCGCCTGCTCCAAGCTTAAAACCCTTGGCGGTGTTAGGCGCAGCGCTTCATCCGCACTAGAAGATCGCGTGTTTGTCAACTGCTTTTTCTTGCAGACATTTAATTCAATATCTTCGCCTTTGCCGTTTTGTCCTACCACCATTCCAGCATAAACCTTCTCCCCAGGGCCAATAAACAGCGTACCGCGCTCCTGTGCATTGTATAATCCGTAAGTGATTGCTTCACCTGCCTCGAACGCAATTAACGAGCCTTGTTTCCGATACTGAATATCGCCCTTATAAGGTCCATAGCAGTCAAAAATCGTATTTAGGATACCATTTCCCTTTGTGTCAGTTAAAAATTCGCCACGATAGCCAATTAAGCCGCGTGAGGGAATAGAAAATTCTAGCCTTGCATAGCCGCCACTAGCCTTGCCCATATTTTGCAGTTCGCCTTTGCGCTGGCTGAGTTTTTCAATAACAGTGCCAGAATATTCTTCAGGTACATCAACATAGGCAATTTCCATGGGCTCTAATTTTTTACCATTTTCATCTTCTTTATAAAGAACTTCTGCCTTACTTACTGCAAATTCATACCCCTCACGGCGCATAGTTTCGATTAAAACGGACAAATGCAGTTCGCCACGGCCGGAAACCTTAATGCAGTCAGGGCTTTCCGTATCCTCGACACGCAGCGAAACATCCGTGTTTAACTCTCTGTATAGCCTGTCACGAATATGGCGGCTTGTGACATATTTACCCTCTTGTCCGGCAAGCGGAGAATCGTTGACCATAAACTGCATAGCAATCGTAGGCTCACTGATTTTCTGAAATGGAATTGGACATATATTGTCGCAAGAGCAGAGCGTATCACCGATACGGATATCCGCAATGCCCGAAATCGCTACAATAGAACCGATTCCTGCTTCTTTCACTTCAACTTTGTTTAAACCATCAAATTCATAGAGTTTGCTGATTTTGACTTTTTTCTGTTTGTCTGGTTCGTGGTGGTTGCAGATAATAACCTCTTGATTGGTCTGAATTGTGCCATTATCCACCTTGCCGACGCCAATGCGTCCTATATATTCGTTATAATCTATTGTACTGATTAAAACCTGCGTGCCTGCTTCTGGATCGCCCTCTGGTGCTGGAATATAGCTGCAAATCGTTTCAAACAGTGGTGTCATATCACTGCCTTCAGTGTCTGGATCAAGGGATGCAGTACCTGCTTTTGCAGAAGCGTATACAAAAGGGCAGTCCAACTGTGCATCCTCTGCATCAAGTTCCAGAAACAATTCTAAAACTTCATCCACTACTTCCGCAGCACGCGCTTCAGGACGGTCGATTTTATTAATGCATACAATAACAGGCAGCTTTAACTCTAATGCTTTGCGCAGAACAAATTTTGTCTGCGGCATAGCGCCCTCAAAGGCATCTACAACAAGAATCACGCCGTTTACCATTTTCAGCACACGTTCAACTTCTCCGCCGAAATCTGCGTGTCCCGGTGTATCAATAATATTAATTTTGGTGTTTTTGTACATAACCGCTGTATTTTTGGATAAAATCGTAATGCCGCGTTCTCGTTCTAGATCGTTAGAATCCATTACGCGCTCTGCAACCTCCTGATTTTCTCGAAAAACGCCGCTTTGCTTTAACAACTCGTCCACTAAAGTTGTTTTACCGTGGTCAACATGAGCAATAATTGCTACATTTCTGACATCTTCTCTTTTCTGCTTCATAATTATTTCTCCTCTCTTGACATTTCTATATAAATGTGGTAATTTTAGAAAAATATAATAATTGTAATATATGCCAATAAAAACGCCGGTATTTCGGGAAGTTGATAGCAATATTGTTATAAGAAACTTTTTTGTTTTGTGAAACTGCTATAAGTTTTCCCGCAAATTTCTCCGATATTAATAAAAACTATTTATTTTAGGAAAATTCCCAAAGAAATGGCATAAAAAGCATACCGCGGGGATGAACCTTTTTATTTCAAATTTTATTATAAAATTCCTCAAAACTGTATTAGTATACCATTCATGGATAATTTTTGCAACTCGAATGTCGAAAATATTATGTTGAAGTATGTAGAAAAAAGACTTGAAATATATTTTTTTTGTTGTAATCTATTATAAAGGTACTTTTTTTGCGAAAAGTTTCTAAACTAATTTTAAAAATGGAGGAATAATGGTAAAATATGGGAATATAAATAATAGTACATACCAAAATAAAAATTCTTTTGTATAAGAAGGGAGAACAAAGATATGACAGATAAGGTAATTGAAAACAATCAGGTAACAGTAATGGGGGAAATCATAAGCGACTTTTCCTTCAGCCATGAGATTTTTGGTGAAGGCTTCTATATGGTGGATATTCAGGTGGCTCGGCTGTCAGAGTCTATGGATATTATACCTGTAATGGTTTCTGAGCGTCTGCTGGATGTAAGCGGCAACTACAAAGGTATGATGGTAGTCATTAACGGTCAATTCCGTTCTTACAACAGGCATGAGGAGCGCAAGAATAAGCTGGTGCTTTCCGTATTCGCTCGTGAGATTGAGTTTGTAGACGAAATCAGCGAAAACATTAAGACAAACCAAATTTTCCTTGATGGCTTTGTATGTAAGGCGCCTGTTTACAGGAAAACACCATTAGGCAGAGAGATCGCTGATTTACTGCTTGCAGTGAACCGTCCTTACGGCAAATCGGATTATATTCCCTGCATCTGCTGGGGCAGGAATGCAAGATACGCTTCGAACTTTGCAGTTGGCGAGCGCTGCCTTGTATGGGGAAGAATCCAGTCAAGAGAGTACATGAAAAAAATATCAGAGGAGGATTTGGAAAAGAGAATCGCTTACGAAGTATCCGTTAGTAAGCTTGAAATTCCGAACGACGAGCCAGCAGCAGAGTAACGTCTGCATAAGCGTTTTCAAAGTATTACATATACCATTTTCGTCCGCACAGGGTATGTAATAGTTGCAAAATTGGATGGAGTGTGCTATCATGTTTGCGTACCAAGACTATCAAGTATAAGTAATACGGAAGAAAGGTTATGGGTATTGATAAATGGAACAAGGATTAGTACAGGTATACAGCGGAGAAGGACACGGAAAATCTGCGGCAGCACTTGGCAGGGCGATACAGGTCGCCGGCACAGGCAGAAATGTCGTTATCATTAACTTTCTGAAAGGAAACCAGAGCGAAGCGTTTCTTAAGAGGATGGAGCCGGAGATAAAAATATTCCGCTTCGAGAAAAGCGAGGAGGAGTTTGCGCTGCTCTCGGAGGAACATAAGCAGGAGGAAATATACAACATTAAGAATGGTCTAAACTTCGCAAAGAAAGTTCTTGCTACCGGTGAATGCAGTCTACTTATTTTAGACGAAGTTCTGGGGCTTATTGACAATGGAATTATTTCAATTGACGATTTAAAGCATATCCTTGAGGCAAAAGCAGATGATGTCGAGATTATCTTAACAGGCATTCATCTAAATGATGACGTCTGCCGGATTGCGGACGAAATCTTTAAAATTGAAGCAGTAAATTATAAGATTTTTTAAGGACATAATGGATTGGGGCGGAAACGCCCCATCTTTTTGATTTTTGGAGATATTGTAACAGTTCAGGGGGCTGTCGCATTAAGAAAAATAGATACAAGATATCATAGTACTGTGCTACATTTTATACAATATCTTGTATAGTTAAAACTTATTGCGACAGCTCCGTGGAACAGCGTAGTGGCAGAGATGCATCAAAGCCACCACGAAGTGGTTTTGCATGGCTTGATGCCTGTGACAGGAAGCCAAAGGCTGAACTGTTACGAGATATTTATAAATTCTCGAATTATTTATTGACAGTCTGTGTGATTACGATATATAATATAGTAATATAAAAAAGAAAGAGATAGAGGTTGCGTCTTTTATGATTACTTTTTATGCGCAGACCCGTGCAGAGGAAATATGCCGCTAAGGCGGCGCACAGGTCGCGCGGCGAGTAGGGAATCCCATAAATTAGGGGTAGTAAACTTACCTATTCGATTGAGGTGTCAGGCACTGATGACGAGGAAGGAAAGGAGAAGACGCCGAAAGCAGAGGTTTCACTGAAGGCTTTTGCTTGGGCATATGGTTAAGAACTATATGACTGTCATCATTAAGATGGAGAGCTATCATTTATGTATAGGTGCTGTCTGGGCAGTTGTCCGAAGGTGTTTGTATAGGTTTATGATATCGACCATCTTATATTAGGTAGGTCGTTTTTTTATGCACAAACCCATGCAGAGGAAATATGCCGCTAAGGCGGCGCTTGGGTCGTGCATCGAGTAGGAGGGAAGGTCATTTCCTACTTGATTGCACACAGAAGTGCAAAGGAAATAATGAATTTTAAAGGAGGAAGTATTATGTCAATTTTTACAGGTTCGGGTGTGGCAATCGTTACACCAATGAAGCCGGATGGAGCAGTAAATTATGAGGCGTTTGCAAAGAATATTGAGTTTCAGATTGCAAACCATACAGATGCGATTATTGTATGTGGTACAACGGGAGAGGCATCTACGTTATCACATGAGGAACATTTAGAATGTATTAAATTCTGTGTAGAGCAGGTGGCAGGCAGGATTCCTGTTATAGCAGGCACTGGCTCCAACTGTACGGAAACCGCGGTTTATCTTTCTAAAGAAGCAGAACAGCTTGGTGCTGATGGGCTTTTAGTTGTGACACCATATTATAATAAGGCGACACAGAAGGGACTAAAGGAACATTATTCTATTATTGCAAAGGCAGTTAAGATTCCGATTATCTTATACAATATTCCGGGAAGAACGGGCGGTGTAAATATCCTTCCAGAAACAATAGTATCGCTGTGTGAGGAAAATCCCAATATTGTCGGTGTAAAAGATGCAACAGACAATTTTATCCAGTATGCGAAGCTTATGGCACTTGCAAAGGGGAAAGTGGATGTTTATTCTGGCAACGACAATCAGATTGTGCCGTTTCTGTCATTGGGGGCAAAGGGGGTTATTTCTGTGCTTGCCAATATAGCGCCGCAACAGACGCATGATATTTGTGCGAAATATTTTGCAGGAGAAACCGCAGAGAGTGCACGGCTGCAATTGGAAGCGATTGAATTAATTGCAGCTTTGTTTAGTGAGGTAAATCCTATTCCTGTGAAAAAGGCAATGAACCTTATGGGTATGGAAGCAGGTGTACTAAGAAGACCATTGACAGAGATGGAGGAAGCAAACGCTGCGAAAATGGAAAAGGCAATGAAGAATTATGGGCTTTTATAAGGCTTATATTATATAAAAACGTTTAGGAAAAGGTTGTATTTTGATAGGAGATTTTGGAGGAAACAGGGATAAAATGACTAGAGTTATAATGCACGGCTGTAATGGAAAAATGGGGCAGATGATTACCAGTATTATTGCAGAGGATCCAGAAGTTGAGATTGTTGCTGGAATTGATGTGTCAAATCATATTGTAAATACATATCCTGTTTTTGCGGATATTGCGGAATGTGACGTGGAGGCGGATGTTGTAATTGATTTTTGCATTGCATCGGCTATAGATGGTCTGCTTGACTACTGTACGGCGCGGCAGATTCCTTGTGTACTGTGTACAACAGGATTGTCAGAAGCACAGCTTGTCAAAGTAGAGGAAACATCCAAAACGGTTGCAGTTTTAAAATCGGCAAATATGTCTTTAGGTGTAAATATGCTTCTCAAAATAGTGAAAGAAGCAGCCGCAACACTGGCACCGGCAGGTTTTGATATTGAGATTGTGGAGAAACATCATAATTTAAAAGTGGACGCTCCAAGCGGGACAGCGCTTGCCTTGGCGGATTCTATTAACGAGGAATTTGATAACGCTTATGATTATATTTACGATAGAAGTCAAGTAAGGCAGAAGCGTTCTAAACAGGAAATCGGTATTAGTGCTGTGCGCGGTGGAACGATTGTCGGCGATCATGATATTATTTTTGCAGGAAATGATGAAGTAGTGACTTTATCGCACCGTGCATACTCCAAGGCAGTATTTGCCAAAGGCGCTGTGCAGGCAGCGAAATTCCTGAAAGGCAAACCAGCGGGCAGATATGATATGAAGGACGTGATTGGATAATGGAATTTCGGCCATGTATTGATATTCATAATGGGCAGGTTAAGCAGATTGTCGGAAGTACATTGACTGACAAAGATAATCAGGCAGTGGAAAACTTTATCGCCGCCAAAAGCGCTGCAAATTATGCAACGTTTTATAAGGAAAAGGGTATCCGTGGCGGACATATTATTCTGCTAAATCCACCTTCCAGTGAATACTATGATGCAACGAGAGAGCAGGCGCTTGGTGCGTTAAAGGCATATCCGGACGCGCTTCAAATTGGTGGTGGAGTGAATAATGAGAATGCCATACAGTATCTTGAAGCCGGCGCTTCCCATGTTATTGTTACTTCCTATGTATTTCAGGGAGGACATATTAATATGGAGAATCTTGAACGTATGCGCCGCGCGGTCGGTAGAGAGCATTTAGTATTGGATGTAAGCTGTCGAAAAAAAAATGGTGTTTATTATGTTGTGACTGACCGATGGCAGAAGTTTACCGATGAAATAGTCAATAGCGCCACACTAAATATGTTGGCAGAATATTGTGATGAATTTCTAATACATGCAGTAGATGTGGAAGGGAAAAACCAAGGTATTGAACAGCCGCTTGTGGAACAACTGGGCAGGTGGAGCAGCGCAGGCGGCAGAACACCGATTACTTATGCAGGCGGCGTTCACAGTTATGAAGATATTGACCTTCTAAAACGTTTGGGAAACAACCAGATAAATGTAACGATAGGAAGCGCGCTGGAACTGTTTGGCGGTACGCTTTTATTCGATGAGGTTCTAAAGCGTGTTTCTCTCTAATATTTTATTTCCTCTGCACAGGGCTGCATAATTGAGTAAAGAAGATTTCTCTTTCTTACTTGCCGCGCATCCGTGCACCGCCTTAGCGGCATTGTTGCGCTGCATGGGTCTGGGCAAAAAAAGGACTTCTTGCCGATAAAGCGAGAAGTCTTTTTTCTCCATAGCATATCTTAATCCCGTAAAACAATTGCTGTTTCAAATAATATGTTAAAGATAGCAAAGAATAGGAACTTTGCTATTTATATGCTGCAAGCACGCCAAGGAATATAGCATGATACCTAAACAGTGCCAAGCATGACGAATAGGAGATAAGGGCTTCCTACCCGATTATTACGAAAGGCATATCGAAACTAGATTAAAGATTGAAATGTTGACTTACAGCTTGGTTACGTTAACAGCCTGTGGGCCTTTTTCGCCAGTAATTACTTCAAATGAAACGCTAGCGCCTTCGTCTAAAGACTTAAAGCCATCCATTACAAGTCCTGAATAATGTACAAATACATCATTGCCTGCCTCGTCTGAAATAAAGCCATAACCTTTCTGGTTGTTAAACCATTTAACCGTACCTTTGTTCATGTTACATACCTCCAAAAAATAATATATTGTGCCCCGCACAACATAATATAGAATACCATATTACAGCAAAAAAGTAAAGTAATTATGTCGCCTTTTGCAAAAAATAGGTAACAGTTCAGCCTTTGGCTTCCTGTTACAGGCATCAAGCCATGCAAAACCACT
>ERZ778496.1846-NODE-1846-length-13824-cov-4.473310_pt1 | contig 13824 bp, 8 predicted proteins | sample MGYA00433099_ERZ778496 | MGnify/ENA primary metagenome ERZ778496 (study PRJEB29527, sample SAMN07138962) | mouse gut metagenome | material: feces | host: mouse | place: China:Nanjing | collected 2016-01-25 ... | reverse complement strand
TGACGAGGGTAAGTTGGAAACCATGGAGAGATTCCTACAACAGGCTCTCTCCCGTAAGAAGCCACTCTATGTCATTGACGGTAACCGAGACCAATGGATGTATGCATCTGATGTTGAAGAAGCGCCCGCAGGCAAATACAGGTTCGCGTATCTGGAGGACCTTCTACAGGGTGACCAGAATGTGACAAGGTGTTACACCGTCATGAAGGGTGGCATGGCGCCGTCCACTGTCGACGGAAATACCTGGGTCTACTCGCAGGGGAATGATAGCCGCGCTGAGAACACAGGTGGCGCTGATGCAGGAGGCATGACCGATGACGGTGTTACTTACCAGGACACTTCGCTAAAGACGCCTGCTGGGTCTCAGGTTCAGGCAACATCTAACCAAATGTCTGCCCCGGTGATGTTCACGTCTGGGACTACTGAAGGTGTTTTTGTTGGTAATGCTGTCGGCTCGGCATCTGGCTTCGCTGCATCTGTGGGAGGTTTAACAACTGTCCTACTTCACAACGCTGCGCAGGATGCTAAGAACAACGAGGCCCTGCAGAACGCATCCAGTTACATGTTGTTCATGAATGGTCTTGGTGATGTGGTATTGGCTGATGGCACAATCATTCTACCGGCCATAGCGAACCCGGCAATCTATACCTACAGTGAGGTGCAGTATAGTGTGGATGGTTCTACTAGTCTGTTCGATATTGTTGTTGGTGCTATTGCTGGTGGTGCGCTAACAGCCATCCTCGTGGTAAGCATCCCGCTAACATCCGGTGCATCCATTCCAGTGATATTGGGTTGTGCGGGGGCCGGTGCAGCTGGCGGTGCCGTAATAGGTAATGCTGCGCACGTGTCTCAGCGAGTTGAAGATATGTTCTATAGCGAAACAGATTCGGCAGAGGTGATTGCCTCTTATGACACTATTTGTGCCTACTACCCCTATACCGCTGCCTTTATGAATCATTATCCTTCCACCTACATCAATGCCGAAGGTAGGCTAACCGTGCTCAATTCCTCCGATAAGGGCAAGTATGTAATTGGCATTGACGACCGAGGCGATATGCTTGCGAGAAAGATAACTGGGTTCAATAAGAAGACCCAGGTAAACCTACAGTACTCCGGTGGTGGGGTTACTGTTGGAATGACTCAGGGGTTGTCCTTTAACGTGGAGTCGGATAGCAAGCGCATCGGAACGATGCTTCCCTACTATGGCGGTGAGGACAGTACGTTCGGTGCTAAGCTGAATACAGCTGTGGATTTCAGGTTCTACATGTGCAAGAACACGGCGTATAACAGTGACGATGCTGCGTTCTTCCCGTTGCAGGATGACACCAATATCCTGTCGGAATCCTACCTGAATCGTGCTGGTCCTGTCTGCACTTCGGCTCGTAGGTTCCTGTCGGCGCGTAACCCATCCGGTGAATCCACTGAGGGGCATCCCGTGTTTGATGCTGACAGGTACATTCTAAATATGGCTGGACAGTGTCTAATGGGAACGATGTATGGTGAGACGCTGCAGAAGAATTACCAGATTAGCTATGATGAGCTCGTAGAAGATACGGGCAATCGCATACTGGTGTTCTTCACTAAGATTGTCGAATCTGCTGTTGAGACACTTGGCAAGATTGACGGTGTGCTCGCTATTAAGAACGGTTATGAGAACAAGTTCTTCAATCTGATTGTTTCCTTCATTCAAGAGTTCTACCTGCTACTTGTGGTGGCTCTTTTAATCATCGTGGCTGTAAAGTTCCTGCGCGGCCACTACAATATGCTGTTCGTGATGTTCATTGCGGTCATGTGCTTCTGCGGATTTGAAGTGTATGCTAACTGGATGCCGACTGTGGTGCCAGCGGCATACAACTTCGCTGTGAACGATGCAGTTGAGCAAATTGTGTGGAACACTATTTCTGTGTCAGCGGAATCATACGCTGAGACCTATCAGGACAGCTCGAGGAAGGACACTACAACCGGAGCTCCTAAGCCGTATACTGCAACCATGACTTTGTACAAGATGACTCGGCAGGATATGGAGGACATGGCTTCCCGGCTTAGCACGACTTACACCGCGCTTAAGTCAGGGGAGATTCATTACCTTGACGAGTCGGCCGGAATCTTTGTGCAGGGTGACTCTATCAAGATAAGTATCGACAAGTTACTTGTCAATAACTCTATGCGCGGGCTGTACCAATCCCAGTGGCAGGAGTTGGCAGCTGACTTTGCGGCAAGCGATGATTTCATCACACCGGTCACAAAGGACAGTGATATGGTGGCGAATCCCTATACCATACAGCTGACGAATCCCTACGTGTCGCTCGAGGCCTACTACATGCCATTCAATGAGGTTGAGCGGGCGTTCCTGATTAACCTGAACAAGTTCTCGAGTGTGTTTAGAATGGAGAGGAATACAAGGTCCTATAGCAAGAACCTCTATAAGGACTGCTTCCTCTTCAACTGTTACACTAATTCAGGCCTCTTCACTTCCCCGGGCAACAAGGAGGTCCTCGAGGAGAACGTCAGGCTTGGTTCATTGGTAAGCCGTTACGCGAACCAGGAAGAAGCTATGCAGAACTTCCTGTCACGCATCTACGGTGGTGCTGGGCTTGACCCGCTATTCCCTGTGCCTGAGGACTGGCTGAACGTTGCGGCTGTGTTCCGCTCTCCTAGTGAGAACTTCAAGAACTCCCTGTGGGGTAAGGCGATGCAGAACAAGGAGTGGTATGACTACGATTGGAACATCACCAATCCTGAGAAGCTGAATGACCTCATCTACTACATCAATACGCAGACCAAGCAGTTCGTGATTGCCAACAGCGACCAGCTCAACTTCCTGTCAGACGAGAACGCTATCAAGCTGGTGTCGCTGTATGCCACTACGGCCTTCACGCACTACGTGTCTGAGTTCGGTCAGTGGCTGTACCCCAACTACATCAACGCGGCGGACATATCTCTTGAGGATGTTCTCTATGGCTCCATGACTACGCTTAAGGACCGTAACTTCGCGTATGACGGTAATGTGGTCAACACAGTTGCTAAGAGCCTGGGTGTATTCGGCGTGATATTCCTCCTGCTCATTACAATCCTCGCAACAGTGTTCGTCTTCGTTATGACCTACCTTGTGCCGGTGCTGTATGCGTTGTTTGGCGGAATCATTGTGTTCAAGCTAATCAACAATAACGACAGTGTCGGGCTGGTTAAAGGCTACATTAAGGTTACAGGTGTCACGTGTCTGTTATACTTTGTGTTTAGCCTGAGCCTGAGGTTGGTAGAAGTTGGTGGGTATGCCTGGTACGGCTATTTAGGCTGTGTGGTCATTATGTTCCTGTGTTGCTACTTCCTGTTCTGGGTGGTGCTGTCTGTTGTCACTAATCTGGGTGAAATGGGTAACGACGTTCTAGGGCGCAACCTATTGCAGGGCCTGGATAATATCACTCGTGGGGCTGTGAGGAAGTTGACTACTAATTTGCTCTACTCACGTCGTGGTATTCGAGGGTACGGAGGAATGGGAAGATTCTACCCTCACCAGACTGCCTATCAGTATGGCCGTGGTTATGGCGTGGACTCTCGTGACTTCATACGCGGTAACCGTGCTGGAATGTTCTCTCGCTACAACAGTGAGCTTGGGGACTATGCTCGGGATGTTGGATATGACTACATGACCGAGAATGATACAGGTAGCTTCGCCAGTAGACTGTTCAGTCGGGCAGGCCGTCGGCGGAGTGGCACCCATAGTCATATCGACGGAAGATTCTGGCATCGGTAAGCTTAAAGCCGGTAGGACGTAGTGTCCTACCGGCTTTTCTTTTCCCTGTGTAAACTGAATGCTTAGCGTGCAGGTGGCCCTGGTGCAGATTGCTGTGAGATTATTGCATTGGGTTACAGAACGTTTTAAGTAACAGTAATCGTGCCGCTATGTTGGGTAGAGACTTTGCTTTGCAGAGCAATTAGGGAGGGAGATAAATGGCGTCACAGTTCGACGTATATGATGACCTCGTCGGTTCGCCGTCAAGAGAAGACGAGACCGAAAACATGGGGAGAATGGTATTCCCTATAAACGTCCACGAATCTCTAAAGTCTTCCGGAGGACTAAAGAAGTCCGAGAAGACCGGTATCGCCATTTCAATGTGGTTGCTGCTTTGCGGAATCCTTGGGTGGTTCCTCATGTCCTGGCTACAGTCCATTCTGCCCAGTCACTACATTATCATCACCATCCTAATTGAGCTGGTCTTGCAGTTAACTGTTGGTGTCTACCTGTTGCGTTTCATTCTCGATGAGAAGGCAATGTTCCAGGAGATTGAGAAGCGCGACCTATCCTTTGCACAGTATTTCAAAATCTACAGAGAGATTAAGGCCGAGGATGGCTCCACTTTACCCTTCGATGTAATCGAGTTTAACGACGGGTCCTGGGGCGCCTTTATCCAACTGCGTCTGGGCTTTAATACCAATACTCGTTCTGACAATACCTTCGGCACTAATCATCGTTTCATCGAGACGCTGAATAAAGCGGGGCTTCCCAGAAAGACATTTTTTCACAACGAGCTGTTTAAGTCCTCTGCGGCAGCAGAGGACTTGCGTCAGATTCTGAGCGGTATCAAAGACCCTCGTCTGTTTCAAGCCTATCGCTCTGTGGTGCAGAACTATCTTGAGATAGCGGACAACGAGAGCAATGTGCTATGTGTGACCCATCTAATCTATGCACAGACCCGTGTCCAGAAGGACGAGTTCGTCAGTACGATTAATTCCCTCATGGAAGGGCTTACCAGGTTTGAGACAGCTTACAGAGAAGTGACTGTATTGCAGTACAACGAGATTGTCACCTTCTTCCAGGACTACTACAAGCTTGATGTGTTAGACATGGGAATGGTGCGGGCGAACGTTGCACTGACCAAGAAGGACGCCACGGCTACCGCTGTGCACGTCTTAAAGCTCTATTCAAAGTCTGGCAAGATTTACACTAATAAAGAGTTCAAGCAGCTTCGTGCTGAGATACAGAAGCAAGATGGCTTGGAGCTGGCCCAGTAGAAAGTGAGGTTGCCACATGCAGCGCGCATACCTTGTAATAAATAAGGATACCCAGATTGCTGGGTATCTGACCCAACGTTCTATTCTGGACGTTGTGGATGAGCGGCGTTCGCTGACCGACTTGGATTTGAACAACATGCCAATCGTTGACGTCGAGCGTCTGATTATCATCTTCTATGATCTGGCGGATGGTGGGCTCAGTTTCCGCGCAGAGATGAACGCATTGAGGAACCTATTGTCCAGTGCGTTCTTCAATGCGGATACCATGACGGCTATCCTCGTCAACATCGAAGACCCTATGACCGAGGATATCATCAATTCAGCTATTCGCGACAGTAAGCTGTCCCATGGCAACCTGGAAGTCATTCACCATGACGGCACCCTGATGTTCTCTGACGTTGGTAACTATCTGGCGGGTGCTGCAATAGGCCAACAGTCTTCCTCTACCTTCAAGTCTGTTTACATTCGTGAAGCGGACAAGGAGGAGAAGGACAGGTTTGAGAATGTACCCGGTGAGAATAGCATCGACACCCTATTGCCGGCGCTCACTGATATGTCTGCGCTTTATAAACAGCGCGCCCATGTAGAAGCTATCTCGGCTGGCAGGGTAGTTATGGACACTGCCTCGCGTCCAGAGACTGTCAACGAGTTTACGCGTATTGACATTATCTCTACCAAGACCTATCCGACGTTCGTGGTGTCTGGTGAGGACTTCACGATGTTCGAACGAGCCGCTGGCTATCTGGTGGACTATGAGCGTGGTGTTGGTCGACGAGTGTTAGTCATCAACACAGACTACACTGTAAATATCGCCGAGGCAGTTGGCGAGTGTGTGGAGCTGAATCTGGAAGGGCTCAAGATGCAAAGCACGCCGGCAAATGCTGTTGCTGTATTGAATGCTCGGTTCAATCAGTTGGGCTACGTGATTCAGTACATGAACAACATCCTCGGCATCGAAGAGGTCATCTTCAACGTTGCAGAGGAGGACTATGTGCAGATGTGTAAGTTCGCACGACAGTTATCCGACGAGGTGTACTGTGTCTACGTGGCGCACTTCCACAAGCGCTCTGTTGACAGGTTTATTGCTAAGGCCATTCCCGCTACTGCACTGTTTCTAACCTTCGAGATTTTCCAGGAGGACTTCGGTCTGAAGTCTCGAAAGAAGGAGCTAAAACGGTGCGTGGTGGGTAAGTTCCCCGTAGAGGATGTTGACACTGTGGAGTTCCGTGACTTGTCTACAGGGGCGAAGGGAGACGAAGATAGTGGCGATTCAGATTCAGAGTAACAGGGACCACGAAGTCTCTGGGAGCAACATTGTTCTCCTGATTGACCAGTTCACAAAGAACACTGTGGACAGCATCACCTACGACGCCCTCAACAAACATGTGACGATTATCACGGATATGAAGGAGTTGGCCGAAGTTCATCGTGGAGCCTCTGTCGTAATGTTTGAGCCTGCGGTGTCTTTGATCGTTACGCCGGAGATTCTAGAGGAATCACAGGAGTCTCTGGGGCTCAAATTCTTCCTGTTTTACCAGAGTGCCGCCGCCATTGCAGCTGTAGCGGATAAATGTCAGTGCATCAAGGCTGATTATTCTGTGATTGACTGGAACATCGTGTACGCTGCTGTGCGGCAGGACCTGGCAATACTGGAACCCTATCAGAGGTCTGTCCGGGTTCTCGATGCTTACAAGGGTGTTAGGAACAGACTGCCTGCCGACCTGCAGGAGTACTTTACACGGTTCCACACATCCTACATGGACCTTGCTGGGATTGTGAATACCCTGCTGTCTGAGAACGCCAGTTTGCGTGAAACCGTTGCTACGCAGGAGAAGCTTGGCGAGCTTGCGGTATCAGGTATCTCTGAGCTGAAGGACTTGCTTGATTACAGTCAGGACAGGTGCAATGCTTACGAGACGTTATTGTCCAAGTCCTATGATATTACCAAAGGTGGCTTCTTCCCCGATAAGCCCCGGGTGATGTACATCAAGTCAATCAGCCATGTGGCTGGGATGGACACTCTAATCTCAGTCCTGTTTGCCGCGCTCAAGACACAGTACAAGGCGTCGGTCAAGGTGGTGAAGCTGGTAGATGCGGGGACTGCCCAGCATCTACACTACATTCCTAACTACTATGTGCACGTGCAGGACTCCTACAATACTGCTGTTTTGCTGGAATCCGAGCATCTGTTGAAGTTGGGTGCGTACTCTATAATGTTTGATACGCTCCTGTTGAATCGCTCAGGACTCGAGTACCTGATTGTTCACGATATGCGGAGTACACCCAACTGTGCTCTGGACAGCACTCTCATTGACCTGCGTCTGAATGAGCTCACGGCAGACTATGTCATGCTTGGCGAGTACGATAACGTGATTTCTGATTCTTCTAAAGGCGCTATGTTCCAATGGTCCTGGAAAGAGATTCAGAAGCACACCGGCACCAAGAGTGTGCGACTGGTGAATCATCCGACAGTCGTCAGCATTTTGGAACAGTTTGTGTAAGGCAGGAGGTGCCTGATGAAACTTCTGGACATTTACTCCTACCTTATCAGTAACTGGTTAAATGCCGGTAACTTCGTGAATGCTGGGCGGATGGAGGCCACCTCTATAAAGCCTGAGTACAATGTAATCTTCACTAAAGGCTACTGCAAGCAAATTGTTCAGGTTGTCGGCATCAAGCCTATCAACATTGACATTTGCTTTATCGACTACATCCGTGACAGAATGTTCGAGCTTCACCCTGATGTGGAGACTAACATTCTCATGCTTGAGTATCCTGTTCACATGGACGTGAACAGTGACAAATTCAAGAGGGCCCTGAGCAGGGCGGATGAGGCCTACTCCACTTATAGGGAAGCCTTTGAGTCCCAGGGCGCCATGGACCGCCTAACTGGTAAAGTGTACCGTTTGCCTAATGGTGCGCGACTGAAGTTATCCCGTGAGAAGATGGAGGCACTGGAGCAAGTGCAGACTTCCTACACTCACCTCTACAAGCACATCACAGGCGGCGGTACTGTCGCGCAGACCAAGGTATTCATTGAGCTCATTGGTCGTGACCGCCGCTCTGTACGTCGTGCAGAGAACGACCTGTATGGTGTTGTGGGTTCCGCTAATCTTGGTGTCCAAGTGGTCAAGGCTGCTACCAAGGCATACCTGTGGGAGATGGCTCCAGCTGTGCCTGCGCCTAAGACACTGACCAAGAAGTTCCTGCCACAGCTCCTGTTCACTGACGAGAACACCGCGGCCTTCTCTTCCTATAAGTCTCGGGGTCTCGTAGGCGGAGGTAAAAACGCCCTGCTCCTGGGGATGGACTTCCGTTCGCGTCTCCCATTCTCTATCGACATTTTCAGGTCGGCATCGGCGCAAGTATTCATGCTGCTGGGTAAGACCGGCTCGGGTAAGACATATGCCGCGTTCCAAGCAGCTATGTCTGCCTTGGCTCTGGGAGAGTATGTGACGGCTATCGACATTAAGGGTCGCGAGTGGGCACAGATGACCCCGGCGGCCGATGCAAAGATAATCACCTTCGACGATAAGAATCCGTCCTTCGTGAATACACTTCGTCTGGATGATCTGGACGTATCTGAAGGCAACGCGAGTGAGCTGTTCAATACTGCTATCAAGGGAACCGTTGCCATGTTCATGCTCGTAATTAATTTGCAGCAGAACGAAGGTAACCCCAACGACGCGGAGATGGTTATCCGCGAAGCCGTGATGAAGATGTATTCTATGCGCGGCATTGACCCATCTAACCCATCTACCTTTAAGGACACCAAGCGCCTGCGGTACGCGGATGTGTTGCCTGTACTGGAGACCCTACAGACTACGACGTCCTATACGGCTAGTCAGCGCAATATGGTGACGTTGGCCCGCGCGAGACTGAACGCCTACTTTGGCGACACCGGTATGTTCTCTGATGCCTTCAAGAACGAGATTTCTCTTTCTGAGGTAATGGAAGCTCCCTTCGTCATCTACGAGTTCAACAAGAACCAAGGTGCAATGACTGACAGTCTGGACGTAGTGCGCATCTTCATGGTTCAGTTCCTTGACTCTAAGAAGAAGGCGATGCTGAAGTTACGCGGTAAGTTTCTCTTCTGCTTCTACGAGGAGCTGCAGCGCTGCGAAAGCTTCGGCGATTTGCTGTCCTACATCTGTGGCGAAGTTACAGGTTCTCGTTCTAACAATGCCGTAATCTTCCTACTGCTCAACTCACTAAAGGTGCTGCAGGGGAAGTCAGGTCAGGACATTCGCTCTAACATCACTTCTTTCCTGACTGGGTTCTGTGAGGATAATGATATTCGTACCATTCGCGAGGACTTCGGGAAGGAGTGGCTCGCCGGGCAGTTGTCACTGTTCTCGCAGAGACAACAGATTTACCGCAATTGCTTCGCCGCCTATGTGGATACGGGTACAGAGGTTCTGGAGACTGTGTACAAAGTCATGCTTCCGGATAGTCTATCTAAGGCTTTCCGGACCCGTACAATAAAGGAGGAGGCTGTGTGATATCACGTGTGATTTATTGCTACGCGGGGTGATGACATGGCTCGAAACAAGACACGCAGTAAGCGAAAACGCTCTAAGGCGTTCGGTATAATTAAGTTCATAGGAGGGGCGTTGATTACGCTCCTCCTACTGTTTTTAGTGTTGGATAATTTCACGCTATACTGGTACATGCTGTTCAATGGAGACGACGCGCTTGAACGTAGGCGGCAAGGTGCTGGTGTCGTGGAGGACTCCGGGTACGTCGACCCTTCTGTCGATGGGACAGGTACCAATGGCAGTAACTTGCCCAATGGAGGTAATGGTAACTACGGGCAAACAGGGATGCTTGGTAGGGCTGATTTGGAGGCAATGTCCCCAGAAGATGCTGTTGCTGCTGTGACGAGAACGCTTACGGATGAGCAGATAAAGGACCCAGAGACGGCGTGGCGTGTGTTCATCTATTTGATGGATAGACACGGCTTCGTGCCTAATGCCATAATCGGTGCAATGTCTTACGTTAAGGCTGAGGGCGCCGGAATGGGCACCTTCACCTATGAAAGTTATTGGTTATGCCCTGGGCCGGATGGAGCGAAGAGCTCAAGGCATCTGGGAAACCAGGATTGGTTGGACTGGTTAAACGGTCCGGGGTTTAAGTGGGCTGAGGCCAACTATGGTAGCCGGCGAGAGGATGGAGAGAATCTCCACTACGCCGCGATAGGCATTGGTTCTGTGCAGTCCTCCGATGTGTGGGACGGTCCAGGAAATAAGACAACCTCTAATGCAACTCAGCTGATAGAAGCCGCTAACGCTAAGGGGCTCTATTGGCAGGACCCAGGATTTCAGATGCCCAACTTGATGACGAGATACTTTGTTTCGTCAGAACCCTTTGGTAAGAGTGCGTGGGACGTTGATCATTGTCCTGGAGTTGACCCGACAACGGACAACAATGTTACGGCATTTGAATGGTCTAAGCGGGTGCTCTGTGGTGTTGGTTACCCAGGCTGGAAATCTTGTTCCATGTCCGATGACAATAAGCACGTTGTCTCCCATGCCGCTGGCATCGAGGAGTGTGCAGACCTGTACGAGAAATACAGCAAGAAGGACCCCTGGTTCTATACCGATGGTTCTGGAGCGAATGACTGGCACAACCCTTTCGCAGGACCAGCCTACGATAACACAACTGCCCAGGGTCTTATGATTGCACGTTGCGCCGTGATGCTTGCCGGTAGAGACCGTACTCAGCAGCCTCAGCTTATGCGTGTATCTGCTGACAACTCTTACAGCAACCCAGAGATGGCAGCTGACCCGGGAATGCAGTATTACAGAGAAGCTAAGATGGAATTGGAGAGTACCAATAATTACTTCGCTTCCTGTGACCGTGCTGCTACACTTGCGATAATGTTGGCTGGTGTAGACACTACGTGGACCTCCTGGGGAGGTTGTTCTACCCTTATCTCGCACTGTGATAATTCCGACGCATGGCAGTATATGGGTAAGATGTCAGATGTGCAGATGCAACCCGGTGACGTTCTATTTAAGAGAAGTGATGGAGGCCATATCGCTATTTGGGTCGGTGACAATGTTGCGGGGGAGCGTTTCCCCGGAACTACAGCTAATATCTATCAGGCATCCTTAGATGATGCCGGTTCTCCATACGCATATTTTGCTGACCTGAGTAATGGTAACCCTAAAGGAAACTACTGGGGAAGTTATAGAGTTTATCGCTGTGTTAATCCCTCTTACAGTGGCGATAAATGGACACAGTTTATTAGCGGGCGCGGCTCTAAGTTCCCTGAATTAAACTTCCCGTGGAGTAAGACTACAACTCAGAATTATACGGCTAAGCCAGGTTCGCAGACTGGCGCAAATCTTGACGGTAACTGGGTACTCCCGATTGATTGCGTGGTCACATCACAGTTTGGTACTCGTGTTCTGAATGGGGAAACACAGTTCCACCGCGCCTATGACTTCCGAGCACCAGAGGGAACGTCACTGTCGGCACCTGTTGCAGGAACTGTGATAAAGGTTGTTGATGGGCGTGATAATCAGCAGGGTGCCAGTGGAGACGCATCTTGGGGTAACTACATAAAGTTAGAGCATCTTGATGGTAAGGTAACTCTGTATGCTCACCTAAAGAAAGGTTCGCTTCTGGTGTCGGAGGGAGACAAGGTTGCGGCGGGGCAGGCAATGGCACAAACTGGAAACACCGGAAACTCCTACGGTGCACATTTACATCTAGAGCTGTGGCCAGACCGCGACCACGGTAGTAACACGGATATGCTTGATTGCCTTCAACTTTTTCCTGGACTGACCTATACTGATATCAATGATAAGACGCAAACAGTTACCGTTGGGTAACAAAAAGAATGAGGTGGAAAATATGAAACTATACGTTGCGTCTGTAATCGGGCTACTCTGCATTTGCCTCTGCCTGCTTGGTGGCTGTGATGCTGAACCATCACAGCCACCAGCAGAGGAAACGCCTCCCGCAATCTCTACAACGGAACCTAGCGAACCCGTTAACGATTCAAGCATTGAGACCCAGCAGCCGACTACGGCACCGGAGCTTCCTGAGGAGCCCAACTCTCCCGAGCCGGTAGAGGTAGTCAAGGTGCGTGAGCTCCCGAACCCTGAGAGCCTGTCTTATACTGAGACTCCGCTTCTGTATGACTTTGTTCACGGCTGTCTGGATTATCACGCTCCGATTCGTCGTGACTTAATCGAGAGCGAGTTCTACATCATGCGTCATAGTTCCTGCCCGGAGGTGCTACACTGTGACTGGTACATGATTCAGGAGGACTATGCGATGCCGCCTCTGGGTTCGAGAATCACGTCCGTTGAAATTGACCCTGAGTATCTGGAATCCATAGAGCCGCTGATTGAAAAGCTACCAGCAGAGCGTAGGCTAGTCGAGGGTGATTGGGAGCTCTTGCTGCTGACGCTATATGATGAAGCAGGTGTCTGTGGTTTCGACGACGATGGCAAATGGGGCGAAATGACGCCGCGAATGTTCGCTGTCCTGCAGGCTTACACTGACGGCTTATTTAAGCAGGAGGTTAATGCCGGTGCGGGGTGGCCCACGGAGTGGCTAAGGCGAGAGCCGTACTGCGAAAAGATGAGCGTACTTCCTATGCTTAAACTCGAGGACTCTTGGTGGGATAGTTGGGTGTTCCGCAAGCAGTACTCTATCGTGCGCGAAGCGGATGGCGAGGTACTCGGTTATGTCTCCACATCACAGCCGGAGATGTTTGATGTTTACTCGGAGGAGTATTCCAACAACGGTGCACCCCTGCACCTCACCTACAACGAGATGTGGATGACCCTTGTGTCCGAGAACCTAATCCTTGAGGGTGCACCAGAACTAAAGTATCAGGAGGAAAGCTATGACTTCGATTAAAAAGCTGTTGGTGCTCGGGATGTGCACCGTGGTCGCCCTGTTTCTTGTGGCCTGCGGTCCCGAGGATGGCAGGGATATGAAACTCCCTGGCGGCGGAGACATTGGCATCGTCAGCCCTAATGGCGGTGGTCTCGCTACTGACCTGCCTGATGAGGTCCCTGGAGATGCCTATGATATCGGGGATAACTCGAAGGATGCCGATGATGACGCGGAGCCGGGAAATCCTACAGACTCTGAGACGGAGGAGTAGTTGCTACCCAGCTCCTAAAGAATCTTAGGAGTGATCTTATGAGAAAGGTAATGTCCTTACTGTTGGCATGTGTACTGGTGGTAACGCTGTCGGCCTGTCAGCAGAGAAGAGTGCCTGTCAACAAAGTGAAGCCGTTGCACCTACCCAATGTGCAGAGTACCATTGAGGCTGCCAAGGCGGAGAGAAGTGTCAAGCTTCTCCGTAAGTCTGTCATTGGTGCACTCGCGGGTGCTCAGCAGGCAACCAAATATTCTGCAGGCTCTGCCGTGGCTACTGTTGGCGCAATTAAGGGTGCCGCTCTTTTGCAGCTCCACCTCAACAGCGGCCGAACGGTTTATGCTAACAGGGACCCGAGTAATCCCTTCTGGGACAACTGGGAGTGCGGCAAGCATTACTCCATCATCTACAATGATACGGAGCATCGGGCTGGCTACATCATGCCCGTCGGTGTTGACGAGTTCAAGCTCGTCGCTGCCAAGTACCTCGGTGAGGACTATGGCAGCACCTTCACCTACGAGGAGTTGGTGGCCAAGCTGAGCGAGGACAATATCCGTCTCGTCAAAGATTGACTACGCAGCCAAAGGCCTGCCTGGATATCCAGGCAGGCCTTTTTATTTATCATGAAAAGTTTGGCCAGATTTGGCACATGTAAGTGCAGGCTTCTTAGTAATGTGTAGTAAACT
>ERZ778496.1839-NODE-1839-length-13901-cov-5.969089_pt1 | contig 13901 bp, 14 predicted proteins | sample MGYA00433099_ERZ778496 | MGnify/ENA primary metagenome ERZ778496 (study PRJEB29527, sample SAMN07138962) | mouse gut metagenome | material: feces | host: mouse | place: China:Nanjing | collected 2016-01-25 ... | reverse complement strand
ATAAAAAGGGATTCTTATGAATACATCAAATATCACAAATTACAAGCCAAAAGATTTTGGGAAAAATTCAATACAAAAATAATGATTGTAAATAATGAAACACTTTCTCATAATGAGGAATTAGTTCAGGACATGATATCAATTTTAGATGTATTCAGTTGTAGATTATATGGACTAAGGAAGTATAAAAATCAGATAAAGGAGAGGTATTTAAAGAGTATGGTTTAGAAGTGGAATAGGTGCATTAAAAGTCTTAAGGTAGAGGAAAAGAAAGTATGAAATATGGGGTATAAGAGTGAAAGAAAATTCGCACTAAGAAGTGTGAAAATTTCTTTCAGGTCTTGTTTGTGATTGGAAAGGAATGACGAAAAATATGATTTTAAATACCGGAGCAAGAACGGACACAGTACAATATTTTACGCCGTGGCTATTAAAAAGGTTTGAGGAGGGATATGTGTTAGCACGCAATCCCTTATTTCCTAGTAAAGTGACAAGGTATGAATTATCGCCTGACAATATCGATCTGGTTCTATTTTGTTCTAAAAATTATCAGCCAATATTGCAGGATTTGCACAAAATTACAGATCGTTATCCAGCATATTTTCATTATACAATTACTGTCTACGGAAAAGATCTTGAACCAGGCGTTCCGAATATTGAAACAAGTATAGAAACGCTCAAGGAACTTTCTGCAATTGTGGGGAAAAAGCGGGTTTCATGGCGGTATGACCCGATTTTACTGACAGAATACTATACGGTTGAAAAGCATAAAGAAACATTTGCATATATGGCAAAGAAAATTGCGCCATATATTGATCGATGCATATTTAATTTCGTAGAACTATATAAAAAGCTGCAAACCAATATGCCAGAATTACACTTGTTGACAACAGAGAATAAACAGGAAATTGCAGCATATTTAGGAGAAGTTGCCAAGAAAAATCATATGACAATACAGACGTGTGGAAAAAATGGCGATTTTACAAAATACGGAATCGGTGCGTCTGGCTGCGCAACACTGGATATTTTCGGACAGGCGAACGGATTGGAATTCCGTAAGCTAAAACATAAAGGAATGCGTGAGGGTTGTGGCTGTATTGAAAGCAGAGATATTGGTGCATATGATACATGTCTAAATGGATGCAAATACTGTTATGCAAACAAAAGTCCCCAGAAAGCATACGACAACTACAAATTCCACAACCCCGACGCGCCGCTGTTATTGGGAGAACTAAAAGAAACGGATATTGTTACACAAGGAAATCAGAAAAGCTTCCTAAAAAAGAAATCAATGCTGGGGGAGCAAACATTAGATGCTGGATTAGATTAAAAAGGTGTAGCTATAAAATATACTACATACGCCAGAATTTACCGTATTGCACTGGTTAAACGTATATGGCTGGCGTTATGTAGTTAGGTTACTTGGAGATTTTAACTGTTAAGCAGTATAAATTAACGAAACAAAGGGGGAGATAGATTTGAATACTGCAAATAAAATTTATGCACCAAGTCACATTAAAGAATATGTAAAACCGATTCAGGGAAAAAACAAGTTTTTTAGTGAAACTATAGATAGCGAATTTACATTTGCATACGAAGTCAACTGTACTTGTGGTAATAAAGAACTTATAGTATATAAAAATTGCGAACCTAAAGTGACAGCTTATTGTGAATCGTGTGGCAGAACAATAACCATATATGATTTAATAGAGTATCCATGCGCGGTATTCCTTGAAAATCGTGAAGAATATTCATTGGAAAAAGTAACAAATGAAAATTGTGATAGATTTAATATCGCAATTATTTTTGAATATTCGGACGAATTTGCATTGGATGACAAGGAATTTGATGAAAATGACGTAACTTGGTGTCAAATATATCTTTATGATAATGTTTATACGCAGTCAATTATGCTTGTAGATGATGAAACTGCATAGGCAGGAATAAAAAAGAAACGGAAACATTCATTATAAGTAATATCTAAAAATTTCGTTTTATTTCGTAGACAATCTTTAATTTTGCTGTGCAATTGACATTTTTCGTGCTATAATAAACGTTAAGGGGGAAGAAAGATGGACGGAATACTTTAGAAACTGTCAATAAATAATTCCTTATTTACGGAATGATAATTTCAACCTCCCCAAAATATGCGTTCGCAAAAGCGGGCAGATAGGGGTAAATTAAATGAAAAATTTAAGCGTTAAAGTAAAAATGACAATTATCGGTTTGTTGGTGGTTGTGTTTATGGGAGTAAGTGTATATTATTCCGTAAGCAGTATGCGGGCGATTGATAAACGCATTCTTCAAGAGCAGGAAATCAATATTCGTAAAGATTATGACGACAGTATTAAACAGCAGGTAGAACAGGTAATTACACTTCTGGATAGTTTTAAGGCAGATATTGATGCAGGCATTTATACACAGGAAGAAGGCATGAAACTTGCAGCAGATAAAGTTAGAGGATTAAGATATGGGGAAGAAGGCTACTTTTGGATTGATCAGTCAGATGGTATAAATGTTGTGCTTTTGGGAAATGATATCGAAGGTACGAACCGTTTGGGGACACAGGATGTAACAGGTTTTGAAATGGTAAGAGATTTTATTCAAGGCGCTGTGGCACAAGGAAGCTATTACAGTGATTACCAATATCCGAAAGAGGGGGAAACCGATCCAAAGCCGAAGCGTGCATATACGCAATATTATAAACCGTTTGACTGGGTAGTGGGAACAGGAAATTACATAGATGATATCGACGAGCAGATCGATGCATCCACAAAGACGGCAAATACATTTACCAACGAAAAAATCAGGTATTTTTGTGTGATATGTATTGTTTTTGCAATATTAATTGTTCTTATTTTGATTATTATAATATATAATATTACGATACCGCTAAAGATAGTAGGGAATGTGCTTAGGAGTATGTCCGGAGGCGATTTCTCAATTAAAATTGAAGAATCCGTTTTAAGACGCAGGGATGATTTTGGTATTTTATTGAATATCTTAGAGAAAATGCGGACGGATATTGGAGGGCTGATTAGCGATGTAAAAGAAGAAACGAATATGACTACAAAAAGTGTCAGCGGTATTTCACAGAATATAGTGCATTTGAATAATGAAGTGGAAGATGTATCCGCGACGACGACACAGCTTTCCGCATCTATGGAGGAAACGGCAGCGACTGCGAGCAGTATTAGCGAAATGACGCGTGAAATTGAATGTGCGGCAAGGAATATTGCAGAGCGTGCGCAAGAAGGGGCAGAACGCGCAGAAGTGATTCACAAAAAAGCGGTTGGTGCAAAAGGCAGTGCAGGTGAGAGTAAGAACAGTTTAGAAACCCAGAAGAAATCTATAGAGGGAAATCTGCGGGATGCATTGGCAAAAGTGCAAGTGGTTTCAGAAATTTCGACGCTTGCGGAGTCCATTATGGAGATTACAACGCAGACAAACTTGCTGTCGTTAAATGCCAGTATTGAAGCGGCAAGAGCCGGAGAAGCCGGAAAGGGATTTGCAGTTGTGGCAGATGAAATTCGCAAGCTTGCTGAGCAATCGCAGCAGAGTACAGAAAATATTAAGAAAGTGACGGAACAAGTTAATATTTCGGTTGGAAGTCTTGCTAAGGATTCAGAACTTTTGTTGTCATTTATTGATAATCAGGTAATGGAAAGTATTGGTCTGTTTGAAACGATTGCAAATGATTATAACGAAGACGCCGGAGAAATTGATTCTCTTGTAACAGATTTCAGCGCGATTTCCGAGGAATTGCTGGCGTCTATCAACAATATTACAGATGCCTTAAACGGAATTTCCGATGCTGCGCAGGAAAGTGCAAAGGGAACGGCAAATATTGCAGAGCGAGTAATTGATGTTGTGGAGATTTCTGACTCCGTGAATACTGCATTGCAGGATGCAAGCGGAATCGTAAACCGGTTAAACAACGCAACAGAGAAATTTCAGTTTTAATAAAGTGTAAAAGATTATGCGGACAGTCTGCGGCAGTTTAGAGCACAGACTGTCCGTTTTGATAGGAAGAATAGGACAAAGATGCAGATTTTAAGTTATTTTACATTGGCAATTTATATGTTTGCTTGTGTGGATACTTTTAGATAAGTTTGCTTCTTGACAAATAGGTCTATAGATGATAAACTTATTGCAAGGTTTATCATCTATAGACCTATTTGCTTCGAAGCATATATACTTACGAGCGGTCAAATTTACCATATATTCATGGTACTCCTGGGTGATTTGGCAAATTTTAGTGACCATAAATATAAGTTACGTTTATAATTTTTAACAGTTCATTAGGAAGGAGAAAGTTTTTATGAAAGAATACCGTTTAGCGGAGGGAGAGGCAAAATTTGCCGATATTATATGGGATTATGAGCCAGTTGGTTCTATGCAGCTTGTGAAATTAAGCGAGGAACAGCTTGGTTGGAAAAAGTCTACAACATTTACTGTATTGAAAAAACTGTGCGATAGGGGACTGTTTCAAAATAAAGAATCTGTTGTAACTTCGCTGGTAACACGTGAGGAGTTCGCAAGCGGCAGAAGCAGGCAGTTTGTGGATGAAAGCTTTGGCGGTTCTTTGCCTAAATTTTTAACGGCGTTTATTGGGAAGCAGCGGCTTTCCAATCAGGAAGTCGAGGAATTAAAGACACTTATAGAAACATATAAAGAATAGAGTGAGGAGGAAAAGAAATGGAAGCTATCTTTTTAAATATTCTAAATATGAGTCTGACAGCAGGGTATTGTGCAGGGATTGTATTGTGTATCCGTCAGCTTTTCATACGGCATTTTCCAAAAGTATATTCTTATATTTTGTGGCTGGTGGTATTTGCACGTCTTGCGTTGCCGTTTTCCTATGAAACTATTTACAGTTTTGTACCGATTCGCAGCAAGACAATTCCTACAAATATCAGTGTAATACATCAAATGTCAGCAGGAAACGATCAGATGCATTCTGCAGCAAACGAATTATTTTCTACGCCGTTTATAAATGCGGATGTAGCAGCAGGGGGGAATCGGCTGCAAATCGCAGTTTGTGTGGCAGCATGGATATGGCTTGCAGCAGCGGTGGGGCTTGTATGCTATGGAATTGTATCATATAATATTTTAAAGTACAAATTAAAGGAATCCGTGCAAACGCAAGGGCAGATATATGAAAGCAATAAAATTCCATCGCCGTTTGTTATGGGATTTATAAAACCGCGTATATATCTTCCAGCAGGACTTTCCGGCAGAGAACGGGAGTATGTTCTTTGCCATGAACAAGTGCATATAAAGCGTTGTGATTATTTGGTAAAACAAATAGCATTTCTCATTGTGTGTGTTCACTGGTTTAATCCAATGGCATGGATTTCATTGTGGTTTATGTGCCGTGATATGGAATTATCCTGTGATGAGCAGGTGTTAAAGGCATTTGGCAGAAACAGCGAACAGATAATGCCATATAAAAAAGAGTATGCCGCTGCGCTTTTGTCATTGGCAAGCGGCAGAAATATCCGGATATCCGGCGGTTTGTTTTTTGGTGATGGAAATGTCAAGAAACGCATTCAGAATGTACTTGGATTTCAGCGGCCAAAAAGAATAATAACATATATTTCAGTTATTCTAATTATACTGGCAGCAGTGGGACTTATGGGAAATAAAAAGCCTGATCAGCCGATAACTGTGGATGAAGCAGCGATAATGGAAGAGATAAATTTGCCATATATCTATTTTATTCCAGAAGCGTATTGGGCTGGGATAGAAGGGCTTGCAGATGGAGAACACGCATATCCGATAATCCTTGCGACAGAGGATGTTTATGATAATGGCGATGGAACAATGGCTTCAATGATAGCAGATTTATATGTCTTAACAGAGGAAGGGCTGATAAAGCTGGGAGAGATTAGCAGCGGAGGTACAGCTTATCCATTAAGTTATAGTAAAGCAGGAATATTTATGAATTCAGGGCATACAGGAAGCAGATGTACTATTAATACAAAGACCTGGGAATTGGAAATCGCAGAGAGTGTGGCTGTCAGTTATGATGAGAATGGTACAGATACATTTACATATTCATTAGGCGATAAAACACAGGAATCAAATGAGGAGGAATTCTTGGCATTTTTTGATAAATATATGCCAGAATCGGTAGTAGTGAATTTTATGGAAAACTCCAATCAATATATTTACTTCAATTTTTAAAACCACGATTATAATACGGTCAAAGATTTTTTATTCTAAAATATTTGTGCCATATATATCTGTAATCTTGTAAATATCTTGTTTTAGAAAGTCATAAATATTGTTGGACATAATATGCAGTCTGCGGAAAAATTTATTGTAAAAATAGATTTTTCCGCTTTCAGAAATAAGCCAATCGCCGATAATATTATATCCAATCCCAATAAAAAGCAGTGATTCGCCGGCTTGATTGTTTCGTTATGGTTTCCTTGCAAGCTGCAGATCGATAGTGTCGTATATGGTAATTTCACCGCCGAAGCGATTAATTGCTTGTTCGATCTCAGAGAAAAAAGCTTTGCGGGTTTGCTCCTCAATCACCATATGACCAGAATATGTACCTAACAAAGCAGTATATTCTTTTGCTTGAAATGTCCGGGTTCTATGGTAAAGTTTATAGCAGATATCAGTAAAACCGTATTTTTGTGCAATATCTGCAAGGGTTTTAGCGTCCTCTTCACTATATTCGTTTCCTTCAAAAGAATTGGGCATATATATGGAATAAATTTTCTGAATCGCTTGATGAAGTTCTTCTTTTTGTTTGTCCTTATATGGATGATTTGCGAAACGGGCAAAGACGCTGCCGCTTTTTAGCATATCAAATACTTGAGGATATCCTATTTCTTCCGGCACCCAATGGAATGCAGAAGCAGAATAAATAAGGTCGTATGTATTGCTTTGATAAGGAAAGTTCTCAAATTTGGAGGTTACAACGGAAAAATTAGGATAATCTTGAAATTTTTGCTGACATAATTCAGAAAAATTCTTTCCATATTCGACCGCGGTAACATTGCATCCTGTCTTTAGAATCGGCAACGTTGCTTGTCCGCCGCCAATACCTACTTCAACGGCGCAGCTTGTTTCGTTGATGGGGCAGTAAGCGAAGATATCTTGATAGAGTTCCGGTACATATTCGGGACGCATCTTTTCATACTGCTGCGCAGCTGTGTCAAATGTCCATTCTAAACCTTTTATAATTGGCATATAATTTCCTCCTGTAAATTTAATTGGTGTGCAGTATAAATTAGTGTTTATCATTTTAGTATACTCATTTTCTTTCCTACACAACATATATTAATACATATTGTCCGCTTATGCAAAAGAGGTTATGTAGAAATTGGAAAATCGTAGTATTTTTTGGTATAGCTTTCTTATCTTTTGTCAATCTCCGCCTGCAGATTTACCGGATTGTAAAATTACTGTCTACCCGATAACTTAATGAGGCTAGACTGCCATGTTCCAATGCTTTATCGCCGCCTTTTTCATATATTTGCTGAATGACGTCGTAGGAGGCGCTGACACTGATATACTTTTGATAAATTTCATTTGTTGCGTCACCGAAAACACCATCCTCTAAAAATGATAGGAGTGCGGCGTAGAGCTGCCAATAATCCGCAAGCTGATTTTTGTAGCAGATGACTGACTCGCCAGATTCTTGCACAATTTGTACGGCTTCGGAATATGATATCTGTGGGAATGCGTTTTCGGTACACATTTCCGGAAAAAAGGAATAGCATTCCTTGGCTAGGGTAGCGTCGCCCAGTGCTTCTATAAGCTGCTGTGGAAGCTGATTGTATTGCTCCGGCGTTTTGCAAGCATGGAAAAGGGAAACGGCGGTTTTGGCTTTGTTTCTTAGCAATTCATTGCCTTCGCGTCCAAGATAGGCATAGGGCAGGATCGTTTCCTCCTCTTGACGGATAAAAAAGAACACTTTTTGGGAAGCAAAGGGGTGGACATTCCAATTTTCAGCCGCTTTTGCAACCAGTGCGCTTAGTTCTTCGCTTTTTATATCATCAATCCGGCATTCCCCGGTAATATTTTCGGGGGACTTTGCAGCATAAACTTTTACATAACACAATTTTTGATTGCCAAGCCGCTTGATAATACCATCTTTTAGCAGATTCCAATAAAATTCTGCATCTGCGCCGCCGAAGGAGGAGCCAATTCCTACGACATTGCTTAAGGAAACCCTCCAGCGGTGCGTCGTTCCGGCAAATGAAGTTTCTAAGCTTTCCATTGCTTCGCCGTTTTCCATTTTCATAATGCCGTCAATAAAGGAAGATAAAAAGGAAACACACGACATATCCAGCGCTTGTTTGGTGCTGTCGCCGACAGCCGCGCTGCATTCATATAAATCCTTTCCCCATTGTGGTGCAGAAATATGAAAATGGACAACTGCGTTTTGATTTGTCAACTGCCCAATTTCAGGAGTCAGTGTGATATTCCATTTAGGGCAGTGGAGATGATTGCCTTCTTTCTGGATTTCTGTACCCAGACCGTTATGTAGAAAGTCATTTGTCAGTAAATAATCCAGCGCAGTGTCTGGATTCGTAAAATCGCGATCATCTTTCGCAGGTTGGTTGCATTTCTTAAAAAAATTTCGTAACATGGTATTTAATTCCTTTCTTAATAGTATCCGTAAATCATATAGGCATCGCCTGATTTTTGATAAGGAATGTGGTAATTTTTTATAAGCTGAACAAATGTTTCTTCAGCGCTATGCCAAATTTTTGTTTCAACCAGCAGTCCTCCGGTACGTTCGTAATATTTTGGTTTTACAGCTAAATATTCAATAATCTTATAATTGCAATCGACAAAATCTTCTTCATCATAATCGCCCTGATACCAGATATCAGATGCAATAAAATTCGCGATAAAAGCAGTTTCTTCATCAAATAAAGTTTTTATTTCATAAGGCGGGCAAAAAGGCATTTCATATATCATAGCTTCCCGAAATCGGTTCCATTTTGTATTGTTCATACAGCTTGTAAGCTGACGTTTTTGAACAATTTCCGCTACACGTTCTGCCATTGATTTCGATCGTGCAAATCGACCATATTCGATATCACAGAGAACTTGCTGTAACTTCGAAATAAGGTGTTTCTCTTTACCTATGCGGACACTTTGAAAAATACTGTCGTCTTTTTTAACAAGGATCCAATAATATTGCCATTGGTAGGAGAGCGTTAGTGTTAATCCGCCTTTCCAGCGTACACACAATAAGACATTATCAGCGAGATCACTTTTGGTAAGATTTTGTATAATGCCGCTTTTTATTGTGAGTTTACTAAGAGGAAGTTGTGCAATTGATTGCGGAATAATATTTTGCTGTTTTTGGGGTGTTGATTTTAATTTTAGTTTTGATGATGGCATATTATCTCCAGTAATTGTGTGACAGTTTTTCGGTTTCCGCTTCACTTTTCCCAAATTGAATCATAAAATTTTTCTTCATTTCCTCTCTGAGAATGCCAAGTTCTTTTGCGAAGGTGATAGCGCCTTCGATTTTGCCTTGAAGTTTGCTTTCTTCTTTTATTTTTTGTATAGCAAGACACATATCTACCGAATCCTCTCTTTCACTGACTTCCATGTAGGAATTGGTTGTGGTATTGATGATTTATTACAATCATAACATATTGGAGAGTAGAACTCAAATATTTTTATTAGTTATGTGCAAAGGATGTTATGGCACTTTCGGTATATTTATGATACAATATCTTTATTGAGAAATCGGCATTATAAAAATTTGTAATTGTGGGGGACATTATGCTGAATAATAAGGGGTTTGATTTATGGGCAGAAGGATATGACAAAGCAGTAGGGCTTTCTTGCGAGGAAAAAAGCTATCCATTTGCAGGTTACAAAGATGTGTTGGCACAGATATATCAGAGAGTATTGCACAAGGAAAAGGCAGTAGTTCTTGATATTGGATTTGGGACAGGAACACTTACAACAAAGCTTTATGAACAGGGGTGCGAGATATATGGACAGGATTTTTCAGAAAAAATGATAGCACTGGCGTGTGCAAAAATGCCTGACGCACACCTTTATCAAGGGGATTTTGCACAGCAATTGGTGTCGCAGCTTACGGAAAAAACATATGATTTTGTAATAGCAACCTATTCGCTTCATCATTTAACGGATATCGGAAAAGTTGCATTTTTACATACAGTTCTGGAACTTTTAAACGATAACGGAAAGATTTTAATAGGTGATATTGCGTTTGAAACACAGGTAGATTTGGACAACTGCAAAGAAGCGGCGGGCGAAGAATGGGACGATGAGGAATTTTACTTTGTGGCAGAAAATTTGAAAAAAGAGTTTCCCAATATTTATTTTGAAAAGGTATCGTATTGTGCAGGGGTATTTATTTTAGAAAAGCGGGATACTGTTAAATAGTATAAGGTGGCAAAGCGTGAAAAAATTTCGTACTGTGATGTGCAAAAGCATTTTTTATGCACACGGGCATTCAAAGGAAGATTGTCAGCACAGCTGACGAGTGCCCAGCGCACGAGTAGGAGAAGATGGCTCTTCCCTACTTGATTATATTATAGGAAATTGCAATTTTTATGTGTTGTTTGCAAATGGAAAGGAATGGTAAAAAATATGCAGGAGAAAAATCAGGAAAACAATTCAAACTGGAAAGGAGAGGACTTCGTAAATCGCTGGCATTCAACATATACATTTATGCCGTTGTTTGAAAATCCAGTGAAAATGCCAGAACTTCAAGTGTTTTTGGAGGCACTGGAACAGCATTTCGGAAAAGTAATACCTTTGCAGGAAGATGCGCAGATGCCGAAATCCGCGCCAGAGCTTCTTGGCTTTATGTTAATGGAACATACGGTTTATTATGAAGCGGATAAACGGGAATTTCCTTCCCAATTATTGATTTGTGGAGCAGATGCATTTCAACAGGAAATTTGGGATGAGATGATTTGTGCCAATTTTTGGGCTTGCTCTAATAAAGAAACGTTTCTGCCTCGATGTAAATATTCCCTTATGGCTATGAATATGGTGGCATCGGGCCTTCCTATGATGGAGGAGTATGGAATTATGGCGGAATATGCGGATATGATTTTGGAAGTTTTTCCTGACTGCATTGGGATATATTGGCCTCATAGCCAGTCTTTGACACCTAGAGAATATTATGAGGAACCACATTGGCATAATCCGCAGAATCATTTTTTGGATGGCGGTTTAAATGTTCGCTTTTTTAGACTGCAGGGAACGGACGAAATGCTCTTTGATACATTGGGACTGACTGCAATAGGATTACCGGATTTGCAGTTTCACTGTAAAAATCTAGAACCAGACGATGTGGTTATGTTCCTTAGAAACTTAGCAGCATATTTATATCAGTATGGCGACATTATTGAGGATGGGAATACCGTGGAGGGAATCCATCATGAACGCTGGGTTTGTCAGCGGGAGGATTCAATAGCCGAACCGCTGCGTATGGTGTTGGATATCAATCCGGGAGAGTTTGCGGGCGGTAATCGTTCATAACAAGATAATTTATACTGCTTAACAGTTAAAATTTCCGAGTAACCTGACTACATAACGCCAGCCATATACGTTTAACTAGTACAGTATGGTAAATTCTGACATTATGTAGTACATATTGGAAGTTATTAAAATTTGCCAAATTCTTCGACTTATGCGCGGAGAGCATTATGAATATGTGGCAAATTTGACCACTTGTGAGTATAGCAAAGAAAGCATCCATTTGGAATATATCTGTTAAAATCCGCGTATAGTATTGCTTGCGCATATAGCAAAGAGAGCATCCACTTTGGAATATATCCGCTAAAATCTGCGTATAGTATCGCTTGCGCGTACAGCAAATAAAAGCAGATTAGAGAAAAAATGTATGATATGGAGGAATTAAGAAATGAAGCAGCTTTACAATAAAAAATATATTTTAACCGTATTAATGTTTTGCGCTGTGTGCCGTATATTGGATAATAATGTACCCGTTTCGATTATATGTACAGCAGTTTTAACTATGTTAGCAGCTTACGTGGATCAATTAATGGGAACAAAATAGTAGCCATTATTTTGTCTTGTTGATTTTATGGAGAAAAAAATTGATATACTTTACAGCAGATTTGCATTTTTATCATGAGAAAATTATTAAGAGTACAAACCGACCCTTCCGCAACGCAGACGAGATGAACAAGGTTTTGGTGCGTAAGTGGAATGATAAAGTAACATTTGAGGATGATATTTATATTTTGGGTGACTTTACCATGAAAGGTGCAGAACTGGCAGCAGCGATTTTGTCCGCTTTAAAAGGGCGCAAGCATTTAATACGGGGGAATCATGATCAATTTGTCGATAATCGGGAACTAGCGGAAACAATGTTTATTTCTGTTCAAGATTATGCGGAATTGATTTATGCTAACACAATGTTTGTGCTCTGCCATTATCCGTTTGCAGAGTGGAATGGGTATGCGAAAGGAAGCATCTGCCTGCATGGGCATCAGCATAACCATGAGGAGTATAATATTACAAACAGGCGTGAGGGGATACTGCGGTATGATGTTGGCGTTGACGCAAACCGTATGGCGCCGGTAAGCGCAGAGGAAGTGATTGCGTTTTTTGCGGTTGAAAGAAAAAAATTTTAAAGATACCGCAACGCATCTTCAATCTGCGGCGCTCGTCGTTCATATACAGCCATAATCCTTGTGATTTCATCAATAGATAACTGCTTTTTATGTCTGCCATAAAGCGCCAAAAAAAGCCAAAACATCTCCGTTTTTGCCATACCAAACAATAGATGCTTAGAAAAGCTGTAATCCTCAAATATATCCAAAAAATTTGTTAATAGGAAATATTCATAATAACGGTCAAGCATTTTGTCTAAATCAGGAATCATATCATAGGTATGTTTCTTTAATTTCGCTAATTTTCTATTGGCGGCATCGGCGTCACGTTCACTTAAAAGACCGAGTTCTGCTATATATTTCTTGCAGAGCCGGTATAAAAAAGGCGATAAGGATTTCAAATGAGGATGATAAAAACCATTAAAAAATAACTGGTTCATTTTAAGGCAGTCAACGGTAAAATAATCGGCTGTATTCCCCCAAAAATCCAGCGGGCTGGGAAGTGGTGATTGGTTTAGGCAGGCATTTTGTGCATTTTTCCCATAGTTTAAGATTGCCATATTGTTATAACGGCAGCCTTGCCGCAGCATTTGAATTAGTTCGTCACGTGATTGCAGTAAATAGTTCAGAAATTCTTTATCATCATTAGTAGTATTGAGTTCGTAGCAAGGTTCACCCTCTAATTCGTTAAAATCAAAAGATCTATCCTCCTGCGCATATACCCAAAAAAGCCTTGCCGCTTCGGGACAGGCAAGATAAAGGGTTTCTTCGCAGAAAAAACCAAGATGATAAAGCTGCCTTGGAAACTGGATACAGACAAGAGGCATATATTCTGTACCATGTCTTTTCTGAATGGTGCAAAGGTGGTCAAGTCCCAGAAAAGGACAGCTTCCAAATCGGCTGCGGAATGCAATAATATCTTCTTTTTTTACAATTGCACAGCGCAACAGTGTACCAAAGATGCCTTTTTCCTGTATAAATTTTTGATAGATTTTGTCATCAATCGGAACTTTCCAGCCGCGGCAGCAGTTCGCAGAGCAGTCTGCGCCAGTGCATTGGAAGTCCTGATAGATGGATATTTGCTTTATGTTCAAATGATACCTCAATTAATTTGTATTTTATGTAAGTAACAGTATATCATGTTATAATTGATACATCAATAAAAATGGCAGAAATTCAGCACCAAAAGGTTTTGCATAGTTACTGTTCAAACAGGGCTTAGCTTTTACTGCTAAGTCCGTACAAAGATTTATTTATAAAAAAATAAGAAACTCCTATAAAACCAAGAACTAA
>ERZ778496.1821-NODE-1821-length-14011-cov-6.443322_pt1 | contig 14011 bp, 8 predicted proteins | sample MGYA00433099_ERZ778496 | MGnify/ENA primary metagenome ERZ778496 (study PRJEB29527, sample SAMN07138962) | mouse gut metagenome | material: feces | host: mouse | place: China:Nanjing | collected 2016-01-25 ... | reverse complement strand
TCCATAAATAAATACTGCTGTAGCAATAAAAACCATGGGATGAAAAATAATAGCTTGTTCTTCTAACGAAAATTGTGTGTACATTCTAAAAAACATAGGAACAAAAATCTTCGTTGTAAAAATACTCACCATCAATCCCAATGAAATTGCAATTATACAAAAGCTTCTTATTTGTTTTAAAATCATTGCTGTAATCTGTTTCTGTGACATTCCAACTGCCTTTAATAATCCATAAAGGCGTGTATCTCTTGAGAGAGAGGCTGACATGACATTGTTAATAATCAGGAATCCCGCAATTAATACAAATACACCTGACATAAGAAGAATATATATAATGGACTCTATTTCACGATTCTCTTCGCCCTGTTTCAAGTTCCAAAGATGCTGCTGTTCTATTTGATTTACACACAGGCTGATAATTGTAGCAACGACAAAAGTAGTTACAAAAACCGTTATTACAAGCACAATATTCCGATTACAATTGCGCACATTGTTTTTTTCCGCCATTTTTTTTAGCAATGCATTGTCCAATTTTCTCATACGCAGCCACCTGCAGCTTGTTTGATTTTTCCATCTTCTATACGAATAACATAGTCTGCCAATTTCCCAATATATGCATCATGTGTTATCATTACAATCGTCTGATGCAGCTTAGAAGATATTGTCTTTATAATCTTTAAAACATCCCCTCTTGTTTGGCTGTCCAGATTTCCTGTTGGCTCATCCGCAAGTAAAATAGACGGTTTTACCGCCAAAGCCCTTGCAATCGCTACCCGTTGCTGCTGCCCTCCAGAAAGCTGATTGGGAGCTGCTTCGCGTTTATGATCTATTTTTAGAAATTTCAAAATGGAATCAATGTACTTAGTATCTGGCGTTTTCCCATCCAGTTCAATTGGCAATACAATATTTTCATAAACATTTAAAAATGGGACTAAATTATAGCTTTGAAAAACAAACCCTACATTTCGCCTTCTATAATATGTAATTTCTTCATTCTTCATTGCTGTTATTTCATGCCCGTCAACAACAATTTTTCCTTCTGTCGGCTTATCCAATCCGCCCAGCATATGAAGCAGTGTGCTTTTCCCAGAACCTGACATACCAACAATTGCAACAAACTTACCAGACTCTATCTCTAAATCAATTCCATCAAGAGCACGAACAATATTCGGCTCTTTACCATAATACTTTTTTAACCCTTCCACTTTTATAATTGACATTTTATCTATCTCTTTCATATTTTATAATTTAAATCTTCCATTGATCGTAACGCAACGATTAACATTCTATCTATATAAGAAACAAAATAAATTTTGAGATAAGTACATCTTTGGCTCTTTTATCTCCGATGTATTTTAGTCTAACATATTTTCTAATAATCACCATAACAAAAGTGGCGCATTTTTATTATTTCGACAAAAAATGTGCCACTTTTGTTATACACTTCCCAATTGCTTTACTGTATAATGAATTCGTACAGCATTGTATTAACTTGGAAATAATAGGTGCCTGAATTTTGTGCCAGAACAAGGCAGGGAAACAATGCGATGGTATCGTTGATTAACAACAATGCACTGCTGGCGCAAAAAACGGGTTTCTATTTCTCGATTCTTAATGCAATGCTGTACTAATTTCTTTAAATATTTTTTTAATAACGGAGGTTCTACTATGAGTACAAAAAATTTGTTTTCCAAACACTTGCTGGCATTCATATTATGTTTCGCAATTCTTGCTCCATCAACATTAGGTATTGATCCATTAGCACCAGACACGGAGAATATTGCACCTTGTTCTGATAGAGTTGCAATAATAGCTGAATCTTAAATATCATCACTGTAATATTCTTCTATATGTTTTTTAGTAAATTCACATTGCTTATTTCTGCCTAAAAATAAATCAAAGTAATAGGAAGCCTTGATATAAGAAAGGCTTTCTTTATTGCCAAATTTTCCTTCCCCTAATAAATGCTCCATCCCCCATCCTTTATCGTATAATGCTGTTGCAGTATTTCCTATCTTTTGGGACTGCAATGATAACTTAATACACATATCAGCCAATTGTACCGCTTCTTGATATTCACCAAGATTCCCCAATAAATTTCCTAGATTTCTCAAAGTCAGCTCATATCCTGCCCGATAATGCCTTAAATCAAAATGCTGCCTCTCATAAAATTTTTTAACAGCTTCCAATAAATCTATTACATACTCCATTTTCCCAACATTTTCGCATGAGTAAGACATCTCATTAACAGCCATTACCTCCGCTCTCATAAAATGCCATTTTTGTAATTTTTCCTTATCAAGTACTGGAACGGTCAGGTGCAGCGCTTCCTCTAACAGAGTATAAAATTCCTGTCCATTCTTTTTTCCTAATGCAAATTGGACTGTTGCTAAATTAGAAAGAAAATACTGTTCTACAAACACATTTTTTGTTTGATTCTCCTTCTCTAATTGTTCCAATAATATTTCTGCGTCTTTATGTTTTCCAAGATAGGTTAAATTGCTAACCTGTGACGTTATTCTATGATTCTCAGCTTTTCCACTTTGTGCTATCAAAGTACAATTTTCTCCAGACCACTTCACTTTCTGAAGCAGCTTCCCAAGCGTCCCCCTTTTTGGAAAAGATGCACCGCTTTCGATTCGTGACACTGTTACAGGATCACATATCCCCTCAGCCAATTCTATTTGTGTCCAACCCAATCCTTCCCTGCGTCCTTTGATAATATCCTGACACAAATAAAGTTCACTCATTCCAAAAGAAATATACCAGATCCATTCTAATGGCTCTATTTTATATTCCCGATAACACAGATTCAATGCCTGACAAATGCCCTCCGCTTCCGACAGTTGTCTTTGTATGCTTGGTGGTAAATATTCTATTTTACCTCCTGCCTTTTCTATCCATAACGCTCTATATTGTTCTAAAAGTTCTGGCAAATATATAATAGAGCCTTGTTTTTGCAAAAGCTGAATTGCCTTTTCGCTATATTGAAGCGCCTCTTTTTGTTTTTTCTGTTTCTGCAATAGCCTAATGAAACGATACGCGATCTGCGGATACCATTTCACTCTGTCATCTTCCTCTACACGCTTCTCCAAATATTCCAGCAGATCCTGATACCTTTCTGTCATTGCAAATTCATCTGTACTGTCCTCCGAAAGACGTGCATGCAGCAAAGCAAGCGCCAGTTCAAAATAACTTAACCGCTGCGGCTTTATCGGGTAAATCTTCTTATTCCTGCGTGTAAGATTCCACGCTTCCAAAACTTTTTCTAACAACCTATCTGTTTTTTCACCGTTTTTCCATTTCAGCATAATTTCTGACAGCAGCAAAAACTGCGTGTAGAGCACACCTTTCGCCTCTGTCTGTTTCCGATAAGCGTCCATCTCATAATAGGCATCATTCTTCTGATTCTGATCTACCAAATCTACAATCTTTTCTTTCCATACTATCATATTAAGTTCTTGCTTACTGATTACATAGGAAAACTTTTCCGACGCCACGCCCAGCCGCTGCAGCAGCGCATCCGCAAGCATTTTGTCACAAAATCGCTCTCCGCTTTCTATTCTCTGCATATAACTGCGCTCACAAATACCCTCGCATATCTGTGTTACGGATAATTTTGTCCTTTTACGCTCATAAGCAATAATTCTCCCATATTCATTTTTATATTCACTTTCCTTAACAACTTCCTTTCGCACTATGCTAATCTCCATGCCGCTTTAGCGGCTCAAATAGATATGAAAAACGCTGTCCTTCGCGTTTTTCCTGTGTGAAACTTAATACTTCTTAGCCAATGTCTTTTGCTGCCTTAGAAGTATTTTTCACACTAATCTTTTTCGCATTATGGCTGCCTCTTACGATTCATCCAATCCCAAATATAATTTTATTTTAGCATAGTATCTGAAAGATGTAAATGAAATACCGCCGCAATTGCGTAAGATATAGTTATGGGACTATCTCATTAAGAAAAACAACTTATTGCGACACCCTCTTGTGTGAGCAACATCCGACTGTCCGTTACAATTCACACTCATGCCAGTTTTTATTAGCTTATAAGTTACTGAGGTGTGAATTATAACAGATTTTGCACACAAAATGCTAAAGTAAAAAAGCAAAAGCTTTTAGCATTTTGGCGCATGATTCCCACTACTTTGGCATGGGTGTGAAAAGTAACGACAGTCCCCTAGCAAAATATAAGTACACAAAAATACCTTGCCATTTCCATAATACATTGTATATAATTAAATAGAAAGGACGATGATAATATGGAACCAGCAAGACAGCCAAAATATTTTACAATTGATGATATTTACAACTTACCAGAGGGAATACGGGCAGAATTAATAGATGGCGAAATCTATATGATGGCAACCCCCAGCACCAAGCATCAGATTATGGTTACAGAACTTACTTATCAAATTAATAGTTATATTAAACAAAAAAGAGGGGATTGCCGCGTTTTGCCCTCCCCCTTTGCCGTATTTTTAAACGCGGATAACAAAACATATGTAGAACCCGATATTTCCGTTATTTGTGACAAAAACAAACTTACAGACGAGGGCTGTATGGGCGCACCCGATTGGATTATTGAGATTGTTTCACCATCAAGCCATACAATGGATTATATGAAAAAATTACTAAAGTATGGTACAGCCGGCGTTCGAGAATACTGGATTGTTGATCCCACGAAAGAACGTATTACAGTATATAATTTTGAAAACGAATCTGCCGAGGAATATACATTCTCAGATAAAATAAAAACAGGAATCTATGAAGATTTTGAAATTGATTTCGGCAGAATATCATTTATATAAACACATTCTAGTACAGTTTTACACGGATTGCCTCAAAATAAATTTAACGCTGTACTAGTATAACCCACGCTAAATAACCTTATGTTTCACTTGCCTATTTTCCTGATAACAATACTTCCCAAGCCTCGACGCAGACACCGCTACGCCCGTATTTGTGAAGCAGCACTCTCAGAAAAATATTCTGCGTCAAACATTAAGGTATTTAGCGTGGATTATACTAGAAAAACTGCTTACTTATTTGCTGGTATCCCCATATCGAAGGTACCCTATCCCCCTCTGCAATAAATTTATAAGCGGTTTGCTGCTCCTCGTACCGTCTTTGAAAACAATCCTTCCCAACAAGGAACTCTAATCAGCACGCCATAATCGTGCATATAATTGCTGGCTTTATTGAAAAGAATGTCCTGACCATTGTCAAATATAGTGTCGTTCATTCCCAGTTTTGAGAAAATGTGTTCCTGTAAAAACGCATTGTATGTCTGTCCAGAAACAGATTCCATGATTCATGCAAGCAAATTATAGTTGGAATTATTGTAATCAAAATATTCCCCCGACTTCTTTATCGGTTCTCTGACAATCCAGTTTGTAAAAAACTGTTTTTTATTATAAGGCTTTCTGTCCTCGCCCACATAAAAATCATCTTCAAAATTATAATTATTATGCAATCCCGAAGTATGTGTTAAAAGTTGATGCACTGTTATGTCGGAAGGAAGCTGCATATCCGCAGGCAGATACCGATTCGCCTTTTCCTCTAACGCAAGAAGCCCTTTATCATATAAAATCATAATTGCAAATGCCGTGAACTGTTTCGTAACCGAAGCGACCACAAACCGCGTTTGCATTGTATTTTTAATGCCAAAAGCAATATTGGCATAACCGCGGCTGGTTTCATATAAGACTGCGCCCTTTTGAACAATTCTGATAACACCAGAAAAATCCCAATAAGCCATTTCCGCAGTAATATAGTTGTCTAACTTTTTTTGTATATTTGTCATAAAATAAGCTCTCCTATAAAATCTTTCCAAGTTGGCATAATAAAGATATTGTAACATATCAAAATATCTAAATCCAGTTAAAAGCATATTATACTGACGTACACTAAGATTTTCCAATTTCTAAACAGCCTAGATTGCATAAGCACAATACACGCTGTTCAAAACGAAAAATCTAATTGCTCGTGCGAATAAAATAAAACGCCTGCCAAAATTATACCAGTATGCAAACGCAATTCAGACAAAAGAAATATCACAGAATATTATTATTTAGAAACGAGAGAATTTAATATTAATCTTAACAAATGTAACTTAATCTTTACATTTATTAATATTTCATATTTATATTTGAATACGGATTGCAACTCCTTACAATATATGATATAGTTGTTTTATTAGTATCATATTATAAAAGCGAACCGCAAAGGAGGCATTTCATGAAAATTTACAGAGCAAAGGATTACAATGATATGAGCCGCAAGGCTGCCAATCTCATTTCCGCACAAATACTCTTAAAACCCAACTGCGTGCTTGGCCTTGCTACTGGCTCTACACCCTTGGGCACTTATCGCCAGTTAGTGGAGCGGTACAATCATGGCGATCTTGATTTCTCAGAGATTACAACGGTAAATCTTGACGAGTACAAGGGACTAACCCACGATAATAGCCAGAGTTACTATTACTTTATGAATGAAAACCTTTTTAGCAAGGTTAATATTAACAAAAGTAAAGTTTTCCTGCCTGACGGAACAGAACCAGACAGTGAGACCGCCTGCCAGAAATACAATGAAATCCTCCATGCAGTTGGTGTCATTGACCTTCAACTATTAGGACTCGGACACAACGGGCATATCGGTTTTAATGAACCAGCAGACTTTTTCACAACAGAAACACATTGCATCACCCTTTCCGAGCGGACTATCCAGGCAAATGCACGCTTTTTTGCCACAGCAGAGGAAGTGCCGCGCCAAGCTTATACAATAGGCATCAAAACAATTATGTCCACCGAAAAAGTTCTTGTTGTCATTTCCGGAGAAGATAAGGCAGATATTGTTAAAAAAGCATTTTTCGGCCCGATTACGCCGCAAGTACCCGCTTCCATTTTGCAGTTACACCGCAATGCTGTTATTATCGCAGACGAAGCAGCGCTATCAAAATGCGAATAATAGAAAGGGGTAAAAATAGAAAAGCTTAAAAATAGAAAAGCTTAAAATAGAAAAGCTTAAAAATAGAAAAGCTTTAAATAGAAAAACTTAAAATAGAAAAGCTTTAAATAGAAAAGCTTAAAAATAGAAAGGGTTAAAAATAGAAAGGGTTAAAAATAGAAAGGGTTAAAAATAGAAAGGGTTAAATAATGTTGTTAAGAAAAATTATTCATGGTGCTGTTTTTCGGGAAGAGGGTTCCTTCGCTCCTGACACGGTTTATATCTGCGATGAAAAAATTATATCAGAAGAAGCCTACCACCGTATAACTGCTCACAATCCCTCTGCCGAAACCACTGTAACCGACGCTGCCGAATGCTATGTCATTCCCGGACTAACAGATATTCATATTCACGGGTGCATGGGAAGCGACTGCTGTGACGGCACAATAGAAGCACTGCAGACAATCGCACGCTATGAACTTCGTCAAGGCATAACCACTATCACGCCCACAACAATGACACTGCCTGAGGAGCATCTAGCAAAGATTTGCCGCGCTGCAAAAACATTTCATAAATCCAAAGAGGACAATGCCGCGGACTTCTGCGGGCTGTATCTGGAAGGGCCTTTTCTTAATTCTGACAAAAAAGGCGCACAGAATGGAAAATATATTATTCCTGCCGATACTGCAATGTTAAAGCGCCTACAAGATGCTTCGGGCGGTCTTATCCGCACAGTGGCAATTGCTCCCGAAACAGAGGGGGCAATGGATTTTATACGGGAAAACAGCAGCCAATTTCATATTTCTATCGCGCATACCACCGCAGATTATAACACTGCAAAGGAAGCCATTTCCTGCGGCGCTTCACAGTTGACACATACATTTAATGCCATGCCGCCTTTCAGCCACCGTGCGCCAGGCCCTATCGGTGCGGCAGCAGACGACACACAATGCAACGCAGAACTTATCTGCGATGGAATACACGTTCATCCTGCTGCAGTCCGTACTGCTTTTAAAATATTCGGAGATCATCGGATTATTTTGATTAGCGATAGTATGCGCGCCACGGGTCTTGCTGACGGACAGTATGACCTTGGTGGGCAGAATGTTATTGTTAATGGAAATCTGGCAGTTTTGGAGGATGGCACAATCGCCGGATCTGTCACGAATCTTATGGACTGTGTGCGCACCGCCGTAAAAAACATGGAAATCCCGCTTGCCAGTGCAATAAAATGCGCCGCTGTAAATCCAGCTAAAGCAGTCGGCATCTATCAAGACTATGGGAGCATTGCACCGGATAAATATGCAAATATTGTAATTCTTGATAAAAATTTAGATATTAAAATGGTGATGCACCGCGGTATTATACCCAGCTTTGGTATATAAAAGGAAGGAAGCTGCACCCATGCGCCGCTTTTGTGGCATATTCCTGCTACACAAAGCTGCATATAAAAAGGCTGTCGGAAAGTGTATTTGCTAACAATGTATGAATCAAATACGAAACGTTTCCGACAGCCCCTTTTCTTAATCCTCGTATACAAAGGTTTGCATCCCTCGTTATAATTCAATGCCGAATTTAGGCTATAAGAAGGAACTATTAAATAATTCATCTGAAAAGTGCCTTCTTAACAGTTCCTTTTTATCAAATTATGGATTTATCAAATTATATACTTAAGAGAATACCTCAAACAGTGAAGATAACATCTGTGCCATTTCATCTGCCCAATTCTGATGCATTCCTCTGGCATTAATCTTGAATTTCACGGTTTTCGTTCCGCCATATGTTCCAACGCCTTGCAGTACCATTACAGCATTCCCTTTCTTAGTATTCTGCGAATAGGAAATAATTTCATATTCTGATTCCTCTACTTTTGTGCCTTTATATGTGATATCCAAATCGGACTTGCTGGGCATTGTCCCCTGCTGGCTGAAATATTGGCTGTTTTTCACAGTTACTTTGGCATCTTTTATCAGTTTCCCAATAATACGAAATTCTACGGTTCTTGTATTTGGGTTCTGACTATTTTCTGTGCCGTCTGCTGTGGTTTCTTCTGCTAAATAATCCGCGCTTTTTGCAGTGATAATCACTTTTGCCGTATGTCCCGTTTCTTTGATCTCGCCGATATCCTGTTTGGTATTGCCCTCATAAGATACCGTGTAATCCTTATTTTTCACCAGTTTCTTGCCATTGTCATAGACAATCGGATTCGGATTGTACTGTGCTTTCTTGTTGCTGTACTGCATATCCGGCACTTCAATGGTAATATCGTCACTGTTGAGTGACTTCGGAAGAATTACCATTTCCACAGCATTGCGCAGCGTTCCTGTAAAGCTGCCTTTTCCCTTAATTGTAATATACGCTTTTTTGCTGTCTGTTGTAATATTCTTATTATTACTGTAAATCAGTGTATAATCCTGCCCGTTCACCAGCGTCTTTCCATTATATAAAAGCGCAACATCCGGCTGTACACCTGCACGGTTTTGCAGCACTTCAATCTGTTTGTCGCTGGTCAGCATATCTTCTGTAATTGCAGCTTTAGAAATCGTATATGTTTTTGTAAAAGTACCACTATATTTGCCAATTCCTGTAAACTGCATGGATGCTTTTCCGGCATTCACATGATTTTTGTAGGTGACTCTGTAATCTACGCCTTTTTTCAGTTCTGTTCCTGTTGCCTTATCGGTTAATACTGGATTCTGGAAAACAGGCTTGCCTGTATAGGGCAGCTTGGTTTGAAATTCTGTAAATCCAATTGTCTTTGATGAAAATGCTGCTCCCTTTACAGCAAAATCCTTGCGGCAGCTTCCTACATAAGCGCTGTCCTTTCCAGCCGTTATTATCACGGTCGCAGTGCCCGGCGCTGTGTTATTGACATAAGAAACCGTATAATTTACTATATCGTTTGCTTCCTTCTGCGGCACTACTTTTCCGCCTATCTTCACAACAATCGCTGATTCCTCAAAAACTGCTGCCTTGCCGGTTTCATAGTTTAGTGAGGATGATGGAAGTTTAATAGATGCCTTAGACAATAAGCCTTTGCCGTCTACTACTTCACAGATTGCTACTGCTTCTCCACTGTAATTGCCTTTTCCCGTTATTTTTATCTGATATTTCCCTTCGTCTTTTGCCTTTGCGACAGATGTCAGACTGTCGTCTTTTCCCATATAAAAGATTTCCACGCTGTAATCTTTTTTGCTGCTTAATTTCTTCTTTCCATCTTTTACAGTAACCGCGACTGCCTGCTCTTTTCCATTGTAAGCAAGATACTCCGGATAAGTAATGGTAAGCCTTCCCATTTCTTTTGGTGCAATTTTAAATGTCTGTTCAATGGTTTCGCTGTAGTTGCCTTTTCCTTTGATTATCACTTTCGCTTGATCGCCTGCGTTTTTATTATTTTTATAAGAAACTGTGTAATCTTTTTTCAGCGTTAAAAGCTTTGCACCATCATATACTGCGACTTCCGGTTTTACTGCCTTTCCGGTATATTCCTGCGGTGCGATTTCACGTATCCAAACGCCCTCTTTTGCAATGCTTTCAATCAGAACCTCTTTCTGCTCTGGATTTGCCAGCTTTACAATTTTGAGTTCATCATAATAAAGTGTTGTCTTAAGCGGGAATGTTACATTTTCCTGTGCGATGGCATTGCACCATAAGCCTAGTTTTTCAATTTTTGCCGGATCAAATACAGCCTCTTTGTGATCGCGTCCCACAAAAGCAGCAAACGGAATCGTTACTTTCACAGGTATCCCGCTTTTTGCATTGTTTGTATATGCTGGATATTCTTGTAGATAAATCTCAAATTCCTCTCCGTTGCTCTTTACCTGAACAACGACTTTTTGTCCGTGCATTTCAGGAATGGTATAAAATTCCAGTGCATTGCCGCTGCTCCAATCCGCTGTAAAGTTCTTCTCAGCACCAACCCAAGCGTCACTGGATGCCAATGTTGCTTCCATTTCCAAGCCATAGTTTCCGCCGAATACTTTCTCTGATTCCTGTGTTAACCGAAATGCAATCTCGCTGCCGGTTGCCTTATTCGTTGCCCAAACACTGTTTAGCAGTTCATCGCTTCCGCCATAGCTCTCGAAATCTTCTGGGTTCAAATCATTCTGTTCTGCTTCGGTCATATTAAAGCCAATGCTGATGGAAGCAATCTCCTGCTCATTTACAATCAGAACAATTGTTCCTAATCCTTCTCCCAGATTCACCAATGCATAATCTGGCAGTACTGCCTCCCATATTTTGGTTTCTTCATTATAAGAAGCTTTGCAGATTTCTTGATCAAAATCAGAAGTTAAAACAAACCGAACACTGCCTGATTTGTCAATGCCTGTTACCTTTGCCGCAATCCGCGTCCCTTTTTCGGTCTGGCTTGGCAGCAGCTTATCACCGGATATCGGCGAAACAATATAACCTGCAACTGCGTTTTCTTTGGTGGTATTGGTAATTCCGTTAAGCTGTGCAAAACCGTTGTGCATATCGGTTGCAAACACACTTTTCTCATCATTGTAAAAACGAATAAATTCATCCAGCATCTCATGTCCATACAAAACGCTGTTTTCTCTCTTTTCCTTTACAAAAGGTGTATAGAAGCTTGTTGTATCGTTAAAGTTTGCCCATGTCAGGAAATAGCATACACCGTCGTCACTGATTTCATTGAGTAACTGCATATACCAGTCCAAAACCTCATTTCCAGATGTTAGCAGCGCATTGCTTCCATTTGCCACACCGGTTTCTGTAATCGCATAAAGTTTATTGTGCTTCTGGGCAAATTCCTGCAGAATCATGTTCTGTTTATGGATATTCTCCAAATATCCCGCCTGATTTTCCTTCGTTGGGTAGGAATGGTATAAATCGTATCCAATCATATCCACATAGGCATCGCCCGGATACCGCTGGGCATACTCAACCGCATTCGCCGCTTCGCTGCCCGGTCCGTATACATAAAGAAAATTATGCACACCTTGCTCTTTTAAATAATCCACCGTGTAACGGTATAAATTAATATACGCTTCCTTATCGCAGAGCGCTGCCCCCCACCAGAACCAGCTTCCTGTATTTTCATGGAAAGGACGGAATAAAATCGTAATACCGTCTTTTTCTACTGCCTTTGCATAGTCTGCAATCAGGTCAAGATAATCTGTAAAAAGATAGTTTAAATCCTGCTCTGGCATAATTCTTGCCACAACATTTCCCGTTAATGTTCCCGGCGTGTATCCTGAGAAATTATACTGCTTCTCACCGTTTACTTCCCAATAGCCAAGTGTATCGCTTGTATTGCCTGTCTTATTTGATGCTTCAAAAGCCTTGACTTTCTGGTCAATTAAATCAAAGTTTGGCATATGTGCGGAAAGCGTTATAACTGCCCCTTCTGCTGCCGCTGATCGGGTAAGATCTGCCACAAACTGAATCCGCTGTGCTTCCGGCGTATCCCATGCAGAAGCTTCATTTCCGGTTAAAGAAAGTGTATCAATCCCAACAACACCTGCAATACTGCCTGTAATATCCTTAGTATCGGAATTGGTAAAGCCCTCTTCTGTACTTCCTGCCTTGTGATGCGTGTCATTTTGATGTCCAAAAATCACGCTGTCCGATTCTCCAATCGCTTTTAAGTATGCATACAACTTCTGCGTTGCATCATTTGCCTTGGCATCCACCAGCGCAATTTCACTTGCTACAGAAACCGTTTTACCACTTGCTGTTGTAATTGTTCTGCCATCTTCCGCTATGGTAATACCAGCACCTTTCTGAATCTTTTGTGTTGTTTCCTTGTAAATTTCAGTCGTTTCCCCTTTGATAAAACGCATATTTCCGAAGTAAATATCGCCTTTAAAGTTTGTATTCTTGCCAACTAATCCTAATGTTAATCCAGAGAAAGAAGCATTATTTACCATATCAAAATCCAATGTAAATGTTGATTTATAGTATCCCTCTAACCCTGCGATATTCTCTACGGCTGTACCTTCTGGCAATGCCGCATCCTTGTCAATCCCTAAACTTTCACAAAAGATTTTTATTCCAAATCCTCCCTGCGTCATATCTGCGGGTTTGTAATAAACATCTGCTTGAAATGCGTTATATCCGCTTACAGGGCTGATAGTCTTAGGATGCATATAGTTAAATTTCGCTTCACTCCATCCTTTGTCAGCATCTTTGCTGTAGTCCACTGTTGTTACTAACAGCTTTTCTTCTTGGATTGTTATATTCCCAACTTTGCTCTCTCCGGAATAGTCCCAGCCATCTGTCACTGACCACGCAGCGGCTTCCGTGCTTAAAAACATTCCATTTTCATTGATTGGCGGGAGTTCCGGCGCATCACCCGATCGGTTAAATGCCTCTACCTTTACATTGTCAAGGTAGATATCGCCTTTATAGCCGCTCGTATTCCCTGCAAGACATGGAACTACTGCCATAATCGGCGTAATATCAGCAATCGTCGCTGCTATCTCTCCATCTTCGCCCGATATCTTAAAGTTATTCATATCTATTTCAATATGTAATTTCTTAAATCCGGGTACGTCCGCATCATCTTCTAACTGCTCCGCTGTATAGGCAGGCCATGACTGCTGCGCCGTCCAGTTCCAAGCAGAACCTGTCTTAAATACTGCCTGCGCTGATAATGTGTCAAAGGTTTCATTGATACTTTCTGCTGGTAAATACACATCAAAACTCATAACAGCTTTGTCTGTGATTTCTTGGGTGTAGGGTTCTTTTAGGTTAAATTGCGCTTGGAATATATTTGTCCATTCTGTCGTCCCTGTTAAATCTACCTGATACAGAATTGCTTTGTTGTTGGGCGCAAGTTCTGCAAGGGTTGCACCTGATTTTTCTGCACCGTCTAAGATATTGTTAATGTCTGTTTCTTTATCAAAGTTGTTGGAGTAGATAATAGTTTGATTTTCTTCTCCGCTGTTATCTCCACCTTCTATGCCTTCCATATTTCCTAATTCTACTGCACCATCATAAGACGTAAAATCTTCTAACATCAATACCTTTCCGGTTTCATCCGTCAGCTTTACGTTATCTACAAACATTACTCCTTCATAGGTGCTGTTTGAACTTC
>ERZ778496.1820-NODE-1820-length-14013-cov-5.349119_pt1 | contig 14013 bp, 6 predicted proteins | sample MGYA00433099_ERZ778496 | MGnify/ENA primary metagenome ERZ778496 (study PRJEB29527, sample SAMN07138962) | mouse gut metagenome | material: feces | host: mouse | place: China:Nanjing | collected 2016-01-25 ... | reverse complement strand
AAGGCCCATGGAACCCCAAGAACCGGAAGCCCGCCCCATGCGGGCAAGGCCCATGAAATCTCAAGAGCCGGAAGATGATCTGATCGCTCCGCAGCCACAGGAAAGGCGTCCTACGCGCCCGATAAGGCCCCAAAATCAAGAGGCCAGGCCTGCCAGAGAAAAAGTACAGGAAGGACGTCCAATGGCCTCTCCTGAGCGTCCTACGCCGATAGGAAATACAACAGCGCCTGCTGTGGGGAGAGGTGTTGCGATTGACAGGGATTTTCTCCGGATTGTCCATGATGTTCGCAACATGTCGGAGCAGGAATTGGAAAGAAAACTGATAGAAGGTTTCCCAAAACTTGAAAACCGCTACAAAATGGTTATTTGTGACCAGATGCGCCGCTATGGGTATTGGGGGAAGCTGGAACCGGAACGCAGTGAATATGAAGCGCTGCGCCGCAGGGCTCAGGAGCTTAGCCAGCATATGGATGAATATTCCTGGCTTTATGGGAAATTAGGGGACTACCGGTCCCGAAAAACCCTGCTGGCTATTTTAGATAACTGGTATTCCTACAATTTCAAAACCTTGGCCAACATGAAAGAAAAAATGTTCCCGACTTATCTGGATGCTGATTTGCTGCGCTGTACAGAGGAAGAAGTTTTTGTAGACTTAGGCGCTGGAATTGGAGATGTTACAAAAGCTTTTGCAGAATATGCCGGACATTGGAAGAAAATTTATTGCTATGAACCCAATCCGGGAAGCTTTTCTGCCCTGCGCAACCGCACAAAAGAATTGGGGCTTTTAGCACTCCGTCAATGTGCTGTTGGGGATAAAACAGGAAATGCTTTGTTACAAGTTCCAAATGATGACCCGCTTTTGTCAAAAATAGATGACAATGGTATAGAAACAGATATGGTTCAAATTGATGAAGATATTGAAGAACCTGTCAGCATCATCAAAATGTGTTTGGAAGGCAGTGAACAGGCTGCGATCCGGGGCTGTTCCAACCATATCCACCAAGACCATCCCAAACTGATCCTTCGGGCGGATCATGGCGACAGCGATTTATGGCAGCTTCCACGGATGATAGAACGGCTTGATAAAAAATACCGCTTTTATTTACGGCATTATGGAGGCAATCTGGCTCCTATGGAATATATCCTTTATGCTGTCTGAATTACAGCCCGCTGAAACCGGCGGGCTGTTTTTATGGCCGTGCATGAATTTTTGTAAATTAAAGCACTGTTTTTATATAGCACTTGCCAATATTTTTTAAAAAATGGGGGATCTCTATGCTGAAACAACATCGGTTCCTGATACCTGTGATCCTTTTGATTGTCATTTTCTTTTCTTTCCTGCTTGGCTGGTGGCTTTCCCTGCCAAGAGGGGACGAGCTGCCCGCATCCATACGGATCGAGCCTTCCGAACGGGAGGAAAGCGGTGTTACAACCGGCTCCGCATTCTTGCTGACATCAGGATTTTCTCTCAAAGAAGATGCGCTCCGGTCTATTTTGGAGTTGGAACCCGCTTTGAACTATACCTTATCCGGCGGCGGGAAAGAATGGATTTTACAGCCGGTGATGCCCCTTCGTGAAAATATGGTCTATACCTTCCGGGTGAAAAATAATTCTGGAACCCCGGTTCAATCCTTCGCTTTCCAGACCAGAAGCGATTTATTAGTCAATGATGTATTTCCCAGAGATTCTGCCTATGTGGATATTGATACAGGCATTGAAATGCGTTTTAACCGGCCCGGTGTTGATATTTCAAAAGGATTCCAAATTCTTCCGCCTGTTTCCGGACGCTTTGAATCCCAGGATTATACCTGCCGGTTCATTCCGGATGCCCCTTTGGAGCATAACAGCATTTACCGGATTACATTGAGCAACTTATCTTCCACAGACGGTGCTGTCCTACAAACACCATTTACTTTTTCTTTCCAGACTTCGGAGGAAGAAGGCGCGGAAAGCTGGGATGACCTTTCGCTGGAACAGGCTTCCGCATCCTTTATCCCGGGGGATGAAATGCGCATACGCCTTTACGGAGGCGACCAGCAGGCAAAAGCTTCTTATACCATGACGCTGCATAAATACCCCGGCATCAATGCCTATGCCAATGCTTTACGGGAACGGGACAAATTTTACCAGGAGCAGTATGGTGTAAAAACGGTATACCATCTTTCTACGGATGGCCTGGATGAAGTGATGAATACAGAAGGACAGCTCATGGAAAATAATGGGGATTTATATGCCCCTTTGCCAGACAATCTTTCTGAAGGCTATTATATATTTACCTTGTCCGGAGAAGTTGCCGGAAAAGAACAATTTGCCCAGCAGATGATTCAAGTGGTCAATTTAGGGCTTTATATGCAGTCTGTGGGCGGAGATACCTTATTCTGGATGGGAGATCCCATCTCACAAGGCCCTGTCAAGGATGCGGTTGTAGAATTGGAAACTCTGTCCGGTGAAAAAATTTCCGGCAAAGCCAATGAAAATGGAGTTGCTTCTTTCAGCAATGGAGAAAGCAAAAATAGTTATGTGACAATTCTCCGTGACGGAACCCCGGTATGGTTTTCCGGCTCTAACCTCTCGGTTCCCCAGGAAGAACGGCCCTTGTCCTGGGACTACTATTCAGCCATTTATACGGACAGGGAAATTTACCTGCCCGGGGACCCCATCCATTTCTGGGGCGTTGTAAAGCCCCGAAATCATGCGCCGATGCCGGATTCCGTTTGGGTGAGCCTGGCTACTATGTGGCCCTCCAGTACACTTTCCGGAATGGAAGTGCAGGTAAAAGATGGTATATTCTCCGGCGTTTTGAATCCCGGTTCTTTGCGTACGGACCATTATCAGTTAAAAGTTGGGAATGGGGCTGATGGTGCTTATATAGAAAGCTCTCTTACCATCAGCGAATATACAAAGCCTGCTTATCAAATTTCCCTGTCTACGGATAAGGACTTTTATTACTACGGCGAAACGATTACTTTCTATGTTTCTGCAAAATATTATGACGGTACCCCTGCCGCTGGCGTAAAACTGACGGCAGACAGCTTTGAAGCAAATTTGAATGATTATCCCATTACTTTGGATCAGTCCGGAAAAGCTGAATTTAAAGCCGTTTTGAACCCGTCCCACCAGCAGGAGCCGGGACAGGTGGCTTCCTGGACGCCCAATACCGTTTTCTGGTCCGTCAATAGTGCCGACGGGCAGCCTGTTAATTTATACCAGTCAGATACTTTCTTTGCTTTGCCTTCTAAAATCGCAGCCGAAATGACCTATGAAGGGGATGGACATATTTCCATCCAAACCGCCGTTTTGGATGACACGAAATTAAAAGCCGCAGAAAAAGCCTGGATTATGGGTGAAAGCCAGTTCCAGCAGCTACAAGGCGTTCCTGCTGATATTCCCATGACTTTGGTGGTTCATAAAGTCGTTTTCCACCAGATCCAGACCGGAAGCTGGTATGACTATGTCAATAAACGGAATGTACCGGTTTATAAAAACCAGAGAGAAGAAACAGTTGAACGGAATATACAGGTATCTTCTGTTACAGGAAAAGCAGAAGTTACAGATTTGCCGTTTTCTGATTCCAGCGGAACCATTTACTGGTATGAACTGCGGTTTGCTGGAGGCGTTTATGGGGACGTTTGTGAAACAATAACCCCTGTTTCACCTTATCGCGATCCGGACTGGAAACAATACCAGTTTTTGAAAGATCCTTGGGGTATTGAGATCGCTCCTGGGGATTCTATGGAGATTGGCGTTTGGGAAAATGAACAAAAAATAGAAAATCCTTTGTTCCTCTATACCGTTGTACAAGATAAAATTTTAAATACCCAGGTATCCCAAGGGGATTCCACTTTTTCCATGGAAGAAAAACATTTACCCAATATCTGGCTGGCTGGTGCCTATTTTGACGGACATTCTATGCATGAAATCCAAAGTACCTGTGTGAAATATGATTACACGGACCGTACTTTGCAGGTAACTGCCGAACCGGATAAAACAGAATACCGGCCTGGCGAAACAATGAATGTAAAAATTTCCATAGCGGATCAAGACGGAAACCCGGTAAGCGGAAAAGCTGCTGTTGGTATCGTGGATGAATCTATTTTTGATTTGTCTTTCCAGGAAATTGATCTGGCTGGCCAGATTTATACGAACATTTATTATCCCAATATTATCCAAAGCATAGCAGCGGGCAATGGCGGGCTGAGCGATATTGACGTTCAGGACGATGCTCCCGCTGCTGGCGGAATGAACAACAGTATGAAAGAGGCTGCTTCCGCGGACAGATCCCCCATGAATACGGGCGGCGGCGGAATGGAGTTGGGCGCCAGTATCCGATCCCTGTTTTTGGATACGGCAGATTTCCAGACACTGGATGTTTCTGCGGCTGGTTCGGAGGTTTCCATCCAGTTGCCCGATAATGTAACTTCCTGGAGGATTACTGCGGCAGCAGTCACACCGGATTTAAAAGCCGGAAATGCAGTTTCTAACGCGGCTGCAACAATGCCATTTTATTTACAAACAATCCTGACAGAATCTTACTTGACCGGAGATGATATTGCTGTTTCCGCTTTGGCAGTCGGTACCGCTTTGGAACAGGGGAATGTCCGCTATACAGCTCAGTTATCAGGCGGAACCTTGGAAGAAACCCAAAAAGAACAGGAAACCCTTGTAGGAAACCGTGCTGTTTTTAACTTTGGAAAATTGCCGGCCGGAGCTTATCAGGTTACTTTATCGGCTCAGTATGGGGAATATCAGGACGCTGTAACCCTGCCGCTTTCCGTCACCGATACCGGATTACTTCTCCCATCCATTGAAACGGTTGAACTGTCAGCCCTTTCCGAAGTGAAAAGCGCGGCCTGGCCTGTGGAAATCATTGTAGCAGACAATGACGCCAAGCCGGTATTTGACGCATTATCCTGGCTGACGTCCCGTCATGGCCGCCGGACAGAGAATATTGTCGGATCTGTCAGGGGACTGGAACTTTATAACGAGCTGCGGCCTGAAGATCAGAGGGAGCCTGTTATTCGGGATAACCGTTTGGATTCCATCCAGGGCGATAACGGCGGTGTACGCATTTTGCCGGAATCCCAGGAAGACGCTGCCCTTACAGCACAAATCCTGATGGCTGCTCCGGAACTGATTCATCAGGGAAAAGCCATTAGCTTCCTCCATGATGTTTTGAAAAATCCTGCCGCACCCCAGGATGACCGCATTATGGCCTATGTTGGTCTGGCTGCGGCCAAAGAACCTGTTTTATTGGATTTGCGGCGGCTGTATGAGCAGGACGGAGCCGATATGAAGCCTTACCTGCGTTTATACACAGGAGCAGCTTTTGCCTGGCTGGGGGATTTTGAACGGGCCAACGAAATTTATGAATCTGTAAAAATCCTTCATTCCAACAGCGAAGCCCATGTAGATGACTCTGACGTTCGCGCTACTGCTGCGGCCCTTTTGCTGGCTTCAGACACTGGAAAAATGGAAGATGCGGCAGAATTTGCCCGGTATTTAACCGGAGGAAGCTGGGAAAGCGGCAAAGAAGGCTCCCTGCCGAATTTGGAACTGCTGGCATATGCCAAAAAAGCTTTTCCGAAAGAAACAAACGGTTCCCTGACCTATGAAGAAAATGGAAAAACGAAAGAAGTTGAGCTGAAAGACGGTGCTGCTTTCTTAACGCTGGATGAAAAAACCTTGCGTAATGGAAAATTCCGTTCCCAGTCTGGAAAATTGTCAGCGGCTGTAAAAGGCTTCCGTATGGGCTCCGGAGATGCTGTTGGGGATTTTGCATCTATTTCAAAGTCTTATGAGCCTCTATCCGGAAGTCTGACCCCTGGAAGCCAGGTTCAGGTAACGGTTACGGTCAAATTTAATGAAAATTCTCCTTACGGAACCTACACCTTGACAGACAGTATTCCTTCCGGCCTTCGCTGGCTTGGCGGAAGCCATATCGTTGCCCCGCAAAATGGTTCCATGTGGGTTTCCTTTGCCCAGGATGGACAGCGGATCACCGGAACGGTCCACCGTCCGGCACCCAATGGCCCGGATTTGCCGGTTCCGGTCCCCAGGGTGGAAAGCGCCTATGTCCGTTTCCTTCCGGCTCATGTAGAACCTGCGGAAAGTGATGATATAACGGATGAGTCAGAAGCTTCTCAAGAAGATCCTGTATCTTCAGAAAGCAATGACACAGAAGCTTCTTCCAGCGTATCCAAAACACCTTCTGACGTATCAGGAAATGCAGAAGGGAATTTGGAGCCGGACCCTGGTGAAATGACAGAAGAACCTCAGGAAAATGAAATTGCCCAAGAAGATGACACGGTAGAAGATGAAATTTATAATCCGGTTGATTTATCCGGTCATTTGAACCGTTACCAGCCTAATGATCCATCTGTACAGGAGCAGGAAGATCCCAACACCCTTGTATTTACCTACTACCTTAGCGCTGCACTGCCTGGGAGCTTCATCACAGAAAGCACATGGCTTTCCTGGGAAAATGACACGGTAAAAAGCGACCGCGGAACAATCAGCATTTCAGAATAACAAGCTGCAAGTCAAGGCAGAGCGGCTATATTCAATTTTAAGGCCACTGACAGCCTCATAAACATGGTTTTGATTTTAATTCGTAAAATTACACGTCAAAAATAAAAACGCGAAATAGGGCTAATTTTGCGGGTTCCAGAGGATATTGAAAAAAGGCCTCCTGTTGATAACACAGGAGGCCTTTTTTGCGGTTATAAATTGTCCTGAAATTCATGGGGGACTTGTTCCAGGCTTAAAGCCTGATCTCTGCGGTTATGTTTGGGAGGACGTGGATTTTTTCCTTTTTCCATTTTTCTCCGGTTCCGGTCCTGTTTGTCAAAAATCAGATACACAGTAGGGACCAGAATTAAAGTAAGCAAGGTGGAAATAGACAGCCCCCCAATCACAACGACAGCCATAGACTGCATCATTTCAACCTTTCCGCCAATGCCGGCAGCCATAGGAATCAAAGATAAAATTGTTGTTAATGTGGTCATCAGGATAGGACGCAGACGGCTTTTCCCGGATGCAATCAAAGCATCCATAGGGGACATTCCCTGGGTTTTGCGCAGATAAGACGTATAATCGATCAATACAATGGCATTGTTTACTACAATCCCTACCAGCATAATCAGCCCGATTAAACTGGTCATGGAAATTGACATGCCGGTAACAGATAATGCCAGAAAAGCGCCTGTCATCGAAAACGGGACGGACAGCATCACCACTAAGGAAAAACGGCAGGATTCAAACTGGAAAGCCATGACAACAAAAACCAGGAAAATAGAAGTGGCTAAAGCATTACCAATGGCTCCAAATTCTGATTCCATCCGGCGCATGTTGCTCCCTTGGGAAACCGTGATCCCATCTAAGTTCATTCCTTGGGCCTGGGCAATCAACTGTTGCGAAAGCTGGCTTGCAGAAACGCCGGACGCCGTTTGCCCTGTAACAGTGACAACATAATCTCCATCGATCCGTTGGATTTGGGCTGGCTGGTTGGAATAAACCACTTGCGCCACGTCCGTTAAAGGCACTTCATTCTGTCCCACGGTCAGCATTAAACCGGAAAGATCGCTGATATCATGAAACCGTTCCGGCGGATATTCGATTTTGATATCATATTCCGCATCTGCGGTCTGTAAGGAATCTGCATTCATGCCGGATAAAATATTCCTGACCTGGCTTACCACTGCGGATGGCGTTAACCCCAAAGCTGCCGCTTGTACATGGTCTACTTTTAAGACTGCTTCTGGAGATCCGCTGCTTAAACTGCTGGTGGCTGAATCAATTCCTTCGGTGGATGCCACTAAACTCCGTATTTGTTCAGCGGATTCCTTCAGGATGTCATAATTTTCACCAGTTAAACGAATTTCCACTTCATTATTTCCGCCGAATGACATCCCACCGCGCTCTGAAACAGAAATGGAACAGTTCTCGATGTCAATTGTTTCTTTGCGGAGCATGGATACAAAATCTTGTGTTGTTCCCTGATAACTGTCATTCAAGTAAACAGACATACTGGCGCTTCCGCCGCCCCGGCTGGAAAGGGAATAGCTTTCCACTTCTTCATGGGATGAAACTACCTGTTCGATTTGCGTCATAATTTCATTGGTTTTGTCAATGGACAGCCCTGTTTTTGTTTCTACTGAAATATTGATCTGGCCCTGATCCATGTTTGGCATCAGTTCCTGCTCCAAAGTCGTGTAAAGATAAACAGTGCATCCTAAAACACACAATGCAATGAGAATCACAATGATTTTATGAGTCAGTGCAGCTTTCAGCAATTTTCCATAGCCGTTTTCTAATCGGCGCAAAGCACGGTTTACTTTAGAATTTTTCTTTTCTACTGGAGCAAGCTGCACAAAAAGCATAGGAACCATGGTCAATGCAGAAATTAAAGAGGCCAGCATGGAAAATACAATGGTAAATCCAACTTGTTTAAAAAGCTGCCCAGCCATGCCATCCATTAAGGCAATAGGCAGAAATACAACGATTGTTGTAACAGTAGATGCAACAACAGAAGCCGAAACCAGTTTTGCCCCTTCAATGGCGCTGTCTGCATAAGTGCGTATTTCAGTCCGGTTTGTAAAGCAGCTTTCCAGCACAACAATGGAATTGTCTACCATCATGCCGATTCCAACAACCAGGCCGCCTAAACTCATTAAATTGATTGTCATGCCAAATACACTCATTAAGACCAAAGCCGCAAATACGGATAAAGGCATGGAAACCGCTACAATAATTGCGGCCCGCCAGTCCCCTAAAAATAGCAGCAGCACAAACATGGAAATTGCTAATCCCTGTAACAGGGAAGAAACAACATTCATGATATTTTCGTAAATCTGCTCGCCGCTGTTATTGGAAACCGTAATTGCAATCCCTAATCCCGAAGCATTTAATTTTTCTACTTTTTCTGCAATTTCATTACATACCTCAATGGTATTTGCACTTTGATTTTTTGAAATGGAAATATTGATATTATCCATGCCATTGTAACGGCTGATGGAATTTTGTTCTTCTTCTACTAGAGAAACCGCCGCTATATCTGACAAATGAATAATATCTCCGGAAGAAAGGGAAATTGAAATATCTTCCAGGCTTTTTGGTGTGGAATAGCTTTCACTTGCTGTTAAAGAAAGGCTGACCTCACCCCGGTTGATATCTCCAATGGTAGATGTGAAATCCGCGGACATAACAGCGTTGGCAATATCGGACATGGAAAGCTTATATTGCTTCATGTTTTCCTCGTTCAAAAGGATTTGTACATATTTCCGGCTGCCGCCCATGGTTTCTACACTGGCAACGCCATTGATTTTTTCTAATTCCGGTACAATGGTTTCGTCAATATAGCTCATCAGCTTGTCGCTGCCTTCCCCCTGAATGGAAAGCTCCATGATGGTGGAAGAATCCATAGACATTTCCATTACGACAGGATCATCTGCGGAATCCGGCAGCCGGACCCGTTGTAAAGCTTCTTCGATGTCTTCCCGCTTTTCACTGGTATCTACGGAATAATCAAATTCCAGCATTGTCATGGAACTTCCTTCTGAAGAACGGGAAGTCATAGAATCTACATCACTGATTTGAGAAAGGGCACTCTCAATAACATCTGTCACCAACTGATCTACTTCTTCCGGGGATGCGTCAGAGTAAGAAGTACGGACCATTAAAACAGGCATATTCATTTCCGGAGTCGATTCCATTTTCATGGAAAATACAGAAGAAATCCCGAACACAATCAGGGAAAGAACGCACATACAAAGACCAACCGGTCTTTTGACAGAAAATGAAGAAAGATTCATATATTTTGATTCCCCCAAAATCTAAAAAAATCTAAAAAAATACCGGGGAAGGCCCCCGGCATAAAGGCCAGCCCTATAAAGGCACGGCTTTAATTCTTTTTATTGAGCAGTCCGCTTCCGGATGAGGATTTTTCAATAATAGATTTTGCTATGGCATTGGATGCGGCGTTGCTGTTGCCTACATAAGCAGGGGAAAGATCTTTTGTTTTTGGTTCTTCCGGATAAGTTGGTTCTTCTGGCAGTTCTATGCCAAAATCCGGATCTTCTTCCTCCTCCATACTGTCATAAAGGATTTCAGAACGTTCTTCTTCAGATTCTTCCTGCAAGCTTTTATCTTCCAGTTCCTTTTCAGAATTTTTTATTTTGGTTTCTTTTGCTGTTTCTGATTTCGGATTGCTGGAGGCAGAAGCAGCAGGCTTTATACTAGGTGCGGAAGCTGCTGATTCGACAAGCTGCTGCATTCCTTCCGCCAATAATACATCCACATTGTCTGCTAAATCCGGATGCCAGGTTGTAATAATCAGGCTGGAAGAAGTGATTCCATCTTCTACAACAATTTCTGTTTCATTGGACATGCCTGTTTTTAAGTCGGCACGGTGGGCTTTTCCATCCGAATAAACAAAAACATAAGGCTGGTCCCCGTCGTAATAAACGTGGTCAATGGGGACCATAAGGGAATTTTCTGCTTTTGCTGTGGTAGCGGCAACTTTAACAGAAACGCCGGGAAGCAAATTGCAGCCTTCTTCTAAGTCTGCTTTGATGGGGAACAGCCCGGAGGAAGCATCTGCTTCTGTTTCAATTTCCGTGATTGTGGCCTGATAAGTTTCACTGCCTCTGGAAACGGTAATGTTATCCCCAATGTTTAAAGCTGCGGCCCCGTCAGAAGAAGCATTAAACGTAAGCTGAACACTGTCATCATTTTTTATGACAAAAGCTGCTGTGTTGGAATTGGCCATTCCATAAGGTTCCACATTGCAGGCCGTAATTTTTCCGCTGACCGGAGTAAAAACTTTTGTCTTGTCTAAATCCCTTTGTGCTGATTCCAAAGAAAGCAGGGAAGATTCTAAAGAAAGCTTAGAAGATTTTAATTGTGCTTCTGTAACAGCTTTCTGTTCCTGATAAGCATCTCCTGTGGCTAGTTCCATTTCCTGCTGTGCTTTTACCAAATCTTTATAGGCATTGTTTTTTGAAGTTGCAACAGAACTTTTGTAATCATCATAATCGTCTAATGCTTCTGAATATTGTTCTGCATAATTGTTATAATCACTTCGTGCTTTTAAATATTCTTCATATTTGGCTTCTAAATCTTCCTGGCTGGCAGATCCCTTCATATGGTTGTATTCATCCAGCAATTCATCCATTGCAGTTTCTGCTTTATCTTTGCGTTCCATCAGGGAATCTATATTGTCATCTTCACTGTCAATTTCAGATTTATAATTTAAACGGGCTTGCCGGTAGCTTTGTTCTGCTTTTTCCAGACTGTTTTCTGCATTCAGGATTTTTGAAGTATAATCACTGCCTAATGTTTTATTGGCACTGGCAATGGAGCTTTCATAGCTGGCTACACTGCTGGCATAGGAGGCTTCAGCCCGTTCCAGTGCAAATTGCAGATCACTGGTATCCAGTTCCATGAGAAGATCTCCGGCTTTTATGTAATCGCCTTCATCATAATGCAGCTTTACAATTTTCCCATTGGTTTCCGGATAAATGGAAATCGTATCTGCTGCTTCTATTTTTCCGATAAATTCTGTCTGGCGCTCCATTTTTCCAATTGTCGGGTTTTCTAATTTGACTGTGATGATGCTGGCAGATTTCTCTGTCATCTGCATATTTCCGCCGCCAGGCCCCCCAGGACCGCCGCCACCGGGGCCACCGCCCATTCCGGCAGCCATGACCACAGTTGTTATGGCAATTGCTGCTACGCCTATCAGGATTGACCCAGCCGCAGTTTTTCTTTGTTTTTCATTCCATTCCATAAGGCTCCGCCTTTCCCATAGCTTGTATGTTTTGGGTATTGAGCCCATTTTATGAGGGAATTGTGTTGGAGCTGAAATAATTTTATGAATGAATTGAGAATAACAATATTAAAAAAATACGTACTAATTTTTTATTTTGATTTTTATTTTTTAACTTTCTTATACGGACGGTGTGAGACAATCGTTCCCCTTATTATTACTTATATATATTTATTATTATTTATTTATATAATAAGGTATAAGCTGTTGATAAGTGACTTTTACAGCGTTGATAAGTGACTTTTGCAGCGTTGATAAGTGACTTTTGGAGCATGAAAAGGTGACTTTTGAAGCATTTTAAAAGTGACCTTTACAGCATAAAAAATAGCTTGTTTTTTATATTTTCAACTAAATAATACTTATGTATTTGCTATTCACTTTATTTGTGTTATTATAAATTTAATAATCTATAAAGTAAATAAAAGGAAGTGATAAAAATGTCAGACAATAAAACAATTGAAGAGCAAAGAACTTACATAATTGCTAAAAGTAACCAACTCATACAAAATCTAAAGAACAAAACAGGACATTTATCCTTACAAGAACAAAGACTTATTTTATATCTTATTGCACAAGTGAAGCCAGATGATACAGAATTTGCAATATTTGATTTAAGCTGTCAAGAATTTTGTAATGTATGTGGAATTACATGTAATGGAACAAATTATGATAATATTAAAAAAACAATTCAAAAGTTAGCTGATAAATCGTTCTGGATTGATACTGGTAGAAAAGGAGAATCTCAAGATTTAGTAAGATGGGTTTCAGATGCAACAGTTGCACAACGTGGACGAGTCACAATACAGATCCATCCCAAATTAAAGCCGTTTCTTTTACATTTGAAAGAACTTTATACAAGTTACCGACTAGAATATATATTACCAATGAAATCAAGATATAGTATAACTTTATATGAATTATTAAGAAGCTATGCAAATATAGAAACCTATACTTTTGATGTGGAAGAATTAAAAGTGTTTCTTGGCGCAGAAAAATATGAAAGATGGGCTGATTTTCAAAGAAAAGTATTGGATATTGCAATGCGGGAGATTAACGATTTAAGCGATTTGGAAGTTGATTATCAAATTATAAAAGAAAGCCGCAGATTTGCAAAATTACGTTTCCGGATTCGTATTTTAGAACCAATCGAATTAAAAGATCGCGGCATTTTACGAAAACAAATATTAGATAATTAAAAAAAGATCGTTTTAAGGGCTGAAAAACTCTTAAAACGATCTTTTTTATAAAATAACCCGCAAAGCTAAATGAAGATTTTCAATTTCTACTTTTTCAGGTGCACCGCCAAACTCCCCATCCAAAGTCCATGGTGTTTCATTTTCACAAGATACAGTGAGATTTGAGGTACGGAAAGCCGTTATCAAAGTGGAAGAATAATCATGAAGCAATACAGCATTGATTACTTGTTGCATTTCCGTTAAAGAATCCGGTTTCTGGATCAAAATAACTTCAAACATACCATCATTCATTGAAATTTGAGCGTCATCTAATAATTTCAGGCCGCCAACGGAAGAAGAATTACTGATCATTCCGAATAAATAATCTCCCTGACAGGTTCCGCTATCGTATTCGATAGAAGCCTGATAGCTTTTTAAGCTGGTCAGGCGTTTTAATCCTTCCAATACATATGCTGTTCTTCCAAATACATTTTTAGATTGCTGGGGAGTCTGGTAAGAAACCTCTGTAAACGCACCAAAAGCGGCTACATAGGTAAAATATTGCTCACCAAACCGGCCAATATCCACATCAACAGGGGAACCGGATAAAACAGCTTGAGCAGCTCCTTCTAAATCTTTGGAAATTCCAAGGCTGGAAGCAAAATCATTGACTGTTCCAGCAGGAAGATACCCCAAAGGAGGCCGCGGGTCTAATTTCATTAAGCCTGTTACGGTTTCATTTAAAGTTCCATCTCCACCGCAACAAACCACAAGATCTACACCATTCGCCCGGCGTTGGATAATTTCAGGGATTTCCCCGGCACGTGAAGTGGGGGAAACCAAAACATCATATCCGGCAGAGCTGAAAAGCTGTAAAATCCGGACTGCTTTCGAACGAATTTCACCTTTCCCGGCGTTTGGATTTAAAATAAAAAGCAAATTTTTGTAATTCATAGAAAAAGCCTCCTAAAAATGAAGCCGTTTTTTTACTTCCTCCACCATAGCCGTGCCTTG
>ERZ778496.1814-NODE-1814-length-14050-cov-13.654162_pt1 | contig 14050 bp, 15 predicted proteins | sample MGYA00433099_ERZ778496 | MGnify/ENA primary metagenome ERZ778496 (study PRJEB29527, sample SAMN07138962) | mouse gut metagenome | material: feces | host: mouse | place: China:Nanjing | collected 2016-01-25 ... | reverse complement strand
ATTACCGTGACCGGACTTACACCGGCAAGTGTGGTCCAGCTTCGTTGGACACACAGCATCAGAAAAAGAAGGAACTGCAACAGCAGCTCCCTCCTCAATATCATTTATATCAGTTATCTCGGCTTGCAGATAACCTCTTGTATCACGGTCTCCCAGGCTATCATTGCCGCTTCGTTCCGCAGTCTGGTCATTTCCATCGTATCCGACAGATTGATATCTCTCTCCGCCGTTTTCGTCTTCACGTAGCCCTCCACGATCTTGTCGTGCAGTTCCCACGCCTCCTCCTCGATCTGTTTCAATATTTCCTGCAGTTTGCCTGTCCTCAACAACAGACTGTACCGGCTCTTGTCCTTCTCCGCCAGATATTCCTGTGCTAACTTCCCATACCTGCCCAGGGGTTCCGTCTCTTCCATCATGCCGCTCCCGGTTTCCAGCAATGGGTATAATATTCCGTTCTTTTCTTTCCTGTAACTCAGTTCTACCATTTTGATTTCTCCTTTCATCTTCCCGGATTTCTTTTGCAATTTCTGCAAATCTCCGCAGTGTTGTCTCTGCAATTTCTGATATGAAGATACCTATTTTTGATAATATAATCTCTTCCTGATAATCTGTTATTGCAGACAGACCTGTATCAAAAGTATCAATCCCACATCTCCGCAAAATCAGGTATGTGGCACTCTGCAGGATGAATTTTTCAACCGGTGATTCCCCATCGGCATATGTCTCATCTCTGCTGCTGGTAAGAACTGCTATTTCTTGAATCCTGTCGTTTTCCTCTTTCATTATACCACGCACGTATGTTCTAGTAAAGTTTTTTATTGCTAATCTAAAATTATTTTCTGCCTCATACTCCTCCGGAAACAACTTTTCAGCAAATGCAGGTGCATTATCCTCATTGATTTTCCAGATCCAGGGCATGGTTCTCCCACCAGTGCTTTTAATATCATAAACATACTGTGCCCCTCCCAACATTTCAATCGGAAATGTTGCGATTCCAATTTCACCTCCCCGAACATAGCGTCTTGCCTTTTTCCAGTCCGAGAATCCCAAAAGAATTTCCGCCTCTGGGTATTGCTCGTAAATGATACAGGTATTAAGGAAGTCAAAACGGTACAAATTCCCCCTTGCCGCAAATTCCAAGAATTTTTTCCACTGCTCCCCATCACGCGAAATATCAAAAACTGCAATATCGTACAAATCTGATACTTTCATGGTATGCTGGTCCATATATTCACCTACTTTCCCCAGTAAACAAACTCATCTGCTCCATTTTAGGCTCTATTTTTTGTGGGTTTCTTTCCACAATCTGTCTGTACCTTTTAAAATCTGGCTTCTCGTAATATCTCCTCATAACAACAAAATCCTGCTTCTTGATTGCGCCCTCTAGTTCTCTTACATTCCTTAATGCATTTATGACCTCGGCCATCTTTTCCATTTTAGGATTCAGCTCCAAACCGCATAAAAACTGATAGTCCATATCATCTCTGCACTGACGGAAAATATCAATGGCTGTCTGATAAATTTTCTCTGCCTGTGCCATGAAAGAATCCGGCAATTCTTCTGGTGTTTTCCGGTGATATATTTGTGGCAGCTCCCCTGTTTCCTTCATCTGCGTTTTATATGCAATAATATGATTCCTTAGAAGATTCATATTCAGTCCGTCTGAATAATATGGATCGCTGCCCCCATTGTAAAGTTCATTATCCCAGCGCTGGAAGGATTCTTCCAGTTCTTCTTTTAATGTTTTCTTCATCTTCCTCCTATATTTTTTTGTTTTTCTATATGGATACCCGACATAGAGAAAGTTACTTCCCGCAGATCCTCATAATCCAGAACATATTCTTTTTTTGCGTCCGAATAATTGTCATGTGCATCTGATAAAGCCAATTCCATGCTCTCCGCCCGGACAGTTACTATTTTGCTAAGCGTTTCAGTTATGCGGATATCGTAATCCTGCATGCCTTTCGCACCCTCCAAATGATTCCCCTGGTTTTCCCCTTCTCTGATTCCAAATCTTTTTTTGAATTCAGATAATAATATATCCGCACCCTCAAGTTTTTTTCTATCCTTAATTTCGGGTATATAAAATTTGCCGTCATCGCATTTAAAAAAAGGGATTTTTTCACCACCCTTTTCTATTCCCAACTCCAGTTTTCTATAAATAATGCCATCCTGCAGGCTGTTCGTAAATGTCTCCCTAGCCTCCCAAATCCCCATCATGGCTTTGTAAAGCACCACATGATATTCCTCTCCCATCCTTGCTTTTTCGATATAGTAATAATTGTCCTCTGCGTAATCAGCCATTGGCGTCCTCCCTTCAAAAAGGGCGGCCTTGTCAGCCGCCTTCCAACATGTCCTCATTTTGCGCCTATTCTACACGATAAACTGCTGCTATCGGCATGGCCTTCCATATAATCCAATATTCGAAGGAACCAGTGGACGGTATACCACGCCATATGCTGTACCGCGTGCGTCCACCTGCATACCATTACCCACATATATTGCAACATGCCCAATCGACATAAATTCACCGGCATTTCCCTCACGGGAATGGAAAATCAGATCTCCGGGTTTTAGCTCGTTTTCACCAACCTGCAACCCGTTGTCTACAATATACTGTCCTTGTGTTGAAGCAACAGAAGGAAGATTTACCCCAAACTGTGCATAACACCTTTGAACGAGAGAACTACAGTCATAATATCCCTCCTCATACCGAAGGTCCTGACTGTACTGACACCCGACTTTCTCAAGCGCTAACAGTGCTACCTGTTCGCCAATACCACTTGCCGGCATACTGTGTAAAAAGTCATCACTCATAACTTCCCGTAGCAAGTTCTCCTGGCTAAGTGTCAGTTTTCCAAGTTCAATATAATCCTCATAGGAAAGGTTATACACATATAAAGATGTGTGTGTTACCTCCACGCTATTACTCCCATTGGAATCAGCAAGATACACCTCCATATCCCGGTGGCCGAAATTTTGCGCAGTCTGATGGTCTCCAAAATACATATCAAAGTCTACCCCGTAGCGGTCAAAATCGCCTGTATCCTCTATCACATACTCTTTTCCATTTGCTATGATATGTGTACCCATAGGCAGCGTAGGGTTATAGGCATCTACTGCCAACGTATGATCGGCTTTTGGCATAACCCCGCTCGCCGTGGGACCGCCGGACCATTTACCACAACAAATAGAGCAATTGCAGTAACCACTAAATGTCATGACTCCAAGGCTTTCACCCACCCTTACCGTATCTGTTATTGTTTCCGAAGCAAAGTGGTTCATTTCATCAAAAATTTCTTTCAGCCTCTCTTTATTTCTTTCGTTCATGACGGTTGAAAAGTTGCCCTGGCCAGTGCCATATCGTACCATGTATACCATCATCACATCTGTAAAGTTACTCCGTGCCACCCCATTCTGCATATTTTTATAAGTCACTTCTTCATCACTGTCTGCTTCTGCTTCCCTGACCTCTGCATTGAACTCCTGATAATATCCAGACAGAACACTTTGCACCGTATCTCCTTCCTGCAGCGGAGGCAGAAAAAGCGCCAGAGGTGTATTATACAAAATAACAATAATCAAAATAAACGGCAGAGCAACAGTAACCAGACCGCCCAGTATCGGTCCCAGCACCCCTAAAATATACAAAAAAAGCTGTTTGATAACCAATCCCACTTTCATGGTTGCAATATCTTTTACCGTTTTTGCAAAACTATCCTTTTGCTGTTCTTCTGTTAGTTTGTTTACCATGAAGGCGAACATACGCCTACGAATTGCTTTTTTCATCCGGGTATTCTCTGTATCTCTCTTTGCCTTTTTCTTTTTACCCTCACCCTTAGCGGATATTTTCTCGTCCTTTTTTCTTGTTTTCAGAGCGTCCCTGTCTTCTCCAGAACGGTCTACGGACTCTCGTTGCTTATCTCCCTCCTGTTGTCCTTCCGACGTCCCTGATGGTTCTTCACTTGAAAATGTGATTTTATCTTTAAATCCATACTCATGATCTTTTCTCCTTATCTCTGGACCAGATTTACTTGAGAAACGAAATTTCTCGTCCTTACTGGCTTTCTGTCGTTCCCTAGAATATCTCTCTTTTTGCCGTTTTTTTTGTATATCTTCCCTCTGTGATGTACCTCCAGTTTCATTCTTATCTGCTTCTGCTTCACTCTTTGAACTGCACTGAACCTTCTGTCCAGACTGCATTTTATTTCGTCTGGCTCTATCAGGCGTAGTCTCATGTCCCTGTGTATCATCTTCTTTGTGTTTTGTCCGTTCCCCAAGCCCTGACACAGAATTTACCGCAAGGAATACACTCTTTTTTTCTTTTTGTTCCTGCGTTTCTGAAAATTCCGTGGTTTTCATATGGATTCTTCTATCCAGCCTGGGGGAAACTCCTCCCGAAACACCGGATTCCCGTTTTGACCCCCCAGTACCGGAATCAGACTTTTTATTCTCGAGATAATTATGACTTTGTAATTTTACTTCCGCGTCTGCTTTTAATTTTATCTGCGTTTCCTTTTTGGTTTTAACTCTGTTGTCAGCGATCAATATCCCTCCTTTTCGCTCGTCTTCAAACCGGTATCACCTGATAATACAAGCTATCAAAACGGAACCCTTTTACTCCTTTCAGTTGTGCGTAGCCAAAACCAAAGGGGAGTTCCTGCTGTGGTTGATACTTTTCAACCAGCAGCTTAAATGCCTCATCTGCTGACAGGTCCAATTCCAGGTAATCCGTTTCATCAAACATATAGTTTTCTGCAAGTAAGACCTCGGCAAGTGTTTCCTTTTCAATCAGTTCGCTGATATCCTCCGGACACAGCAGGGTCCCAAACTGTTCATATACTTCGTCTCTAAGTTTTCTGAAATGATAAGCTCCTCTGTCCAGTATCATGTACTCCCGCTCAAACAGGACGGCAATCTTATCAGGAAATAATATAGCCTCCACGTTCATACCCCGGCAGGCTTCCCGCGCTTCTCCCTCAGAGGGGAATCTGTAATCTTTTGGTATTTCAATTTCCACTTCCCATTCATTCAACTGAAATCCAAAAGTGAATACAAATCTCATATTTCCAACCCACCTTTCAATAAAAAAAGGCTACGAATACCCGCAGCCTTTTCTCCACGAAAAAAGCAGTCACCAGAAGCAACTGCTTTTTCCTGTTTCATTTTTCTATTTTTCAAAGAACTTTTTTATCCATCAAATATTTTTCTACCGCTTCAATAAACGCCTTAGCCCTCTCAATCTGTTCCTCTGCATCCTGTTTTGAGGCAATAAAGAAATCCGAGTAGTCCGATTGTTCCCGCATAATGGAGGCATTTTTGATTATTTTAGAAGTTTCCTTCGCAAAAATCCCTGTCTTAACAAAATTTTGATTAAAATAAGCGATCACTCCGCTGTGCTTACTGGAATCGAACCCTTCCAATGCAGTAATAGCCCGCATTGCATGAAAAATCGAATAATAGGAACGGTTCAAAGATGGTTTATACATCCCACCCGAAAGCATTTCCTTTGCGGCGTCCAAATCCTCCAAAGCCCGCTGAAAACGGTATTTTGCCAATGTTTCTACGCTGCCCAAAGCACCACCCCATCCTCTCTCACATTTCTATAAAATGGAAGGGTATCCTCCCACTCCAGAAAATTATCATAATCAATATTTATTATGGAAAACACCTGGTCATACTCCAGATCCATATCCACCGCCAAATCAACCATCTGGTCGTGCATTTTCTTTGTTTCCCTGCCATTTAACAAGATTGCTATATCAATATCTGATTCCTGCGTATTGGTTCCACGGGCAAATGAACCATAAAGGAGAATACTTACCAGTATATCCCCGTAAATATCACAAAGGCCCTTTACCAGCTTTTCAAACATTTCTCGATTCTCGTTCACGCTCTTTCCCTCCTGTCTTATCCTTTATATGAATATTGTACCGTATTTTTTGCTTTTATTCAATCCATATGTTATCTGGCTTTTCTCTCATTCTGTATGTTACGGCGCTGCACCGGCTCAATTATCTCCAACTCTGGCATGAGTCGCTTAATATCTTCAATTGCCTTTTGGACTAACGGGCTGTCACGATAATATGGTATAGAATTAATGATATCCAAGTCTAATCGGTCCCATGACATCAGTTCAAAATCACCAGAATACATGGATTCTTCACTGTCATCAATTCTGAAACCTATTCCATTCCCCATACATTTCAAATGTTCCGGAAACTTACGATAGATATCCACTGCACGCCACAACTCCCTACACTCGTATACATTCCCAAGCGTTGGGAATTCCATGCATTCCGCTACAAAAAAAGATATTTTCGGAGCCGGCTTCTTCCCATATTCAATTCCACTTTCTGCAACTAATTCACTATATACTTTATCTATATCAGGAAACATCTTTTCCTCCCTCATGCTCAAATACGTGTTTCTCCCTATTATAATATGGTCTAATACAGGAATATCTAAAAGTTTCCCACATGCTGCAAGCCTTCTTGTTGTCAGAATATCCTGTTTTGATGGCATACAATCTCCGGATGGATGATTATGGACTAAGATTACAGATGCCGCATTAGAAAGGATACTGGATTTAAAAATCTCTCTCGGAGAACACAAGCAAGCATTTAAAGTGCCTGTAGTAGCAATATTGACATTAATTACCTGACCATTCGTTTTTAAGTTCAGGATAAAAAACATTTCTCTGTCAATCGTTTTAAATTCTCTTGCTAAAAGGTCAACTGCGTCCTTTGGATTCACAATTTTCTTCTCACTATAAATTGGCGGGTCATCTACCAACCGAATACTTACCATTTTAAGATTGTTTTCCATCATCTGAATTCTCCCACTTTACAATAAACAACTCTCCGTCCCTTATGTTCTCTATACGTGCGGCGAGTTCACCACGGCTTAATTCTTCCACACTTTCCTTTTCCTGATCTAGCATCTACCTTCTCGCCTCCTTGTTAAGTTTCACTGGTTCTCTGCTATAACTTCTGCAGAATAGTCTGTTTGGATCTCTTCCAGGTTATCAGAAATCCGCATACTTCTGCTTCTCGTCTTTAGTACCGCAATATCTTTCGGAGTCTCCAATATCTCAACCCAATTCCTTTCATATTTCGCTATCTTCCTTTCCCTCGACTGGCTGCATCAGTCTTCTTTCCTACGCCGTCAGATACCTTTTCATTCCGCATGGCTTTGTTATCTAAGGCTTTCTGGGAAAATCCGTCCAATGACTTCTGCATGTTTTCCGTGTGCCCTGCCATATTTTTTACGATTTTTCCGCAGAATTCTATGGCCTTCCTGATTTTTGCGATAATCCCCTTATCATAGTCATACTCAAACATATCTGATGCCTCTTTCCCCATAAGAAGGTTACGTGCATTTTTTTTATGGCCTTTAGCAGCGTTAAGTTCTGTTCCAATCTCTCCTATGGTATGGGCGCTAAGTTCCAGGCTTACGGCAGCACTTTCCAGATGTTCATGGATCACTGCCATCGCCCTGCCTGCCTTTGACTTGTCAATAGCAGAGTATAACCCCTGCCTTCCGTAATACCGTACACTCTCTACCGCCTTTTTAATCCCCGCCGATATATCATTTTTAAGAGCCCCAAGCCACAGTTTTGCAACCATAACCCTATCACCGACCCCCTGAACGAAATGCTCTATTTTAGCCTTCAAGGTCTTTTCATTTAACTGGTCAAGTTGGCCACGCAAATAAAGCAGTTCTTCCTGCATATCTCCAAAATATTTTTCCATTTGGTTGAAATATTGTAAAAAATCCTCCAGATTCTGGGTCTCTTTTTCCATATGATTATCTTCAAATACAGAGAACATTTCCTTTAAGTGTATCTGTTCTCCTAAAGGAACCTGTAATGTAACATCCATCATAATTACCTCCTACCTCTGTCTACCAGTTTTTTCCGAAATATTGCTTCCACGGTCCATTTTCAGATTACACTGCTCTGCCACTTCAATCATTCGCTCATTTACTTTCGCATCGTTAAAACATTCGTACACAGCGTCCAAATCGACCTCTTCTGGGTCCATAACCTGCGCCGAGTTGACAAGGAAAAAAGCATGTTCTGCTATTAGATCATAGTCTGATTTTTGAATTGTCATAATTCCAAATCTAAATTCCAATAACTCCATGCAGGCATTAGTCAACTGTACAACCAGAGAATCCACAGGCTTATACGGCAGCGGAATCACAGGGTCCTCCTGCCATGCTTTTGCAGCCTGGAGGATACTGTATAGATTTTCTTTATAATATAAGTTGGTATCTATACATTTCACTTCCCTACACTTTTCCATTTTAGCCGTATTTTCTTCCAGTGTACCCTTATGAATCATCTGCAGAATATCTTTTCCTGTCCCGCCATCTTTTAAAATCTGCGCAGCCATTCGTATTTCATATGGGTACAAACACAATCTTTCCTGTGACAGATTTAGAACTTTTATCGCGCTATCTCTGTCAAACTCTGATTGAACGCTTCTAAAAGAGGCATAATAAGAATCCAGCCACTTCTCTACCGCCTGAATTCTCGGCATTTCCCTGTATCCATCATATTGCTTCATATCAACACATTCTTCCACCCATGCAACCCATTTTTTTACATTTTCCTCTGTCTGTAGTAATAGCAGCTTTTTTACAGCCAACACAAAAATCTCTCTATTCAAATTTATCCCTCCTCACAATTCGCTTGCATTGCCCTTCCCACAATTTTATCTGTCTTTGCCTCTTACTCTTTTTCTTACTGCAAAGCATTGTTATTTTTCTCATGAATGTTTGTATTAAAGAGATTATAGATAATGTTGTTTTTTCTGACTCTGGCATCAAAAGGAATAATGGTCTCGCCGTGCTTTAAAATCCCCATACCAGAACTGCAGTTACTCACATATTGCAATTGTGCTTCCGGTATGCCCGCCACTTTAGAAAGCTCCTGGCTGTCTACATTTGCTTGTTTTAGCAAGGCGATGAATTCTGAATTGGCTAACATCGTAACAGCCGTATAGCTCTGCAGCATATCGGTAATATTTTGCGTCAGTGCAGTACAAAGGCCGCCTTGTTTTCTTACTTTTTTCCAGAGGGAATACAGGAATTTTCCAGAGTATTCACTCTGTCCGGAATGTTCCCCTGTTCCCAACAGTACATGGCACTCATCTATGTATAACCATGTCGCTCTGCCTCTCTCCGCATTTTTGGCTATCCTTGTTCTGACATTTTCAAGCATTACCAGCATGGCAATCGCACTCAATTCTTTTCCCAAGTCACGAATGCCATATACTACAAACCGGTTATCCACGTCTATATTAGTCTGATGATTAAAAATATTCAAAGAGCCATTTACGAATAATTCCAGCCCCAAAGCAATATCCCTAGCTTCTTCCTCGGGCTGTTTCATTAATAAGTCATAAAAATCTGACATTACTGGAATATATTTTTCTTTGCTCATGGCAATATCCAGATACAACTTTCTGATGCAGCGGTCAATGATGGACTTATGTCGGCTGTTCAGCAAATCCATCATTGCTTGTTCACATAAGCCCAGCATAAATTCTCCTTTATCGCGGATTAATCCCTTGCTGTCAGTGAGGTCTAATTGGTCAACATCAAGCCAAAGAGGATTAATATAATTTTGAGTGTAATTTGACAGGTTCAGGCATTGACCCCCCAGATTTTGGGCTATGTCAAAATATTCAAGTGTTGGATCAATGACAAGAATATCATCATCTGTCTTCAAAAAGACACCAAGCATCTCGGACTTACAGAAGAAGGATTTTCCACTGCCAGGTACACCAAACACCATGGCATTGCCATTTGTCAGTTTTTTACGATCCGCTACGCAGAGATTTTTAGAAATCCTGTTGGTTCCATAACACAGTCCTGACGGCTCATAGATTTCCTGTACATTAAAAGGCATTAAAGCCGCAATATCCCGTGTGAGCATGGTTCGCATTGTTTCTACCTGACGAACCCCTACCGGCAATGCAGTATTTAATGCCTCGCGCTGTTGCAGGTGGTGAATCTCCATATTACAGAGATATTTATTGCCAATCGTCTGTATTGTTTCCGTGATACTGTTGAGTTCTTCCCTGGTATCAGCTATCAGAACCATATTGACACCGCTGAAAAACAGATTCTGGTCATTTTCCCGGACGTCATCCATCAGCGCCTCAAGATTTTTCTTTTCAACCTTCTTTCCGTAACTTATTTCAGATGCAAAGTCATTGTTCTTATTTCTGACTCTCTGCTGACGTAAAATATCTGACTCTACGCCAAGATATTTTTTTTGTAAGGTCTTTGTTGTAAGGTCCTTCGGTACTGGTACAATATCTATAGATGTAATGCTATGGACTGGCACACCGGTAAGCTCATTGATAAATGTATCTGGCAGGCTGGTCGGATAGCGTTTAATAAAGATAGCCCTGCATACTTTCCTGTCCGTCTCAAAATCGTTCGGAGAAAACTTAATCATAGAACCACAAATATCATTTTTGTAGTCTTTTTTACTTTTGACATATTCGTCAAAATCAAACGAAAAGGTCTCCTCCTCACCAATCCGATAAAAATTATAAAGAATACGGAGCCGTTCCGCCGCGTCAAGCGGTTCCAGTTTAGAACCTATTTCACGGAATTCCTGTTGCATCCCTCCTTCGAAAGTATTGAAAAATGCCTTTGCCTGTTCATAATCTTTTCTCTCAACTGTGACTGTAAGATAACGTTCCTGCTCAATTCCCTGTTTTCCAGCTACAATCCGTTCTTCTACAATGTCGTTGTAGACATCTCGCAAATAGTCAAAACCATCGTCCTTATCCGAGATCAGGACATTATGCCTGAACTGGCTCATATCTTTGTTTTTATTGTAAATGGTAATTTTAAATGCAACATCAATCGCATTAACCAATTTGCAATACTGTTTTAGAATTTCATATTGGTCTCCTTCCGAAACCGTAACATAGTTAATATCCGCAAAGCGGTATACTCTACTGTATCTGTTTTTGGTATTTTCAAAGATTCCGTCCTTCGCAATCCGGAGGATCTCAATCTGCTGCTGTACACTTTTGGGTGCTGGATATAATGGCTTATCTGCTTTTTTTAATAATGTAAATCTATCTGTAAAAATTCCCACTTCCGTAAACCTCCTTAATTCAAGGCAGGCTACGGGAAGTAAGTAGTTTAGCGATTCCCGTAACCTGCTGGTTGCTAAACTACTTCCCACTAATTAATTGGGATTATTTTAATCTATTTCACAAATTTATAGGCAAGAATCCCTGCCACTGTTACAGCTAAAATTCCCACGGTGAGGATTATTAACCGTTTTGCCCTCTTCTTTACTGCATTAAAATCCTCTTTTCCGTCAGGATGTACTTTTGCCTCTTTTTTCTGCTGTTGTACAATCATTTTCTGCTCCTCAACAAAGGCTTCCTTTATCAATTCCACATTTTCTGTTGATTGATATAGACATGACCTGTTGAAAAAAGACATCTGAATCATTTTTTTGACGGTTTGCCAAAAACTAAGCCCATTGTGATTGTAAAATCCGGTTAATGCTATCGGCACCACTATAGGCGTTGCCAGATAACAGGATAATGTCATGCCGATTTTGTTATACATGCCAAGCACTACTCCCGCCCCTGCCCCCAGGGACAAGGCGCTGAATATAAACTGTTTCACAGTCAGTCCCATCACAAAACTTTCTTTGTAATGCTGTAAGTCCCTGCTAATTTCTATATCCAAATTACCTCACCTTACCTTTCTTTGCATTTTCAATCCTCTTTTTCCCCTCTTCAAAATATTCCTGACTGATTTCTATTGATATGGAATCTCTGTCCAGGTTCAGCGCTGCTTCAGCCAGGGAAAACGAACCCGCGTATTGGTCCAATATCAGCTCTTTTTCATTTGTGATAAATTCTATAATCTGCTTCAATAACTCTACCGGCTTTTCCGCCTGATGTACCCGTTCCCCCTTTGGGGGCGGCTGTATATCAAAAGCCGTGGGAAGCATCCCCTTCACTCCGGACATATAATGGCTGATTCCCAGCTCTGCCTTATCTTTTTTGGTGTCTGGTCTTAAATCCCGTGCCCGGCCCTTGCTAAAAAAAAGAATATCTTCTGTATTTTTTGACTTTCTACCCGTATTAGCAACAAAATTTCCTTTTTTCCATGCCACCTTTGCATAGTAGGAAAATCCACTTTCCTTCGCCATAGCTTTCACCTGGTAAAGATATTCGTAATTATCCCCATTTTCCTCTGGCAGAAATTCTACAAGGAAATGTCCTTTCTTCAGAACCCGATATTTTTCATCTAGGTCCTGCTGCGTATATTGAAACAAGTCATAGGAAGCAAAATCTCTGTTTCCCCCCTTTAAACTGCTATTGAGCCGATACGGGTGGTCTGTGATGATTGCATCAATGCTGTTATCCGCAATGAAACTTATATCACGGCCATCTCCCTGTATCAGCATACAAGTGACATCTTCATCCGCTGCGTTTTTCTTCGTAACGGTGTATACACCTTTGCTAACTCGCTGAAACAGTCCTTTATTGATTCCTTCATAGATTCTCGCTCGGATACTGGGCTCTTTCACCTGTTTTTCTGCATACTGATACACGCATTCTTTTGCATCATCTAATGAAAACTGATCTGCGTCAGCAAAATACTCAAATAATGTCATCTGTATTCCTTTATCTTGCACCGCAGCTTCCATAATGCTGACCTCCTTTGCTTACAGTCCCAGGGCTTTACTTGTCAAATTCTGTGCACCCTTGACACTGCCTACTGTTAATGCAACCGTGAAGGTCATTTCTCCAAGATAAATCAAAGTCTTTGTCCAATCCGCATAATTTCCTGTAAACTGGGGCAACCCGGAGCTGATAAACGCATTACACAAGATAATCGCTAGTGCCATCGTTACCGCTTCAAAAACGACAGAAAGAAAGTATTTTGTGAATTGAACGCTTGTCGCACTTACTCCACGATTTCCGGCAACGGTCGCATATGCGATGCTGCCAAATGGAACAATCACAAGAATTTTCAGGAACCTGAAATAAACATTGTAGATTAGGAAAAAACCACATATTAAAATGATAAGGCATAAAAATACCGCCAATATCAAAAATACCAGGCTTTCTACGAATCCCAGATTTTTAATAATATCTGCCTGCGCCGGGTCTATAATTACCTGCGTACTTTCGCTTCCCCCAATCAGACCTACCAGGTTTCCGACACTCGTAAATATAGCTTTCATGATGTCCACATTGTATACCACCAGCCACTGTGCTATTCCAATCCGTATCAACATACGGAGTATTACTTCAAATCGCATTTCTTCCCGCACATCAACACTTTCCGAACAGAAACCAATCACAAAAAATAAAACAACCAGACTCGAACCTACGGCAACAAAAATCGGCTCAATTCCGGTAATGATTCCCCATGGGTCACCGCCTTTAAACGATGTTGGAGACTGTCCCAGCAGTTCAAAGACCATGTTTACCTGACTGTTCCAGAAACCAAAGACAACTTCAAGAAGCGACAGGATCGCTTCGCCCAAATTAAAAATATCCATTTACTATCACCTCCTCATTTGAACAAAAGGACACATGTAGTAATTCAAGCATGATTCTCCCTCCATTAGCTAATTCCCAAGAAAGTCAGGACCGTACTGATACCTGCCATAATCAAGCCTGCCACAATTCCTTTTATCGCGGAGTTCATGCTGCTCGAATCCTGCTGCTGATAACTCTGCGCAAATTCCATTACGTTTTTCGCAAGGATGATTACACCGACCGCTCCGATAATTGCAATCACAAGATTTTTCAGATTATTAAGTGGCGCAGTCACTACATCCGCTCCGGATGCATATACATTCGTTGTACACAATACTGTTGCCATGGCAGCACCGGCAGCCACCTTACCTGCCTTGTCAATCATTTTTTTAATGTTGTTCTTTTTTTTAGTTGATTTCTTCATTTTAAAATTCTCCTTTTTTATAAAAGGTAGAGTAGGCGAGTGATATTTTCACTCGCCCCTCATCAAACCGTGCATGAGG
>ERZ778496.1811-NODE-1811-length-14063-cov-27.710451_pt1 | contig 14063 bp, 7 predicted proteins | sample MGYA00433099_ERZ778496 | MGnify/ENA primary metagenome ERZ778496 (study PRJEB29527, sample SAMN07138962) | mouse gut metagenome | material: feces | host: mouse | place: China:Nanjing | collected 2016-01-25 ... | reverse complement strand
AGGGGATAGCGTAGAAAAAGTGCTTGAGGCGGTTGCTTTCAGTTATCCAGCTCATAATGATGTTAAGTTTATTTGGGTGGCTTGTATTTCGTTGATACGCGCTCTTATGGCATTGCGTGAGGTGTGGAGCATTTTCATATCGTAAGGCAGTTCCTCACCGACAAGCGAAGCCTCGTAGCATTTGATTACTTGATAATCCGTTTCTGCCAATTCAGCTTTTAATGCCTCAATATCGGCATTGAGCTTATAGTTATTCACTACCTTTTCGTAACGATAGGAAATTTTATCTCCATTGTCGTATGGCACTAAGCGTATGGTGTAGTTATCATCATCGCATACCATAAGGCTTTCATCAACTGCATCCACGGGTTTGTATTCCGAGGATAGTTGCTTGATTTGCTCCTCAACGGAAACGGTGCGAGTTTCAATCTCGCCCGTTTCAGTCTGGAGTCTTTCAATGTATGGCTCTAAAATCCTTGACCTTAGATAGCCATCCTCAATATATCCGTATTCTTTCATAGCTATTTAGAATTTCCAACGTGAAACAATCCACGCCTCCGTTTTTTTTGCGCTGCTTCCACTACCGATATATCCGATAGAAAACACGAACATACCGCCTTGACCTTCGGCGAAATCGTAATAATCATTCTCCGTGTGGTCATCATAAATATGGTGGCCGGTACGCGGCTTGAAACGCATATAACCGCTCCACCATTGTTTTACGAATACCACTTGCCCCTCGTAGGGGTCGGTGGGGAGATATACAATTTCCTCATCGGAGCAATACCCGATAACCATAGTATCGCCAGTAGCGAGATAGTTTGTGTTGGAGGTGGTGTCAACAATAGCTTTGCGGCCCAGCACAAGCCCCCCGGCGTAAAGACGTTGGAAAAATCCACCATAAGCGGGTGCGGTGCCATTGTTGGAGGCGCGGCCGAAAATTCCGGCAATCATTGTTTGATTGATGTTGACCTGCCAATCTTGTTTGTTGACATTGGCAAAACCTAATCCAACAACGGAGGCGCGATAGGTACACCCGGAGGTTGCCGACATCGCCTCTTGCCCTGCTCTGTTGGCGAATATGCCAGCCGGGGACATATAACTAACCGCGGAATAATCCTTGTTACGGGTTTCCACAGTGCCTTGTGTTGCGTCAAGCGTGATTATTGAGCCAAGCGTCCTATCCTCAGTCATGGTTTGGCTACCGCCGGAGTTTTCGCTTTCAAGCACAATCTTAGGCTGATATGATAGCGTATTGCCATAATACACACCCACTTGTAGCATGATACGATTTTTTAATGTTTCATCAAGAGTAGAAACAATCTGTCCGCTCTTGATAAACCAATCTCCGATATTAGCCCCCTCAGCCAAAAGCAAATTGGTTGCGATTGTTTCAAACTCCGCTCCGAAATCATTCCATTTGGCGGTGCTGGTCGGTAGTATATTGGAGAATGAGCCAGCGTCAATACGCGCTATGTAGTAGTGGTTGTTGTATTTAACCGCATCTATTCGCTGCGCATTGCCATAGTAGGTTTTTGAGCTATCATAATTGCCACGAAATACCAATACAGGGCTATCTCCGTTTTTGCCATCTTTACCCGGTTTACCGTCAACACCATCATAGGGCGTAACGCGAATTGGGGTAGTCCATTTTGCTTTCAAAGCGTTGCTCTGTCCATTGATTACAGCCGTGGTGAGCCATAGATATTTCAACGTGCCAACGGCCGGCATTGCAGTGGTCCAGCCCGCGGGTGAACGGTCTGTATCAACTAAACCGGGCGCACTTGACTTAGAGCCATTGACAGCATAGCGGTATTCAGTATAATCACCATTTATGCCATCATCGCCCTTATCTCCTTTGTCGCCATTTTTAGGCAGCACCATCCAAAGGACGGGCGTAGAGAAAGTACCCCATTTGCCATCCTTTTTCTTGCGCACACTCTCATATTGATAGCGATAGGCACTTGATACATCTTGTGGGTTGTCGGTCCAGCCTTGGCGCAAATCCCATTGTAAGCTCCTTACCCAGGAATTGCCACTTTTATATACAGGTGTGGTTGTGGTGGTCGTAGTCGTACATTCATAATAATTGCCATCCGCTCCAATCACCATCTCACCTTGTTTGTATTCTTTGCCTACAACATGATTTTCGGTGGATAGTGGCGGCACATAGTCATCAATGTATTCATCGCTATGTGGAATTGCCGGAGTCCTTTCTTCCGACATCAAGCAATAAATCCGTTCCACATCTGCCGTGTCAATAGAGAATGGCACGGGGTCGCTCCATGAAACAACCTTTGCAGTTTCTCCGCTCACTATGCCGACAGATAGCCAGCAATTAGGTACTGTAACGACACGATAGCGGCCACAATCCCCATTCAGAGAATTGCTTTGGTCTTTAGCATACGCTACATCTACAAAGTGTGTTCCGGCGGTGGGTATTGGTATATAAACCACTTTCTTTGCGTCCGGGCCGCTCACTCTATCCAGATAGTTTGAAACACGCGAAAGCCCCTCGGTGTCGAGCTTGCCAACAAGCACAAAGTCAAAGTTGGTTTCACTCTGCGCCCATATCTCCAACGCAAGCATTTGGTTGGGCTTGGTTGTAACGATAGTAATGCGGTTGGTTGTTATTTGGCTGTGGTCTATTGTTGGCGATATGAAATAGCCATCTTTCAAAGTCCACACGCTGCCATGTGTAACTTTCACATTCTCGCGGTCGGGGGTGTCACTCCATCCCGTAGGTATTAGGGCGGTACCGGTTGGCTTGGCGGGCTTGTCAAAGGAATAGCAGTAAACGAGCTTGTTGCTATCTGCATTAACGCCATTTGCACCCTTTGCCACGACAGCCCAATAAGTAGAATCAGTTGGCTTGTGTCCTTTGGTGGGTGTTGGGTGAATATAACGATAGGTGCAAGTTGCTCCATTCTCAGTATAACTTACCTCATCACCCGGATAATAGACATAGCTTGCGTTCCATGTGCCACGATATACACCCAACGGTGAAACATCGCCACTCTCGCTAATAACACTTACATTTTTGAGAGTTATAGCATTGTCGCGGCTAACATTCCAGTCTATTGAGCTTGACGCATCACCAATTCGGAATTTGTTGCCATCCAAATCCAGATAGCACTCACCATCACTTGTGACAATGCGGCCCGTGGTTATGGTATTGCCATTGATACGGGTAAAGCCATAAGTGGTTTGGAAATCGCGGAAATTATCATCTGGATAAAGTGTGGATAATACCCCAACAAGAAAGTAATAATTGTTGGGGTCATCGGTCGGCTCAAACTTATATTGAGTTTGGGTAAGTAGCCATGTGCCTTTTTCCCCAGACTTTGAACACTTGGCGAAAAGATAATATCCGGCGGTACTTGGCACCGTAAATGATTGTCCGCTCATTTGCCATGCCCTTATCTTTGAGGGGTCAATGGTAAGGTGCGACAATATGCCCTCTGTGGCGATAAACGCATTAGGATTGCCGCCTACATTAGCTTGGAGTATTACCCCGGTTAACACAAACTGTTGGCTCTTTGAGCCTACGGTTAACATATTAGTGTCAATGGAGTTGGGGCGTATGTTATCCACGTCAAAAAAGCCGTCAGTATCATACACCATATTGCGCAAATCCTCAGTAGTGCGCCAGCCCCTACGCGCTTTGTTAAGGTCCCGTAGGCGGTTGTTAGTTATAATCTGGTCATGCTCTATCACGGATAGCACGGTTTGCGTCTGGATAGATATTGCAGTTGTGTCGGAGAGGGTAAGCTGGTAGTCCTGCTCCAACAAAAGATTGCGCGTAATCTTTTGTATGCGGATTTGTTTCTCTATGCCATATCGGGTGTCTTTCACAGGCACATAATCCCCCACCTTGAACAAACACACCTCACTATCACGGCTCAACGCCTCAAGAAAATATAAGCGGTCGAGTGTAAGGGCATATTGCGCTTTGGCTTGTGTAGCCGGCTTGAAATCATTATATCCAGCATACCACAATTCTTCCTCTGCGTTCTGTTCGTAACTTTCGGGCAAGAATATATCCGTAATCTTGTAGGTTGCGCCAACCTCAATAGGATATGCGCCCCCTTGCTCTACTGAAACGGTAGGGGTTGTAAGGCCGCGTTTGTCAGTAAAGGGAATGAGCTTGAATTTCTTTGTGGCGTGGTCGTACCCACCCTTAGCCTCAAGTTCAAATTGCTGCCCAGCAAGTCTGCCAGACGTGAACGTGATTTTTGGGTTTACACTTTCCACCATATATTTTGTACCGTTCGCGTCTTTCTCGCAAAGGTCAAAATCCATAGTGTCATCAATGAAAGCGTTTATATCATCGCTCAACAGTGCAGTAACGTGGCCCGTGCGTGTGGGGTAAATCTCATCGTAGGTCTTAACATCTTCCTCGCTGCCTATCTTATCGCGTAGTGCCGCATCCTCTAAGTAGCGTTTGTTGTCATCGGATATGCCTATAAGTTCGGTGTTAGGCTCAACAACGGTGCCATCAAAGAGGATATGTTTCTTGCGATTGTAACGGCGTGGGTATGGCAGTTGCAACCGCTCTGAATAATTGCGATAGTCGGTGCGTATGTTAGACGTGCCACCCTCCACCCAAAGACGGGTGATTATGGCTTTATCATCAATCTTTTGCTCGGTGAGCTTATAAAGCCCATTGCCCTTGCCCCACTCAAAGTAGTCAGCTCCTCCGGGGGGATTGACACGCTGCCCGAATTTACCAATGTGGATAGTCCTAATGCCATCCGCTTGCGATATGAGAAATTCCAGATTGAAATTATCTTTTGAGCAAAGGGATTGTAGGGCTTGCAAACAATTCACCCCCGAAAATTGGATTGTCTTTGCCTCGGTTTCGGGGCAATTATTCTCATCAAACGTCCACAAGCCCGGATAATCACGATTGAGATTGTAGATTAAAACCTGCACAAACTCCTTGATTGTGTAGGTCAAATCAAACGTGCTGCGGTCGGATTTCCCGTTGCGGTCGGTGTTGCGATAGGTCGTTTTCATAAGGTCGTACATCGGCCCGTAAAATACCGGCTCAAAGATATAGTAATCCTCAGCCTGTACCTCACGTTTCGTTGTAGTCCTAATGGTATAATCGAATCCGTCCACAATGATTTTATCCCCCTTTTCAAAAGAGAGCCATTCGGTAGATACGATTTGGAGCGTAATGTAGTCATCGCCCATAAGAGAGCTGTTTTGCGTAGCACTCTTGACTACGCAAAACGGCTCCTTTGTGTTGAGTTCGATAACCTTGCCGTTACGCTTGATTATTTGAGCAATTCCCATATAAGAATAGCATTGGTTTCAAATTTCTCAATATCCTCAATCACCCCGGTAACAACTATGTCGTACTGACCGGGGAGGGCGTAGGTGTGTTCAACGGTGGTATCGTTGCCTCCCACGTTGTAAGTGTGAGTACCATCACCCCAATAGATGTTGAGTAACTTGTAGGTTGATACTTTGATTGTCGCTTTGGAGTTGTTGCTACCCGATATGTGGCGTAACACCTTTTTCACGGGTTCGTCCTCGGTGAGCTTGAGGGTGAATTTACCCACCATAAGCTCATTGTTGTAAGTACCCCACTTTTTATCTACGGCGGCCTCGTCCAGTAAGTCAACCTCATATACAAGAGGCTTTGCTTTACCATCATACTCAACGGTAAGGCGGTGTGTACCGTCACCGTCAAAGAGAGCAAAAAATCGGCTCTGCCACTCCACAAACGCGCTACGGCTGGAGGCTTCGATGAAACATTGTAGGGTTATCTCACGCTCCTTAAAACGCTTGCGCTTGCGGTCGCGCACAACACCGTGGTAGTTGTCATAGTCCACGGTGAGAGCTTCTTTCCGCGCCAGACGTCCGACAAGTCCATCGGAGGCCGACACATACACCCCATAGTCCTTGAAATTCACACCGTCAATGTAATATTCAACATCGGTGTCAGCTTGCATTTTAAGGATTTGTTTCTCGGTCTTGGCTACGTTGAACACTTGAAGCTCATCCACGCTTGCAGTCGTTGTGAGTAGTTCATCGGTTGATAGAGAAAGGCCGGTGGGTGTTCCGCTGAAAGTGCCAACATAGACACATTCACTGTTTAAGAAAACTTTGAACGTGGAGCCGCTACGCACGAAAGCGATAAAGTACCACATTTCCGGGGCTACGTCCAACCATTGCTCACAGTAGTTTTCTACACCGGGTAAATTCAAGAGCCAGCCTAAACGGGTGGTTGCGATTTTCACATAGGCGCACACCGTAAAATCAGAGCTGAACGGGATAGCCTGCGCGGTGATACACTCGCCCCCATTGAGAGCAAGAGCCTTGCCGGTCTTGGCAATTTTGGTTAATTCGGCACCGTCCGACAGCGTAGCGTCATGGCGGCCGGCGGAATAGTCGTATGCCTTTGAGCCATCCGGGTCATCAAAAGGCAGATACAGGAGTAAGTTTTTATCTACCATATCAGTATGTGGTTTTATCGTTAAATATTGTTGTTACTTTTCCCATTGAGGATAGCCCTATATAGTCCACCTCGGTTTCCTTGCCATACACATTGATTAGCACTTTCGCGTCATTGCCGACAACGGCTATATGTAGTTTGGCGTGGTCGAACAGGTCAATGCTCACATTGGCATGGTCGGAAACATTCACGGCTACCTCGCTATCGTGGCGCACATATAGGCGCGATACTGAATAACCGTCATACTCCACCAGAGCTTTACAAGCCCCGTTAAGCACCATATCGGGCTTATTCTTGGTCGGGGGTATCTCATCATCAACATACACTCCGAAAGGCTCACACTTGCCCCGGAAATGCTCACGGAGAAAGTCTAACGTGGGGTAATCCTCGGAAATGCAAAAATCTATTCCCTGAATGTAGAGTTTTACAAGTTCCTCGGTGGATAACCCTATGTGGAGTTTTCCTTGCCACGGGCGGCACAACCCTTTGGCTATGCCATCTATTTTGAGTTGCTGAATCAGTTCCATGTTACGATATGCCTTGTGAGAGTAAAGAATTATCTTTCGTTTCTATGCGCTTGAGGGTATCTCGCACCTCGGCAAGAATTACATTGGCGGTTGCAGTGTTTTGAACAATAGCCGATTGTTGCAAGAGCTGTTGGCGCATTACGCTTGTCTGGTCGGTCTGGTTAATGATGAAAGCGTTAAGGCGGCCCGCAATCACGCCCCCGGTTTCCTCACTCATTGAGGTAACGGCACCCGTCAAGGGGTCGGAGCTTGTGGCTTCATCATCAATATCTTTTATCCAATCACCCACCGCCTCAAGAGCGTTGGTGAATGTTGCGCCGGCGGCATTAACAAGAGCCTCAAACTTGCTTTTTTCACGGGCTGTCAATTCCCCGTCAGACATAGCCTCGCCCAGATACTGAATAGCATCATCCATTGCCTTTGCAAGAAAATTTCGTTTGAGAGCGTCAACAACGGCCTTTTTCAATACCTCGCGTGTGGTATCACCCAAAGCCTTTGCTGCGTCCTCTCCGGCACAATATGCGTCAACAATGGCATCTGCGTATTGGTCCAGAGCTTCCTTTGTGGTCGTTCCGGCAAAGGTTTCCATCATTTGCCGGTCTAAGTCCTCAATCTGTTGCTCTATCTGCTCTATCGCATCATTCCATTGTTGGATTTTGTCGTTGTCGGTCTTTTTCTTATCTCTTTCAGCTTGGATTTGCTGTTTCATCAGCTCCTGCTGCTCACGGAGGCTTGCCTTTTGCTGCTCATACAAGCCCAGCATATCATCACCCTCTTTGGCTTTTGATAGCTGCTGGTTCAAGTCCTTAATTTGGGCTGTGAGTTGTGCGTATTGTGCAAAATCCCATGCGCGGCGGGCTGTTTGGCGTTGCTGTTCAAGGGCGGCTATCTGGTCCTCTATGAGTTGGATATTACGCTCAAATCCGGCACGTTCCTCATCGTTGAACACCCAATAGGTATTATTAAAGGCACGTTCAAGGCGTGAGTATGAGCGTTCCAGAGCGTCAATCTGCTTTTGGAGATTTTGTATCTTTTTCTCATATTTCGCATCGTGCATTTTTGCGAATATGCCAATTACCGATGTTATAGAGGAAATCATGCCGGTTATACCACCTACGACATCGCCAGCCATAAACTGACCCACGGACGCGGCGGCATTACCCAACTCGCCCATAAGTTCTATTGCAGTCCCTATGCCATCAGATACACCATCCATGCCCAGTGCGTCAAACATACTTTGCAAGGACGAGGCGCAATCAGTGGTTATATCCGTCACTTTCTCCACGGATTGAGTGATACCATTGGCAGCGGATTTAACCTCTCGTTCCGCGCTTTCAACATCCTCTTTTGACCCCTCACCTTTGGCTAATGCGGCTTTCGCTTTCGCCAATTTCTGTTTAGCTTTGAGGTAGTCGTTAAAGAATGTATCTAAGGCAGCAAAGGGGTTAAGCTCCTGTATGCGCTGCTTGGCTTGGTTAAGGCTTTCAATAACGGCCTTATAGTCCACGGGGGATAATTTCAACGTGCCGGCGGCTAATTGCTTGTCAATATCGCTCACCAGCTTTTGAATTTGCCCCACGGAAAGGGTGTCAAGGTCGCTAAACAACTTTTTCCAACTATCGGTTTGCAGGAGAAATCCAGTATTAAGAGCGGAAAGAGCCTCCGTTTCGGCTTTGTTGATTAGCTTGATACGCTCCTCATCGCCCATACGTTCAGCCTCAGCACGGAGCAACGCATATTCCTCAGTGATTGATTTACGCTGTTCCTCAAAGGTGCGATAATCATTAAGCACGGTTTCATGTACCTGCTTTTGTAGGTCGGCCTCCTGCTTGGATAGTTCAAGGCTCATGGCTGCTCTGTCATCATCGTTGACAATGCCACTTTCGCCATTCTCCAATTTACGCTTTGCGTCAGCAACGGCCTCCAATTTTTCGGCAAGGGTCTGGCTACGCCCTATGGTTTCACTTACAGCTTGCTTAAACGCCTCAAGTGCGGTTCTTGCGCCAGTAAGTTCATCATATTGCACATTCAAGGATATAAGGAAATTGCCCTCGCCCTCGGTGAGTACGCCAGCTTGTTTCTTGCCCTGTAATTCGGCTATCTGCTTTTCGATATACTCTTTATAAGAGCCACCAGATTGTAGCAAGGAGGCAAATTGTTTATCGGCAACATCCTTACCCATATTCTCAACCCAACGCCAATATAATTCATACTGCTTGCGCTTGTAGTCAAGTTCGCCCTCAAAGAGTTTGTTTTGGGATTGGGTATAGCTTTGGTTCTCATAGGTGCGCCGCTGCTCAAAGCCCTGTTTCTCGGTGTCGCTCAATCCACCTTTGCCTGCTTTCTTTCGTGCCTCTATAAGTTCTTTTTCCTCACGCTCAATTTGTGCAAGGTTTTGTTTGTGTTGTAAGTCCAAAAGGGCTTTGCGCTTGTCATAACCCTCTTCCATGACTGCAATACGCGCCTCTTCAACACGCCTTTCTGCGTCAACTTGCTTTTGGCGTAAGGTTTCAGCGTTGCGGGCCGCGTTGTTAGCACCTCCACCTCCACCGGTGGTGTGCTTTGGCATTTTGCCCTCAAGTTTGGAGATTTCCTTATTGAGTTCTTTATATCGGGTAGAGTTGATTTCCGTTTCGGCTCTTTCTTGTTTGAGCTGCTTGATACGGTCGGAAATGCCCTGCTCGGTGTTGAGATTGTCCGTTTTGGTTTGGATAGCCCCTTTGATTTCAGCCAATTTAGACAAAAGAGTATCTAAGCCGGTTGTATCAGCTCCCGGCCCTACTGTGCTATTATTGATTGCGTCAATATCCTTTTGAGTTTGAGTAACCAAATTGTCCAAATCCTCAAACGACATTTGCGCATAGTCGGTGATACCCTCAGTTGCGCTTGTGTCTTTGGGAGCAAGGAAATTATTCAGTCGCTCATCTACAAGAGCAATAGCTTTGTCATATACTTGCACATCGCGTATCTGGTTATCCAGATAAAGCCTAAGTTCAGCCTCAAACGATTGCATTTCACGCTCGGTTGCACCCGTACCGGCTTTTGTTCCGGCTACAATCTGAGCGATAATCTCATTGTACTTTTGGGTGTATTCGCTACCCGAAAGTTTGGCGAGTTCCTGCGCCCCACTCTCAACAAGGCTACGAATAGCCTCCCTTACCTCCGGGGCTGCGTTTTGGATATTTTCTGCGGCCTCTTGGATTTCTACCTCATAGGACTCTCCATGTTTTTTATCATTAATCGTTTTGGTTTTGCCAGTCCTATATTTGAGATTGTTTAGGCGAGTTTCAAAGCTATCATAGTTCGTATCTCCTTTTTCGTTTAGCTTATTTAATTCTTCCTCAATACGTTTAGCCTTAATCTTTTCGGCGGTCGTAGCTTGCACGGCTGCTTTCACTTCAAGGTATCGTGCCTCCTGCTCTTTGAGTGTGGCGTTCTCATCAAGGAGTGTAGCGTTATACTCTTGGCATATCTCATTGATTTTGGCTATCATATCCCGATAGGTCTTACCATTCTTTTCTGCCTTTGACAATATGGCAAAATATAGGTCCAGCTTGTCGGTAACTTTCTTAGTACCCTCGCTAAACTCTTCCATAACGTCCGTGGTCTTTTCGGTGTCGTTGGAGAACATGGTAATCAAGCTCCATACTGCCCCAATGATAGTGAGTAACCAACCGAATGGATTAGCGCGTAAGGTAGCCCACAACGCTTTGAACATCGTGGATAACTTGCCCGTGGCTGCTGAAAGAATGTTGGTGGCTGCTGTTTGTGCAGTCTTTGCCCCAGTGTCGGCAATAGATGCGGTGCGAGCCTGAGCCGTGGCCGTGGCTTCCAATTTCTTTTTCTTGGCGTAAAAGTCAGAGGATGCGGCCAATGCTGCTTTTCGTGCCAATAATTGTGCGTCAACGGCCGCCTCCATTCGTTTTTGAGCGGCGGCTATGGCTGTGGCATTGCCGGATTGTTGCGCCCAATAAACCTCATATCGTGCGGCCTCAACCGCTTGTGTCGCGGATATAGCCTTTGACTTGGCGGCTTCAACTGCCACGGCCATAGCCTCAAGGGATGCTAATTGCCCCGCTTGTTTGGCTGCTGTTTCTTGGGCTATGGCAGCACGATAGGCAGCACTCTTTGTTGTCAAATCAACCTTAGAGAGAGCCAAACGCTGCTCCACGGTCATAACGCTTAGGGCGGCGGCTTCATAGCCGTTGCTTGAGGCGGTAAGCCCGATATTGGATAGATACTCTTGTTGTTGGGCGGTGAGTAGGCTTTGAATGGCCGCTATTCGCATTTGTTTGACAATGGCGGCCTTTTCCTCGGCTGTGAGCATAGCCTCAAGAGCTGCGTAATGCTCATTTTCGGCGGCAGTCATAGCTTTCTTTTGAGCAAGAGCCGTGCCGTTGAGAGCTGCCTCGGCTTTCATAAGTACGAGTTTTGCGCTCCTTACGGTGTTGTCAATCACTGCAATGCCGGTGTAGCCTTTGGTTGCAACGCTATTGAGTACGATAGCGGCTTTCACAGACCCGTAGCCGATAGCAACCGCTTTCAGTATGCGCACCAACGTATCCATGTGTTCCACAAGGTATGTGGCACCGGCAATAGCCCCGGAGAATAAGCCCTCGTTGGATTTACCCCAGTCGTTAAGAACAGTGTCCCAAGCGTCTTGTAGGTTTGCAATCTGTCCCGTGAGAGAGGCCGATTGTTTTTCCATGAGGTTGTAGAATTGACCGCCGGAATTAGTCATCTTGTTTAAGACCTCTTCGACATCGGCAAAGCCGATTTTGCCGGCCGACACCATTTCATTTATCGCATCGGCTGTTGTATGGTATTTCTCCGCAAGCTCTTTTACAAGTGGAATACCACGGCCCGTGAATTGTCGCACGTCTTGCGCATAGAGCCGGCCCTGTACCATTGTTGTACCGTATAGGTAAACTATATCATTGAGGGGTATGGAAAGGCCGCTGGCTATGTTTCCAAGCCTTACAAGCGTGTCATTTACTTTGTCGGCACTAACACCGTATGCCATGAGCTGCTTTGCGCCCTCGGCAACACCCATAAGGTCAAATGGAGTTTTGGCGGCGGTGTCTATCATCTGCCCCATCAGCTCCTGCGCCTTAGAGCCACTGCCTAACATGGTTTCAAAGGCAATTTCCAACTGCTGGAATTGCCCGCGGGTCATCACGATAGACGATAGCAAACTTTTCATTCCCTGCCCCACAAGGTAGTAGGAAATGTATTGTCCGGCACGTTCTGCCATCAGCCTAAAAGAATCCTCAACACTGCCAACCTCATCAATGGCCGTGTTGGAGAAATCTTTTATGCGCCGCTCCATAGCCTGTGCGGAAACATTGAAATCATCTATGTCGAGCGTAGCCCTAAAACCTAAGCCACCGCCTATATTTTCCATTAGATTAAACCTTTGAGATAGTTTTTAATTTCATCTTTCGTTGAGAGATTTGCCGGTGGGTCGTTTTCGTAGTCAATTTCGTTTCCGTCCTCATCTTTCGGCAATTCCTTTGTTCTCGGTGCGTCAGCAATCATAAGCGACACGTTGAGCCACGATATGCCCCATAGCAAGTAATCATAACTCCACCCAAACGAGCGTAAGAGTTCGCCACGATTACCCCACGGGCTATTCAACCCTATTACTCTATCCGCTGCTCTTGGGGTTTCGGTCGGGTCGTTCCCATTTCCCGTATCAATCGAATAGAGGATGTAAAACCCGCGGTGTTCATCATCTGGTTAATAACCTCGGCCAGCTTTTGCAATCGTGCCACTGTGAGGTGTTCAATGAAAAATTCCGCAAGCTCCTTAACGGATTTGTCGTTGGGGTCGGTGACGCATGGATTATTGAGGACTGCAACGGCGGCTATCACGGCCATCTGGTCTATATACTTGAAAAGGCGTTTGCTCTCTTGGAGCGGTTGATTTTGGATAGCCTCCTCATCGTATTCTATGGCAATGTAGAGCTTGCGCAAACAATCAATCGTACCCAGATAGAGCGGCTTGATATAAAAGTGGCGCATATAAACCTCTTTCGTTCTGCCTAAATCCACGTCCGGCACCTCGGTAATCTTTACGTCCCAGTCTTTGGGTATGCGCTTATCACGCCACACTTTGTTTCGCTTGCGGAATATGCGCTTTTTGAGATTAAACCACTTTGAGGGCTTAACCGGGTTAATTTTCAAAGGCACGGAGAATTTAGCACCCATTGACAATAGGGCGTTTATCGCCTTATCCTCAATTTCTAAGCGTTGTTCCCGCGTTAGTTCCTGTTCCTTTTCTTGTTCGGCCATATCGTTAAGATTAAGCAAGCCCCCTAACCGAATAGGGATAGGGGGCTTGGCTGGTTGTGGTTTCAGCCCGTGGTTAGTCGGTCTTGGTGGGGTCGGTCATACCCTCGTTAGCGCAAAGCTGGTCTTGGAATTGGATTTTGAGCGGCACCAGTGCGATACCCTTTGCTGAATAGGTGATTTCAAACTTGGGGATAATCGAAACATTGGGGCAGCCGATAAACAAGCCCTCTTCCGGCATGAGCCAGATAGCCCATTCCTTGTAGGCAGGTTTGCGGGGACGTAGCCACTTGCGCTTGCCTTTGGTCCCGGTGATTGTACCACCAAAGTAGCGTTGCAGCAACTCCATATCCGGGTCCATGAGCGTAGCACTCACAGCGGTTACAAACTCGCCGCAGAGGTTGATTTTCTTGCTTGACGTTTCCGATTCGTGAGTTGTCACCTCAACGTCATCATCAAGAAGCTGGCAGGTGTCTTTGTAAACATCGCCCAAATCAAGCCATGCGGTGCCGTTTGCGGGCATTTGGCCGGGGGTAGTTCCGGCAGGGGTTACATAGACTTTCTTTAACCCCATTGTGCATAAAATAGGCATGGTTGTTGAAATTTATTGTTTAGTTCTTTTTTCTACTACTGTAAGCTCCAGAGCAAAGGAAACAAAATGCTCATCGTGTTCCGGTTCCTTGATAGGCGGATTGATAAGCCCCACGGTCCAGTTATACCCGGCACCGTGTTCATAGTGGTTTTGCAGTACCTCTATCGCCTTGCTCCTTATCTCTATGA
>ERZ778496.1804-NODE-1804-length-14106-cov-4.153228_pt1 | contig 14106 bp, 12 predicted proteins | sample MGYA00433099_ERZ778496 | MGnify/ENA primary metagenome ERZ778496 (study PRJEB29527, sample SAMN07138962) | mouse gut metagenome | material: feces | host: mouse | place: China:Nanjing | collected 2016-01-25 ... | reverse complement strand
TAGGTGAAATAGTGTAATTCACTTTCTAATTCTTTATCTATTGAGTGAGTTTTCAGGTATGACAGCAAAGATGGTGATAATTTGTTATTCTCGTCTTTTACCAGTTCGCACACTAAACCTATTCCTTTATCGGTTTGTATTAATTTATTATCATATTTTACGATAAAGTTATTCAGAGTGGCTTTTATTATGGGGTAGTATTTAAGTTCTCGTTTCAGGATTTTGTCGCTTTTGCCTTTTATTACAATTTTTATACATTTATCGGAAAATGAAGGGTGTTGATAGCATTCTCTAGTTGCTCCGTTGCCAATTATCTTTTTTAATATTAATATTTTATCGGTGGATGATGCCTTTTGATTTTCTTGAAATGTTGTCATAACATAACTTCCTTATTTTAAAATCTAAAAAAGCCGCTCTGATGAAAAGCGACTGGAAGTTCGTACCTATTAAAAGAATAGTGCAGTATATTCAACATATTCTACTGCCTTCCAGTCTTTAAACTAAAAGGCAGTTTTTACATCTGTGTTACAGATAACTTTTAGAGGGTACGAAACCTCACACAAATTATCAGTTTGCGCGAATTTATGCTATATTATAAGTTTTGTTATGTCAAATAAAATATAATATAGGAACATTATGTATTAACTTTTGTAAAAAAAACACCGCTCTACCTTTCGATAAAGCGGTGTTCGGGTTAAGAATAAGCTTTTGATTATTCTTTGTTTTTCAAAGCAGCACCCAAAGCTTCACCCAAAGAAGAACCGGAAGACTGAGTATTGGAATATTCTTCCAAAGCTTTCTTTTCTTCTTCAATTTCGTAAGCTTTTACAGAAACGCCGAGTTTAGCGTTTTTGCGATCTACGGAGGTTAATTTTGCTTCTAAAATGTCACCTTCTTTGTAGCTCATCGGGTCGTTATTTTCTTTAGATAAGTCTGCCTTTTTGATGGTAGCAGCGATGCCCTGAACAGTTACTTGTACGCCTTTTTCATCTGCGCCGGTAACGACAGCTTTAACAACGTCGCCTTTTTTCAATGTTTCCAAAGTCATTGCGATATTGTTTTCGGACATTTGTTTAATGCCCAGGCTGATGCGTTCTTTTTCAACATCAACGTCGATAATTTTAGCTTCAATTGTCTGGCCTTTGGCATAATCTTTAACAGCTTCTTCGCCAGATTTTTCCCAAGAAATGTCAGACAAGTGAATCATACCGTCGATTTCATCAGACAAGCCGATGAACAAACCAAATTCGGTAATGTTTTTGATTTTGCCTTCGATGACAGAGCCCATCGGGTGTTCTTCAACATAAGCAGCCCACGGATTCGGTGTGCACTGTTTGATGCCGAGGCTGATGCGGCGTTTGTCTGCATCAACTTCCAGAACTTTAACGTCAACTTCTTGAGAAGTGGAAACAATTTTGCCCGGATGTACGTTTTTGCGAGTCCAGCTCATTTCAGAAACGTGAACAAGACCTTCAATGCCGTCTTCTAATTCGATAAATGCACCGTAATCAGTGATGTTGGTAACTTTACCTTTATAAATTTCGCCGATTTTGTATTTATCAGCAACTTCCTGCCACGGATCATTTTCAAGCTGTTTCATACCCAAACTGATGCGCTGTGTATCTTCGTTGAATTTGATAACCTGAACTTTTACGGTTTGACCAAGTGTCAAAACTTCAGCAGGGTGATTGATTCTCTTCCAAGAAATGTCGGTTACGTGTAATAAGCCATCTACGCCGCCCAAGTCAATGAATGCACCGTATTCGGTGAGGTTTTTAACGATACCTTCAAGAACAGAGCCTTCTTTGATGGTGTCAATCAATTCTGCACGAGCAGCAGAACGGGTTTCTTCAAGAACAACACGACGGGAAACAACGATATTGCCGCGAACCTTGTCCATCTTCAAGATTTGGAAAGGCTGGGAAATGCCCATCAACGGAGAAATGTCTTTAATCGGACGAATATCAATCTGAGAACCCGGCAAGAATGCGATTGCGCCGTTTAAGTCAACCGTAAAGCCACCTTTAACGCGCCCAAAGATAACGCCGTTTACTCTTTCGTTGTTGTTCATCATCTTCTCGAGGTCTTGCCATACTTCTTCACGGCGAGCTTTTTCACGAGATAATACGATGTTGCCGTCTCTGTCTTCGTATCTGTCTACCAAAACTTCTACAACATCGCCAACTTTCAATTCGTCATTTTTACCGAATTCACGCAACGGAATGCGGCCTTCAGATTTCAAACCAACATCAACAGTTGCGAAATCATCAGTAACACGGATAACAGTTCCTTTCATAACTGTGCCGACAATACCCTTATTGCCGAACTGTTCGTTCAACAGGTCTTCAAAGCTTTCAGTCATTTCCGGAATTCTAATTTCTGCAGTATTTGCCATTATTTTTGTATTTTCAAAAAATGCCAGACCCTCGTTTGAGGCGGACTTGTGCATATTAAAAAAGGTTCTTTTGCTGCACCACAAAAAGAATTGTCTGAGATTTAGAGGGGAATTGTTTAAAAGTCAAGAAAAAAGTGCTCTGAAACAGGATTTTAATCGGTTTAAACTTTGTAGGGGAGGCGTTTGTAAATAAAATCGCTTACGCAGTTCGGCAAAATGCTGCCGAGCCAAGTGACAAAACGCATCGGCCACGGAAAAGCAATTAAACCGACATTTTGCCTGATTCTTCGGGCAATCAGGGCTGCGGCGGGTTCGGCTTCCATAAAAAACGGCATTGGGCAGGTGTTTTTATCTGTTATGCGGGAACGGACGAATCCGGGGCAGATGGTGTTTACCTGTATGTTATAAGGCAACAGGTTTATGCGCAACGACTCGCCGTATGCCTTAACACAGGCTTTTGAGGCACTATATGACGGGCAGGCGGGCAGCCCGTGATAACCGGCGATGGAGGCGGTGATGGCTATGATTTTGTCTTTATCCTGACGTTTTTTATAGATTTCAATAGCAGGGGTGACTGTATTTATAACGCCTATAACGTTTATATTAAAAGTATTAAAAATATTTTCAGGCGTTTCCTCAAGTGTGGCAACACCGGCATTGGCAAAAACGAGGTTTAAATACGCTGTTTTTTCGGCGTCGTTTATCCATTCTTTGACAGAGACTCGGTCTGATACATCAAGGATTTTAGTGTGAATTTTGGCAGATCCTGCTTTTTCACAAGCTTTTTTAACCGCATTTAAGCGTTTTTCATTACGACCGCAGATAAAAATGTTTTCAGTTTCAGGCTGCTTGGCATAGTATAATGCCAAAGCTTCGCCTATGCCTGAAGATGCGCCGGTAAGCAGTATATTTTTGATAATCATTGTTTAATCCTTAAAATAAAGCTTTATTTATGCGTTTTATGTTATATATTGATGGTAAAATATTTGTAAAGAAAGTCTGTAAAGTGAGGTTTTTATGACTGGCAATATACAAAGACAAGGAACGATGTTTATCTTTTCTGCTCCAAGCGGCGGCGGGAAAAGTTCCGTTATTAAAAAACTGTTGAATGAGCTGAATGATATTCAACATTCCGTATCGGTTACGACTCGGGGAATGCGCGAAGGCGAAGTTGATGGTAAGGATTACTATTTTATCAGCGAAGAACAATTTAAGGAATTAGTTAATAATAAAGCTTTGTATGAATATGTCGACTCGGATTTCGGTCCGAAATACGGAACGCCTAAAAAGCCGGTAGATGAGTTGTTGTGTGCCGGAAAAGATGTCATTTTGGATTTGGATTATCCGGGGGTGCAGCAGCTGCGTCAGTTGGCCGGAAACCGAGTTAAGGCAATAGCGCTTGTCCCGCCGTCTTTAAGGGTGTTGCGTGAGAGGCTTGTCAACCGCGGAACAGATGCGGCGGATGTTATTGAGCGTCGGATGAGTATGGCGGAAAAGCGTGTTAAAGAATGCGAATTTTACGATTATGTGATTGTTAATGATGATTTGGATGCGGCGGTTAAGCAGGCAAAAGCCGTTATTTTGGCGGCTCGTGCGGAAAGACAAAACCTTTGCGGACTTGAAGATTATATTCAGCGGGTGTTGGAGGATAAATAAGTGGAGAAAATTTATAATTCTATTACGGAGCTTGTGGGGCATACGCCATTGTTGCGGTTGGGAAAACTGACGACAAAATTGCGGATAAATGCGGAGATATTGGCAAAGTGTGAGATGTATAATCCGTTGTTTTCGGTTAAAGACCGCATTGCATTGGCGATGATAGAGGCGGAAGAAAAAAAAGGAATTTCACCTGAAACAGTTTTTGTGGAGGCTACTTCCGGCAATACGGGAATCGGGCTTGCGGCGATGTGTGCGGCAAAAGGGTATAAGCTTATTATCGTGATGCCGGAAAATATGTCACAGGAGCGTATCAGTCTTATGCGCCATTTGGGGGCAGAAGTTATTTTAACCCCGAAAGAGGATGGAATGAGCGGGGCTATTCACAAAGCGGAAATGCTGAAAGAACGGAATCCGAATGTGGTTATTTTAAGCCAGTTCCAAAATGAGGCAAATCCGAATGCACACCGAATGGGAACCGCAGTGGAAATTTTGGAAGATACCGGCGGCGATTTTGATGTATTGGTTGCGGGTGTCGGAACGTCGGGAACATTGACGGGAATTGCTTCAGTTCTGAAAACATATAATCAAGATTTATATGTTGCGGCGGTTGAGCCTGAAAGCAGCGCCGTGTTAAGCGGGGAAGAAAAAGGCGTTCATAAAATTCAGGGAATCGGTGCGGGGTTTGTGCCGCCGTTTTATGATAAGAATTTGGTTAATGAAGTTGTTAAGGTTGATAGCGACAAAGCGATTGATACCGCAAAGCTGGTAGCTAAAACCGAGGGGCTGCCAATTGGCATATCTGCCGGAGCAGCAGTTGCAGGAGCGCTTGAACTTGCAAGACGAGATGAATTCAAAAATAAACGTTTTATTGTTATTTTGCCGGATAGTGTTGACCGCTATCTTTCAACCGGCTATTTTTAGGAATTTGGGACGATGATGAAACCGAACTCGATTTTGGGAACGTATCTTGTAAAACAGACAATTTTGAACTTTTTGTATGTTTTGGCTGTGATATCGGCAATCATTATGATGTTTGATATGATTGAGATTTTACGAAAGACATCGGGCAGACACGAAGTTTCTATCGGCTTTTTGATTGAATATGTGGTGGCGAAACTGCCGGAAACGGTAGATAAGGTTATTCCGTTTATTGTGATGGTTTCGACAATGATTACCTTTTGGCGGTTGAGCAAGACAAATGAGTTTGTGATTATCCGTGCGGCGGGGGTTTCTATCTGGGGCGTGTTGACGCCAGTTTTGTTGGCGGTGTTTGGAATTGGTTTTTTCTGGATTGCGGTGCTTAATCCGATTTCCGCGCGGTTGTATGAGTTGAAGGAAACATTATCTTACCGGTTGTCAACGGATAATCCGAATGCATTTTTATTCTCTAACAAGGGATTATGGATTCGTGAAGGAAAGAGTGACGATGATGTGGCGATTATTAACGCAAACGGGCTTAATTTGCAGGATAATGTTTTGTGGCTGCACGATGTCAGTGTTATTGAGGTTGACGAGCGGACTCAAGTGATACGGCGAATCGAGGCATTTGTTGCAACGCTTGAGGACGGCAATCTGAATTTGCGCGATGTGAGAATCTATAAAACAGGGCAACAGGTTGAAGTTTTGAACAGTTTACAATATCCAACGGAAATGAATTTGCAGCGGATTAAAGATAATTTTGTTGATCCGGAGGCGATTTCATTTTGGAATCTGCCTGATACAATAGAATTTTATGAAGCTTCGGGGTTTTCCGTGCAGCGGCATAAGATGAGATATTTGAGTTTGGTAGCACTACCGTTTTTGCTGATGGCGATGGTGTTGGTGGCGGGGATATTCTCGCTTAAGGCAAGCCAACGTCAAGGCGGGGTGTTGTGGATGATTATTTTCGGGATTACAACTGGATTTGCGGTTTATTTTTCATCGCAAGTTATTTCAGCATTTGGGATTAACGCGTATATTCCGGTGTGGTTTGCGGTTTGGGCGCCGGCAATTGTTGTGGCGTCATTAAGCGTTTCGGTTTATCTGCATAAAGAAGAATAAAAGAGATAAAGCAGTTTGCGGTTGGGCGGGAGTATAACGGAAAGATATTTTTCGGCGTTTTTGCTGTGACGGAATGAAAGGTAATGGCTATGGTATACGGATTTTATCTGCCACTGAAGAGTTTGCTGAGGCGGGAAATGATGGCAGAGTCATCAGTGATGGCCTGTGAGTCGGCAGAGTTGTTGTGATTGTTTTGCAAAATCCGGTTTAGCTGCTTTTCATAACCGCCGGAAATCGCCAGTTTTTTGCCGAGCACAATGACCTCAGCGGGCTGTGGAAGGGAGCTGCGTTTAGGGCTAAAGATCTCAAGTACCACATCTTTGAACTGACCCTGTTCCTCTTTGGGAAATGCTGCAATAAGCTTCAGTAAGTCCCGCATAAACGGCGGCGCGTTGGTGATATCAACGATAGCGCGGGCTTTCTCCGGTGTAAACGGTTGACAGTTCTTTCCTGTCGGATAAAATTTTTTGATGTCTCCGAAACCGCTGACATAATTGCTGAAATAACGGTTGTGAATCGTCGAACGCGATAAGGTTTCCGTAAATTCTTTTTGTGTTTCCATTTCTTTGGCGAAATACGTTTGCAGATAATTATACATTGCCGTATTGGCAAAATTGCCGTCATAGCCGCTGTTAGTATTAAACTGGATGCCGGCGAACAGCGCCTGTCTGGCCACCCACGTGCCTTTAGGATCCATCAGCCATTCTATCGGCTGAACCTCAAACCAATACGCCTGACCTTTCTGAACCGATGTGCCGTTGGACATTATCGAATCGCTGTCATAGGGTTTGCCCTCAATACGGACATATTTTTTGCCTTTGAGCGTATATTCTGCACAGTTTTGCGGGGTAAAACCGGTACTGTGGGTATAAAGCTCCGCCGAATCGAAAGTATAGTTTTTGCCGGTGGTTTTAAGGGCATTTTTCTGGTACTGAGCTTCCAATTCCAGACTGACGGCTTTGGCTGCCACGGTTTGCGGATAGGTTCCGTATTCGCAAATTTGTACCGTCTTGCCGTTGGCAAGACGCATTGTCCTCACGTTGTTCGGGCGGATTAAAGATGTTGCTGAGAACGGTAAAGCGGGACGTCCGGCGGCGGTCCGTATGATAGGGTAAAGGCCGTCTTGGTCGCCGTAAGAGTTGACGGAGAGGACGTCTCTCTCCCTGCTGGAAGATGCCGACCAGGCTAAACCGGAAGCCTCGCCAGCACTGTTTTTGGTGCCGCTGCCCATCATAGTTCCCAAGGCAATCGCAACATCCGAAATGCCGACTTTTGTGCCATACACCTGTATCACTTCCAGCGCATAGTTGCCCCAGATATCTTCTTCTCTTAAAAGCGTTACTTCCATTTTTGTCTCTTTCTGATCTTGTTATATAGTTTATTATATTTCCCCCTTCTTTGCAAGCCTTTTTTAACCCTAATATGAGAACGATGGCGGGAAACCTGGAAAAAATTACAATAAAAGATGGTTAGAGTCCGAAATTTTTTAGAGTGAAGTTGATAAGAGAGACGATATTTCAGTAGGAATTTTGGTCGGACGCATAGCGGGCAGGCTTAAAAAGACCAGAGTGATTTCAATTTCAGAAAGAATGGTATCGCCGCGATAAAGCTTTTGTTCCATTTTGAGTGAAACGCCTTTGATTTCCGTTACTTTGCAGGTGATATTAAGGGCGTCATCGAGTTTGGCGGGGGATTTGTAGGCAATATGGCAATCGCGGACGACAAAGCCCATCCCTTGATTTTTTAGCATTTCTTCCTGATTTAAGCCGAGGTGGCGCAAGTATTCGGTGCGGGCGCGTTCGGCGTATTTTAAGTAATTGGCATAATAAACAATCCCGCCGGCGTCTGTATCTTCATAATAGATGCGGATGGGGAAAGAGAATGTTTTATCATCAAATAATGTTCCGGTGATGGTGGGTGTTTCGTATGTCATTGTTAAAATCCTAAATCATCAATAAAACTAAACTGATTATCATTTTTAAATTTGCTGATACCCAGATATTTACAGCCGAGTTCTGAGAGGACGCGTCCGCGCGGGGTGCGCTGTAAAAATCCGAGCTTTAACAGATAGGGCTCAATTACTTCTTCGATTGTATCGCGTTCTTCGGATAATGCTGCGGCAAGCGTATCGGCGCCAACCGGACCTCCGCCGTAGTTTTTGGCAATGCAAGTTAGGTACCGGCGGTCAAATTCATCCAGCCCGTAAGAGTCGACATCTAATAGCTGTAAGGCTTTATCTGCAATGGCCGAATCGATTTCAATATTACCGGCAACCGCGCCGAAATCGCGAACGCGTTTGAGAAGGCGGCCGGCAATACGCGGCGTGCCGCGGGAGCGTTTGGCTATTTCCATTGCGCCGTCAGCTGAAATCGGCATATTCAAAAGTGCCGCGCCGCGAAGGACAATTTTTTGCAAATCTTTGTGATTATAAAAATCCATTCGGAGCGGAATGCCGAAACGTTCGCGCAAAGGGGTGGAAACCAAACCGGAGCGGGTGGTTGCACCAACAAGCGTAAAGGGTTGCAGGTCTATTTTTACCGAGCGGGCAGAAGGACCTTCGCCGATGATGATATCAAGTTGAAAATCTTCCATAGCCGAATATAATACTTCTTCAATGGCAGGGTTTAGGCGGTGGATTTCGTCTATAAACAAGACGTCGCGGGCTTCTAAGTTAGTTAAAATGGCGGCTAAATCGCCCGAGCGGGTTATCATAGGGGCAGAGGTTGCTTTGAAGCCAACGCCAAGCTCTTTGGATATGATGTTTGATAAAGTGGTTTTGCCCAGTCCGGGAGGGCCGTATAATAAAACGTGGTCAAGAACTTCGCCGCGGCTTTTCGCTGATTGGATAAAAACTTTGAGGTTTTGGCAGACTTTATCCTGCCCGACAAATTCATCCAATGTTGAGGGGCGAAGATTTACGGTAGCTGGAGAATTTGTTTCGTCTGTGGAGAGCTTTTGGGCACTGACAATGCGTTCTTTATCTTCGGGCATATTGTTCTCCTATTGGTTAAATTCTTTAAGAGCCAACCGGATAAGCGTTCCCATATCGGCATTTGGATTATTGAGGCAAACTTCGGCAGCAACTTTGTATGCGTCAATTTTGGCATAACCTAAGTTGGTGAGGGCGGAGGTAACGTCTTCAGTTTTGGTATAAGCTGTATCGGTTTCTTCCGCAGAGGCTTGCTGTGCGGAGGTATCTTGGGGTTTATTTGTGTCTGCTGTATCTGATGAGGCGTTTAATTCTGTGCCGGACATATATTCTATCGGAATAGTCACAATTTTACCTTTTAATTCTGTGACAAGACGTGCTGCTAATTTAGGCCCGACACCGGCAGCGCGCAAAAAAGAGCTTTTATCTTGAGCGGCAACAGCCTGAGAGAGTTGGGCGGGAGATAAAGCGCTTAAAATATTTAAGCAGACTTTACCGCCGACACCTTGTATTTTGGTTAAGGTATTAAACCATTCTTTTTCCCACGCAGTCTGAAAACCAAAAAGTGTAAAACTGTCTTCTTTAATAACGGTTTCAATAAGCAGAACGGCGTATTCCCCTTGTGTGAGTTTGGAAAGGGAGCGCGATGACATATTGACCAGATAGCCGACACCGTTGACATCAATAATGCAACAGTCTTCGCCGATGTTGTCTATTATACCTTTTAATTTTGCAATCATTTGTTTGTTTTCCTTTGTTATTAAGGAAGTTTAACTGTTTTATCCTGTTACTTCAAGAGCTTTTTTTGTTCCACCCCCTTTTTTTAATTGTTTTAAAGGTTATATCCGAAAGATGTTTAATATATACAAAGGATATGAATGATGAAATATTTTAAAATTTTTTTATGGGTTTGTTTGTTTTTGCCGGTTTGGGGAACGGCAAGAGCTGAGGGCTATCAGGATTTTAAAAATAAATTAAACAAAGAATACGGTTTTGATTATAACTTTGATATTTCGGTTTTGGGACAGCGCTCAAGTCCGAACGGGGAGCATAATGCAGTGCAAACATATTTGTACCCTTCGTTTATGTGGACGACTTTTAATAATGAGTACGGAATTGGAGCTTTAAATTTTGCTTATACAGTTATACGGTATGGCAATCATAATGCGAGTGATTTAGCAACTAATTCAGGTTTCGTAACACCTTTAAACGATTATCCGAGTAATGAAAATGAGTTTTCAGAGCTTTATTATACGTATCAATTGGGGGGTAAATGGAACTGGTTAACTTTAGGAGTGGGGCAATTTCCGATTTATAACTTTGACGGTACGGCATACGATGCTAACCAACAAGTCAACTTTTTAAATGATGCGCTGGCACAAAATGCTTCTGCATCTTATACGCAGGCCGGATTAGGAATTTATGCTCAGATTTCGCCAAATAGCGAGTGGTCTTTTGCTTTTGGCGGACAAGACGGTACAAATATAGATGCGCCAAGTATCCGTTTTAATCATTTAGATGAAGAGCATTATACGACATTTGGGTATGTTGCGTATACGCCGACGATTAAAGGTCTGGGTGATTCGGAAGTTTCGGTTTTGGTATATAATCAGCCAGCGGTGCACGAGCAGCCGCAAACAACAAACGGCTGGTCTTTGAACTTATCGCAAAGTATCGGTAAAAAACTCAACTTATTTGCGCGTCTAAATGAGGTTAGCGGGAGTGTGGAAAGTATTCGGCAATCTTGGGTTTTCGGCGGCGTATATAATAATCCACTAAACAGAAACTCTCTTGACCAGATAGGGCTTGCATACGCCTATAATAAGCTTGATGAAAAAGCAGTCGGTGAGCCGTTAAGGCATAAAGCCGAACAGGTTATTGAGGCTTATTGGGCGTGGGGAATCGGCGATATGCTGACGTTAACGCCGGATGTGCAGATGTATATCAATCCGGCTCTTAACCAAAAATCGGATTATGGTTTTGTGACGAGCTTGCGTGCAACAGTGTTTTTCTAGCCGGAATGGTGTTTTGTTAAAGGAAAGGGCGGAAAGGAACCGTCCTTTTTGATGTTTAAAGACAGTGTTTAAATACGATGTATTTTATTTTATACATTCATCGTGGTTATTTTCGTTGTGTATTAGTGTGTTTTTTATGGTGTTTATTGTATAAAATCAATATACTTTCAGAAAAAAGGAAATGTAATATTTTTAATCTTAAAAAGGATTTAGCCAAAAATGCGTAAATTGTTTTTATTGTCGCTTATTTTTACGATTTCTGCTTGTCAGCCAAAACAGGTGATAGTTCCGGCTGTGGTGCATAATGTAAATACAACACAGGAAATTGTGGTGGAAAAAGCTCATCTGCCGATTATCGGAGAAGTTGAGCCAATTTATTTTTTGCCGATGAAATCACCTTTTTCAGCAAGAATTGATACGGGGGCGACAACATCTTCTTTGGACTGCAAAGATGTTAATTATTTTGAGCGGGATGGTGAAAAATGGGTCAGCTTTAAGCTAAAAAACCGTAAGAGCGGAGAAGAACATATTTTTGAAAAAAGAATAGAGCGTACGTTTAAGGTTAAGCGTATGGGGGAGGATGAAAACAGAAAAGCGATTAAGATGGATGTTAAGATGGGGGGGGAAGTGTTTAGTGCCGTCTTTTCTATTGCTGACAGAAAAAACTTTGACTATCAAGGATTGATTGGCCGCAATATTTTAACCGGCAGGTTTATTGTGGATACATCGACATCGTATACATTGAATTAAATGAGGGAACTATGAAATTAAAACTGTCTGATTTTTTTACGGTACGCAAGGTTTTGACCTTATTCCTTTTATTATCAATGGTATATGCAGGATATAGTATTTATTATAAAATCAAGTATTGGGGATTTACGGTTTCGCCTAAACAGGTGACTGATGTGTGGACGATTGATGCCAAAATCAGTTTTGAAGCTGTAGGGGAAGATGTGGATGTAACCTTGACGGTACCGAGCAGCAACGACAGTTTTAAGATTTTGAGCGAGGAGATTGTTGCCAAAGGGTATAAGGTTATTGATGACAACGAAAATAACCGTATATCTTTTAAGGGAAAGAATAAAAGCGGCAAACAAAATTTGTATTATCGATTGAGTATATATGACGATGTACAAAACAGCCGGCTTAGCAAACAGATTCCGACAAAGGTTGAACGACCGATTTTGTCTGAAGAAGAAAATCTGCAGATGAGTAAAATTTGGGAATTGGCAGAGCTACAGGAAGGAGATAAAGTTCAGAAAATAATTTCTACGGTTAATCAGGAAATGGCGAGTCCGACGATGAGTTTGGTTTTGCCACTTAACCATACTTCTAAAGAATTTGCCGAGCGTATTATGCAGATTTTGGCATATAAGCGCATTCCTTCGAGAATTGTGCGCGCAATTAAGTTGGAGGAAGGAAAAAAGACTGAAAAGCCGGGGATTATGCTGGAAGCATATTTGAATAATAAATGGACACTTTATGATTTGGATTCTGGACAAGTGGGACTGCCGAAAAACTGGATTGTTTTCCAGCGTGGCGGTGTATCGCTTTTGGATGTACGCGGCGGAGAGGATTCCAAAGTGATGTTTTCGGTGCTAAAATCTGTTTCATCGCCGCTTAAAATGGCGGAATATCGTGCAAAAGCTAACAGTGAATTTATGCCATATCAGTATTCTATTTATGCATTACCCCTTTTAGAGCAAAATACGTTAAAGTGGCTGATGATTTTTCCGCTGGCGATTTTGGTGGTGGTGATTATGCGTAATGTTATCGGGGTTACAACAATGGGAACGTTTACGCCGATGTTGTTAGCAATGTCGCTTGTGAAAACAGGATTTGTTCCGGGGCTTGTGTGTTTTTCGGTTATGATATTTTTTGGGTTAATTATGCGCGCGTTGGTGGCAAAGCTTAATTTGTTGCTTGTGCCGAGAATTTCATTTGTAGTTATTTTTGTGATTTTGCTTATTCAATTGTTGACGATTATAGGTTATCGGATGAATTATAACATTGTCAGCTCGGCAATCTTTTTTCCGATTATTATCACGGCGTGGATTATAGAGCGTGCGTCGATTACCTGGGAGGAAGAAGGTGCAAGAAATACAATAAAGGAAATCTTCTTTACGCTATTGACGGCAATTGTAACTTATTTTGTTATCAGCAATGAGTATGTGCGGCATATTATGTTTGCCTTTAATGAGTTAAATTTGGTGATAATGTTTATTGTAATGCTTTTGGGAACTTATACGGGGTATCGTTTAACGGAACTGACACGTTTTGCTCCGCTTATTCGCAAGGATGAGACCAATGTTTAAATGGTTGGAAACAGCACGAGCCTTAAAAGAGTGCGGTGTTTTGGGGATGAATGACCGGAATTATTCGGTGATTGCCAAATGCAATAAGCGCTCGCTTTATACTCTTGTGGATGATAAAGTTAAGACTAAGCGGCTTGCAAACAGTATTCATATCAATACGCCTAAGATGATTGGTATTATTGAATATCAATATCAGGTCAAAAATATTTTGGATATTGTTAAAGGGTATGAAACCTTTGTGATTAAACCGGCGCACGGCAGCGGAGGCAAAGGTGTGCTGGTGATTAAGAAATATGACGGCGAAAAATTTTACAGTGCGTCCGGTGAGGTATTAAGCTACAAAGATGTTTACCAGCATATTTCCAACACGTTAAGCGGTTTGTTTAGTTTGGGCGGTAAGTATGATGTGGCGCTGATTGAAGAGGCGGTTAATTTTAGCGATGTTTTTAAGAATTTCAGCTATCACGGTGTACCGGATGTACGGGTTATTGTATATAAAGGTTTTCCGGCGATGGTAATGATGAGGCTTGCAACTAAAGAATCCGGCGGACGGGCAAATCTGCACCAAGGAGCTGTCGGTGTCGGGTTAGATGTGCAAACCGGCAGGACGCTCAATGCTGTTATGCATAATAAACCGGTTTTAGTTCATCCGGATACAGGGGCAAATCTGATGGATTTGAAAGTGCCTTTTTGGCGGGAGCACTTAATTATCGGGGCGTTGGCATACGATATGACCGGTTTGGGGTATCTGGG
>ERZ778496.1788-NODE-1788-length-14194-cov-4.555838_pt1 | contig 14194 bp, 12 predicted proteins | sample MGYA00433099_ERZ778496 | MGnify/ENA primary metagenome ERZ778496 (study PRJEB29527, sample SAMN07138962) | mouse gut metagenome | material: feces | host: mouse | place: China:Nanjing | collected 2016-01-25 ... | reverse complement strand
CCGCTTGTGTTTATAGGCAATAATCAATCACGTTATATATGGTATAATCTGATATTTTTTTAATATAGTACAACAGTTGCGAAAAGAGATTGACTCCAGTTCTGTTAATTCACTATGATAGTAAGGAATAACAACTGCAACATTATTTTTCATACTTTTCGCCATTCCTTTCCAGCGTAAACAAGTTGTGAAATATTTATTGAATGATTTCCTACTTAGCCTCTGATAAATAGTTATTATTATTTAATACAAATACTCTGTTGTATATAATTTTTAATTTTATTCCAAATTTTATCAGCAATAATTTGATGTCCCTCCGCATTCACATGACTTAAGTCCATATATACCTCTCTAAAATCAAATATCTCTGAAAAGTCATGTATAAACGTGTATACCTTTTCCATCTCCGGCACTGCTTTTCTAAATTGCTCAACAGCAAAAAATACTTTTTCAGGGTAGACAATTTTTTGCATTTTTATTATCATCTTTTCATTTATAGTTAGATATTTTTTACTTGCAAGCGACGGTTGGGCAAAAGCAATAAATACTATTCCACACATTTCTGCAATTGCATTCATGCATCTCATATTAAACAGCCATTTATCTGCTGTATTTTCCTCAGATACCAAACCATTTACTATTCTCCTGCCATCCGCATTTTTATGAAAAATCTTATTTGCCATTGGAAAAGCGTATGTTGACATCTCTGAATATCTCTCAAATATTGAATCCGTCACACCACTATAAGTTAATATCATATTGGGGCTTAATTTCATTCCATCTCTCAGCAATTTTATAAGTTCCTGTGTCGATGTATACCCACTAACAGCACAATTATACACAGTAATTTTATAGTCTTTTAAATGTTGCTCAAATAGTACTTGTACCCATGACGAAAATCGATTTCTTCCACACTCCGAAGTACTATTCCCCAATATTACAATTTTATAATCATCTTTGTTATTGTTTCCATATGTTTTTAAACCAAAGTCCCCATCATCCGACTTATATGTATGTCCTAAATTGATATCCCAACAAATTTCTCTTGAATATATGCTTATATCAGGACTAAATACTGGTACATAATTCTCAACCTCACTTAATCCCAATTTCTTTAATGCGTCAACCCTGTTAATATTCTGAACAAGTATAATGTATTCGTCTATATTAGTAATGTCCGATAGATTTTTCTCTGTTACTATGGTAAAATCCCTATAACCGAGCAGATTATACACTTCAACATATTTCTCTAAAAGTGCATTATCTGTACCAAAAACGAGAAATTCTTTATTAGGAAATTGTTTCTCTAAAGATGCCATATAAACTATCCCCGGACATTTTACAATAGCTGATTTCTCGCAATCTATGCAAATTTCATCCTTTTGAGTCATAATATTAAGCATTGCCATTCCACTAACATAGAAACGCTTCATTTTTGTCAATTGTTGTACTATCTTATCAATATCTCTCCAATATTTCCCTGCTTCAATTATAGTCGTTTCATTTGAAAATTCTTTCAGGGTCTCCTTGCCATATACAGGCACTCCATCTATTCTACTTCCAATTTTATCAGAACTTGTTTCTATAAAACATTTTATATGAATATCTATTGTTTCCAAATATTTATTCAATTCTCGCCCTACATTTCCTGCACCATATATTATTATATTATCCTTATCTATATCGTCATTAACCTCTAGTACACAATCTAAAGTAACAACATTTGGGTGCTTTTTATTCAATGATAATATTTTAACATTATCTTCATTCGGCAAATCGCTTAATCCATACACAGGTTTATGAAAAAAAGTTATATTACTTTCTTCAGATTCATCCACAAACCCTTCCACAAAAATACGCAATGAGCATAAATGGAAAAATAGCCTTGCTGCTTCTCTACTTGTTCCATATATATACAATTTTGACGAATCTTTTAATATGGGATTAACCACAAAGCAGGAGATTGCTTCCGTTTTAGTCAAATACATCTCGTTTCATCTCCATCAGATTTCTTACCAACACACTTAAACATTTCTTATTTTTTTGCAATCATTCTTATAATAGGAGGATCCGTTTCTCCAAATGGTGCAAAACCGTTCTGTTCTTTTGAATACTCAATCAAAAATCCAATTGAAGTCAGCTTTTGTTCTAACTCCTCACGCTTAATAAACCTTCGAAAATGTCCTTCATAAATGTAAGCATTATTTCCAACTTTTTTACCTTTTCCATATAAATCATCATTTATACTTCTTACCTCAATAAAAAACTTTCCGCCATTTTTTAATACTTTATAAACATTTGCAAGAACCTCACTCTCTTGTTCTTCGTTAATTGCATGCAATGAAAACCTACTATAACAATAATCGTATTGTCCTGCATATATCATAGATGAACATACAAAATCGTCACAAATAAAGCATATATTTCCTCCATTATACCGTTCCTGAAGCATGTGTATTACAGAATCAGATGCATCTATCGCAGTAACATTTAATCCTAACTTGTAAAAATAAAGGCTATCTCTTCCATTCCCACATCCTAAATCCAAAATTGTACATGATTTCTTTAATTGCTCACCAATTTCCAAAGCAAATAAAGAAGGGGATTCCATAGCATGTTTATTTCCATAATATGTATTCCAATAAGTTGTATCCCTGTCAAAATCTGAAGAGCATACAACCTTATATTTTAAAATGATATCTACACATTCTTTTATTGTATAGCGACCATCATTTTGTATAATAATATCAGGTTTTTTCGGAAACTCGGCGTGCATATCTACGCCTAAAACATTTTTTACTTCCCCTTTTTCAATTTTGGTATACAATTCTTTTTGATCGCGCACTTTCAGTGTATCCATGTCAACATCTAAAAATATTTCTACATAGCCTTTATTATTTTTTCTATTCCAATCTCGCACCACATCATACATGGCAATTGTACAGCATATTACCACCATTCCCTGATCCGTTAACATTTTACATAACATAGCATATTGAATAGCACGTTTTTTTCTTTCCTCTTCCGTATATCCCGAATTACCTGCAACAATTTTTTTGAGTATGTCACCGTCTAATAGTACCACATTATCTTTTTGCTTTCTCAATTCATAATACAATCTGTTTCCAATAGTTGTTTTGCCTGCTCCTGACAGTCCTGTTATCCAATACAATACTCCGCTTTGTTTCATATTTTTCCTCATTTCTGCGCTACTCTTTGCGCATAACGCAATGTTTGTGTCGCAGCGCAGACGCAAACTTGCCAAGTAAAAAATAAATTTTTACGCTTTTTCAATTCTTTCAAAATATCATTTTCTAAAGATTCAAAATAACCTGCTCAAACTCAATATCAAAACATAAAAAAGCTCTTACATCTAATAACCTTATATTTTTTTGCTGTTGTTTTGCTTCTTGTTGTATCATTCCAATATGGAACGGATTTAATACAATAATCATATCCCCTTTTTCAAAGTTGTCTTTACCATTAATCACATATCCATAAACTGTTTTTCCAATTTTTTGTTTATCGCGATCAATTACGCATTTTAAACTTAAATTATATTTCTTTGCTCTTTCCAAAAATTTTGTTCCATTCACCCCTACCCCCCATAAAATAGGATTTTCAGGTTGTAGTTTTGTAAGTAAATCCTTAAGTTTATCAGATTCCCAAGGGAGTTCTCTCAAGTATGGCTCACAAATGTCTTCAGCATTTTTTATATTCATTAACCACTTCCATTTTCCATAAAAATATGGTATCGAGAAATCTTGTACTTCACATTCTTCAATTCTCAAACTCTTAAATCCTTCGCTTTGATAAAAATTAAACAAACTTTGCTTGTCGATACCATATATTTTTTGCAAAGAAAATAACAATCTATTAATCATGTATACGTTAAAACTTTTTTTGTACAAATCATACTGTCCCAGTTGCTCTATATACTCCAAGGTTTCTTTTGTGGCATTCCATATACACTGCGGACTTTTTGATATGCTTGCCGACAATTGATTTTTAATATTTGTCCTATAAAACAGCAGACAATCCTTTATTTGTACAATCCGTTCCGCTTTCAAACAGCCTGCAAAAACAAAAAATTGATCATTTGCATTATGCTGACACTGAAATCTTATGTCGTTCTCTATTATAAATTGACGGCGAAACATTTTATTCCATGCTATTTCATGTATATATTGAAACGCAAATCCATTTATATCTTTTAATTGAAAGGTTTCATGTAAATTTAAAAACGGAAAATCTTCTATATCATTGCACATTATAGAATTACCCGTTTGGCTATCAAAACAATACCAATTACATATTGCAATATCTGCCTCATATTGCTCACATGCAAAATATAATTTTTCAATCATATCCTGCTCAAAAAAATCATCTCCATCCAAAAATACTAAGTATTTTCCTTTTGCAATATCTAATCCCCTATTTCTGGAATACCCAGCTCCCATATTTTTATCATTTCTTATAAAAATAATGTCTTTTATTTCTGTGTTATCCCTATATCCATTTATAATTGACCATGTATTGTCTACAGAACAATCATCCACTAAAATTAATTCAATATTCTTCAAAGTCTGATTCATAATTGTATCAATACAGCAACCTATATAATTTTCTAAATTGTAAGCAGTTACAATAACAGAAACTGCTATATTATTATTGTCCTTATTCATCTAAGCTCGCTCTCTTATTTAGTTCTTCATACTTAACTTCTATAAACTTTTTTATCCGCAATCCATTTTTTCCGTCAAAATGTTTTATATATTTCTCACTTGCAATTTTTCTTAAATTGTACATAGGATCTTTATTTTGTTTTATCATCTCTAAAAAGTCTATTAGTTCTTTTTCATTATGTGCAGAGTAATAATTTTTCACTAAATCTTCAGCAAATGCCCTTATCTCCTCTCCCGTTCGATATAAAACACATATCGGTTTCAACGTCGGCAATGCAGAACATGTAATACCGCATAGCGCATCGGACAAAACAGCATCTGATACAGAGTATGCTGCATCATATGTTTCCGTTTCATCAAAAACAATATTTACACTATCTCTGCAATAATTCCTTAACAGTTCCAAATCACCTCTGCTCCAATACCCTAAGCCTGTCATTTCATAGATAAAAGCTGGATGCGGACGAAATATCAAACCTATTTCCTGATTTTCCATAGCATACTGAAAAATCACTTTGGCATACAAATCAAACGTAACCTCATTTCTTATGGTATTAGCAGTCACACCCTTATTAATGCCATGATCTGGTGCCCACAATATTGTTCTCTTACCTTTTAATTTTTCCCAGCCTAACGGATACCTTTTCTCCTTACAGGATTCATATATTCCATCAAATTTCGCATTTCCCATTTCTACTATTTTTCCCTTAAAGAAAGCAGTATCCTTTAATTCGTTATAGACAATAGAATCAAACAAATAATAATCTGGTTGAAATTTATTAAATCCTATTTTTACCATGTCAATAAAATCACTATTAGAATAACCGTACTTTATCAGAGAAACAGATGCCACAATAATTAACTTGGTATATTCCCTAAAATTATATAATGTTGTTCTTTCCCATAGATGTGTCATTAATAAAACATCGGGAAAATCCGTTTTTACATCGTAATCGTTCCACATAACATAAGTATAGTCTTTTTCCTGCATCTGTTTTTTTCGAAGATCACAATCCTCATCGTGATCTCCTAATATAATAAGAACATCATACCGATTATCACTTTTAAAAGCATCACATATAGAAGATATGGAATTCCAAAATGCATATACTGTATGTAAAACTCTAATTTTTGTTTTTTCATTTTTATTGCTCTGTACTTTTGTATATATATTTTTTTTAATATCAGGAAGGAAATACTCCAGCGAAAATTGATTTGTAATTACTCTGTTAACTCCGCCTTTCATTTTTAATAAATTAATAACATTTTCTCTTGGGACAAAAACTTCTAATGCCGATTGCATTTCTACGTTTAGCTTTTCATCCTCAATTGACAATAAAATGTACATATTATTGTCAAAAGACTGTCTTAAGACCTCAAAGGAATTAATTTTTTTATTATACTTTGCATATTCATTATCAATAAGCAGTTCTGGAATAATATCAAAATAATTTTCCAAACAGTTTTTAATATTAACTCCATTTGCTCCAAACGGATATATAATGTATCTGTTAATACCTGCATCTATATATTTTTTTAAAGTCTTCCTAATAAAACCATCATCAAACATATACATTACCTTTCGTTTTCTTTTGATACACCCAAAATCTCTTTTAATTTTTTCTCTTTGTTATAATTTTTTTTAATGCATTATTAATATTTGAAATTGCATTTTTTTCATAATAGTTACCTGGTTCAGGCTCAAAAAAGTTCTTGTTCGTCACAAAGTTTACAAGTTCTTCCTTCGTTTTTACCAAATATGCTTGTTTATTTTGATATAGGGATTGCATTGACTGATAACCATCTTCCTCCAAGATTCCTATTTTGCATGGGAATAATGTTGCCTCAAACAAAACCGTTGTGGCAATTCCTATCACAAAATCCGATTGGGCAAGATAGTATGCAGAATCTTTATGATTATTATCAATGACTTCTATATCTGTGCCAGCCAATTTTACATATAACTTTTTCCATTGCTGATACTGCATTGGATGTAATTTAAATACAATCTTATATACATTTTTGTCTAATACTTGATTTAAATAAATTGCAAATTCTTCTAGTTTTATCGAATCACCTGAAAAAAAGGTAATCTGCTTCTTTGTTTCTGTTCTCCTATACAACCTTACTTTTTTCTCCAAATCAGGATATCCTACTGGAATAATATATTTCTTATCTATTGGATAATGTGCAATTTTTTTATCATATTCACCAAAAGTAAATATATAATCAGGATAGGTATCAAAATTATGTTTTTTTAAATAATTATATACCGGCATCACATCATCCATCATTCCATGCTGGAGTTCAATTATTGGTATATTTCTTTTCTTTGCCTCCTGAATCAATATCATATTCTCTATTTCATAATATTTTACAAGCACTACAGCCTTTGGCTTTATTCTATCTAACAAGAAGGCGCAATATCTCCTATAATTTATGTTATAATCAGACAAAAGTGTATTTGATAAAGATACTATCTGCTTTTTTTGACTATTAGTCCATTTCATAGAAAACTCTTTTTCAAAAATATCCAAAATTTTATTTATCTTCTGTTTAACTTCCTTACTGTCATATGTTTCAATCTGAGATCGTATATACCGGTCATTATATTTTATTCCTTTAATTTTTACAGGATTATAATGATTTCCCATATAATTACAACGTTCAAATAAATAGTAGCTGTATTTTAAATGACAAATTATTTCATCTGTAAATAAATCAACATAATATTTTCCGTCAAAAACTCTTCTTGGACACCCTACAATTATCAAATCCTTTTTATGCACCAAATACGGATTGGTTTTTATCCAATGCCACAAAGATACTTTTTCTTCTGTCTTAACAGCTTGGAAATCATTCACAGGAGACTTAATATTACATATATTTTCAACTAACTTAGGATAAAGATATGCTCGTATAAACTGCCATATTTTGATATTATCAATGCATATGGAAAACAAATCATATTGATCCTCGATCTCTATAAAACGTCTATACACAGATTTTATATCCATTAAAGTGTCCTCCAATATTCAATATAATCCTTGATATTGATATTTGTTCCTTCCGTAATAATTTCCGCCAATTTTAATCTTTCACTCATTAATGTTCTCCTGTCTATATCACATTTTAGAATTTCTACTCTTTTCTTAACCATATCTACCCTATATAGCTGCTCTGTTTTGGAAGAAAGCACTAATAATTCTTCATTTAATCTAATAGATGCAATCACTTTTTGTTTATTTTTCCTTCTAACACGATTCAAAGTTTCACTGTTTTCCTCTTCGCCAGGAAGCAAAAAAGGACGAATAGACATACTTTTTATATCAAAACATAAAATACGATCTACATAGCAAGGAACCAGCCAAATAATATCATTGCAACAATAACTTTCTAAAAATTTTCTTACGCCAGGGCTTTCATTCAACAAATACAACTTATCCTGTTCTATTTGTAATCTTCTTTTTTTATCTGAACAAATAATCTCTCCTGAATTTGTAGAAATCCAAAAAAAAGTTCCATCAAAACACATTGTTTCAATATTATTTTCAGTTTCGAACATATTACATTCAAAATAAGTTTCTGTTTCCGAATTAAATGCATATATTTTATTCTTTATAAGAACGTATATGCATTTATCTTTTTTTACTACTTTCTTATAACAAGATTCTTTTGTATCATTTGGAATTGAACCGATACATTCAAATTCACACAATTCCTTATCTGCTTTAACAATTTCCCCATAAACCAATATGATATAATAATTTTTTTCCGTTTCAATAATGGAATCATGTTGAAAATCCCAAACAGACTTGGAAGGCAGATTTCTTATCTGCGTTTTATAAAATTGATTATCAAACCTATTATATATAATTGCGTTTTGTTCACCCTGATTTGCCAACAATAATTTATCTCCACAATTATATATTCCTCTAAAAAAACATTTGTTTTTAAATGTCTTATACATATCTCTACTTATAATTTTAGTATTTCCCGTTTTTATGTTCCCTTCAAATATAATTCCTGTTTCATATTCAGGAATCCAAAACGTTTCATTTTCTATATCCATATCATAAAAGTATAATTTGCACATACAATCTCTCCAAACTACAAACAGTATATGACAGATAACATCTGTTACACTGTTACACTTTTACCACTATTCTGATGTGTGATGTGCCATAACTGTTTCAGATTTTTACTATGTCATATCTCATCAATGCTGTTTATATTCATTGATATTTATCTCGGAAATCACTTAACATTTTATAATTTTTTTATAAACGTTGATAAATGTATTGGTAACATTCTCATTTCCAATATTAATCCTAATATATTTATTAAATCTGCAGGCTACCAATATACCCTCTCCTTTAAATTCCTGATATATCTGTTTCAAATCCCTATCACATGGAATCAGAACATAATTCGATTCTGTATGAATATATGGAATGTAATTTTTTGCTAATTTTTCCTCCAAATATTGTTTTTCTCTTTTAAAATCATCAACCATTTTTTCCCAAATATCTTTTCTCTGCATTAATTCTTCACCAAACTTTAAGGCAATAACATTTGCATCAGCATTTGATGACACCTGTTTAATATCTTTAATGATACTTTCATTCGCGGCAACAAATCCAAGTCTGATTCCAGCCAATCCCATTATCTTTGAAAAAGTTCTCAAAACAATTAAATTATCATAAAGCAGTATTTTATCTATAACCGTCTGATTGTAATATCCAAAATATGCTTCATCAACAATAACAATCGTTCCTTTCTCTCTGGCTGTTTCAATTAATTTTAATAGTTTTTCCTGCTCTAAAGCACTTCCTGTCGGATTATCCGGATTAACAATTACCGCAATTTTTGCACCATTCTCAATTTCCTTCCTAAATTCATCATATGGGAATACAAAATCATCATTATAATTAACCTTTGCAGGATAAGCACCATACATTGCAGCATATACACCATACATTTCGAATGTAGGATTTGTCATAACGATGCGATCCCCATTATCTGCATATATTTCAAAAATCATTTTTATTGCTACGCTCGATCCATTCGTAACTAAAATACTCTCTCTTGGAACATTTGCCCACTGCGCTATATATTCTGCACACCTTTTGGGATTCGGATACGTTGCCAAACTATTTGCATCAAAATTATGTAAAACTTCCTCAACAAATGTCTTAGGCAATCCATCAATACTTTCATTACCATCCATTCGTATGTATTTATTTCTATCCAGTTCATCAAAATACTGGGCTGTTCTGTTAAACTTTTTATAGTTTTCCTTAAGTTGCTTCATCATTTACCCCCATACATCTTCTGCATATTTTACCTAACGTATTTATACTCTGATGCTCCACTCTGATTTCGTTAATCCGCTCACAATTCCATAACTCTTTTAAACTATAATCTTTTATATTTCCATACTTTAGACTACCTGTCCAATCCGTAGAACATGCGATTGCATCGCCTTCCCAGTTAATAGTCATTCTTTTCAATTCCACGCAAGGTAATTCTTTAATGGCTGAAACACTCTCGTTTACTGCATATTTAACATTTTCCTGCATGACTCCGGACCCATTATGAATTGGTTTTATCCAAATTTCCGTAGCATATGGTTTGAACATTTCCACAAAAGAGTCTGTTTCTTTACTGTTTATTGTACTTTCAGCAAAAAATCCTATCAGTTTACACACCTTTTTTTCTTCTTTTATATATGTCCCTATCTTCTTAAAATTATCAGTAACTGCCTCAAACGCATCATTATTGGTTATTCTTTTATATGTTTCAGAAGTTGAAGCATGAATCGAAAATTTCAGGCTGTCCAATCCTGCATCAATAATAGGGAAGATCACTTCAGGTGTTGCCAAAACCCCATTTGTATCCAAATAAATATAGGTATATCCGACTTTTTTCGCCTCGGCAATATACTGTAATAACTCTTTACAAAGGCAAGGTTCTCCCATTCCATGAAAACTTATCTTCCTTGATCCATTCAAATATGCTTCATTTATCAGCCTTATCATCAGATCATAATCAATTATTCCACGTTTTCTATCGCTTGCATTGCTTCCGCAAAAAAAGCATTTGTTATTACAAACGTTAGTAGCTTCTATCATTATTTCATTTGGGAAAGGTAACTCTTTCATATATTCTCCTTTACAAACAAATCGCATGGCAATTCTAGCTTGACCAAAGCAGGTTTCTTTATCTGTGCATCGTATGCCTTTCTTATTGCAAATACGCTCATACATAATTGACTATACTCACAAACTGTCCCTGAAGCCGGAGAATGCCAGTATCCATATGCCTGAATTTCATCTGCCGGATTGTTTTTCAATTTCATGACTTCTTTCAAGAAATCATTCAGATTGAAAACTACATAATTGCAAGTTTCTTTCGTATCACTGAGAAGCTGATATGCACGAGAGATATCATTAATAGACTCTTTTTCTGTTAATCTAATAGATGTAACTAAATATCCCCCGGGTTTAACTTTATCCCAGCAATTTTTTAACATTTCATAAACTTCTATATTAAAATCAATACAACTAAATGAAACTACGATATCGTATCTTTTTTCATCAGAAAAAGTTGCTGCATCATCACATCTATACTCATATGGAATATTCAGTTTATTGCACTTTTTAGCATATTCGATTTCTTTATCACTATAATCTATACCAACGTATGAATTTATATTATCAAATGTTTCTGACAGTGCTTTCCCCAATCCGCCGCATCCGCAACCGACATCCATTATATCAATACCGTCTTTAGCTTTTTTGATTATTCTGTCCAAAATTACTTTTTCAGACTCATAATACTCTTCCCATGTCATTCTTTTTTTGCTGTAATAATTTAAGAAGGTACTACTTTTATATTTTATGTTTTTCATATCGTTCATCTCCTACACAATAAATTTAATTTTTCCTGCGAATCATTTACTCCATGATCAGACGCTGTACCCCTTTTTTTACCATATAGCATGATTCACAAATTGTATCCTCATATGATTGGTGTTCAAGAAAAACTTTTCGGTATTTCAAATAACCTTCACTATACCACGCTTCCTTCAAATCAAAATCTTTTGTTACATCATAAAAGTTCAAACCATAATCATATGCATTACAACATGGTACTGCTTGTCCTAAGGCATTAATATACATTGTATCAAACAAAACCGGACAGACTGCATTCTCATTTATTTCTAACGCATCATCGTCAATTACTTCATAACGTTCCCTGACTTCAGGCAAATCTACCAGTCTGCCCAATGTAACGGGAATAAATAATATATCATCCACATATTCACCAAACAATTCTCTAACATCGTTCTGTATCCCTAATGTTTTTTTTGTAATAACACATGATAATGAAGTTGCTACTTTCAATCCTCTCTTATTAAGATAGCGATGGAGAAATTTAATATTATTCAGAACATTATCAAAATCATCGGTTCCATGGAGTTCTTTATAGGTATCTCTATCCGCCGCATTTACAGAAAATCTGATACTATCGATTCCCGCGTCTATTATTTCCTGTAATTTATCAGGATTTGCCAATACTCCATTCGTCGTTAAAAATACATATCTATAGCCCAGTTCTTTGGCATATGTAATCATTTCTGTCAGTCCGGTATAACAAAATGGTTCTCCCGCCAAATAAAAGCCCACTTCTTTTTTTCCTATTCCAAGTTCTTTTGCTTTTAGCAATATTTTTTTTGCGCATTCTATCTCCATAACTGCTGGCGAAAGTTTATACTTTGAATATTTCCCATGAAATGAACAAAACACACACTTCTGATTGCACGTATTATTCAATTCAATATTCAGATTTTGCGGCAGCGGCGGATATAATTCATAATAATTTACCTTTCCAAGCCGTTCCTGCATATGTTTTCTCATAACTTTATCTTGATTCACTTCAGACATCTTCATATTCCTCCATCAGTATACTTTTTCATCATCAAACACTCAGCAATCATAAAATCAAACTCATCGTCAATATCTATAGAATTATCCTTTTCCATAATATACGCATATGATTTTTCTCCATAAAATGTCCTTATTTCTCTAAGTTTATCCACTTTTGAAATATAAATTGCTCCATTTAATCTATAGTATTTTTTTAAATCTTGTCTTCTCAGATTATTTTCACTTCTGATAAAGCCTGACATATTCATATCTTCTGGCAGCGTATTGCTTAATAACGGACTGTGCTCACATTCACATACACTTACTACAGAATCCGCTTTCTTTTTATAATACAGTTCAAAAGCATTATTTATATCTTTACAGGTACGCAGCGGAGAGGTCGGTTGCAGCAGAATAATGTTACCAAACTGCTTTCCCCTCTTTTCGTATTCATCCAAGACTTCTAACAAAACATTCATGGAAGCTGCAGTGTCCACAGAATTTTGATTACTTCTTAAAAAAGGCACATTTGCTCCAAAATCTTTTGCTATTGCCGCATAATAATCAGAATCTGTAGATACCATTACCTCGTCAATATATTTACTTTTAAATGCGTTCTCTATTGTGTAGGCAATTAAAGGTTTTCCATTTAGTTGACGAATATTTTTATCCTTAACTCCTTTGGAACCGCATCTGGCTGTAATCACTCCTAAAGTTTCCATCCGTCCTGCCCTTTCCACAAACTAAAAATCCCAATGTAACTATGCTTTTGGTCAATGACCTCTCAACTGCATACTTTACATTGGGATTTTCAATATGTCCTGCCCCATAAGACAAGTGTAAAATCTTTTACCCTATAGCATGTTATACTGGCTCCAGTATCAATGATAAACTACATTGCCGCATTTCTCTTTTCAAGAATATACAACTCGCAATTAACCGTAAATATCCCATCATCTGACACTGTATATAGCATTTCTATCTCCCCCCTGCACATAGCTTCCGACAATAACACACAAGATATCCTTCTCCAAATACTCGTGCAGTTTTTCACACAATTCATCATCCGAATCCGCAGAATCGCTCACTGCCACCATCTGTCCCTCACCATCATCCAAAGAGTTAATCCGCATCAATATCCTGCTGTAAGGGAACTCACTTTTTACTTTATTAAATGATTTGATATCTGTTTGATTAAACATATGCAACATACAATCACCATACCTTTAAAAATTCTATTCTTTTATATTTATTATAATGATAGCATATGCGTTTAATCATCTCAAATATCTCTTGCTCCTAATGTAAAGTATACAGTTGTCAAGGTTCGTTCATCCTCATAATTCTATTATCCAAGTAAATCGGCTAAAATCCTCTAACTTCTACAGTTTCTTATTGCTTTATTTCACGCCAACTTTTCACTCAATCTCTTTTATCACTCTAAACGCCTCCGCATACAACACTCCTGCTTCCGTTCCTCTGATAATCGCTTGCGCCTTTACAGCATCTATACTTCTTGGAAACGGCAAATTGCCTAACTCAGTATCATAAATGTTAAGCGCTTTTATTTTATTATCA
>ERZ778496.1787-NODE-1787-length-14195-cov-7.013083_pt1 | contig 14195 bp, 18 predicted proteins | sample MGYA00433099_ERZ778496 | MGnify/ENA primary metagenome ERZ778496 (study PRJEB29527, sample SAMN07138962) | mouse gut metagenome | material: feces | host: mouse | place: China:Nanjing | collected 2016-01-25 ... | reverse complement strand
TGAAAAAATACTATGGAAAAGGAGAAACACAAGTTCATGCTCTGGACGGTGTAAACTTGGAGATTGAGGCTGGAAAGTTCGTTGCCATTGTAGGCACTTCCGGCTCTGGTAAATCTACTCTGCTAAATATGTTGGGGGGGCTTGATACCCCGACATCGGGAACGGTCACGATTGGCAATACGGAACTGTCTGGATTGAAAGAGGAGCAGCTTACTGTGTTTCGCCGCAGACGTATCGGTTTTATCTTCCAGAACTATAATCTGATACCGACCCTAAACGTATGGGAAAATATTGTTTTCCCTATTGCAATGGATGGACAAAAACCAGATAAGAAATTTATCGAGGAAATTATCGGACTGCTCGGATTGGAACAAAAAATTTACAGCCTGCCAAACAATCTTTCTGGAGGCCAGCAACAGCGTGTGGCGATTGCCCGTGCCCTTGCCTCCAAACCTGATATTGTACTGGCAGACGAACCTACCGGAAATCTGGATTCCAGAACCAGCGATAATGTGATTCATTTGCTGCAAATGACAAGCCAGAAATTCCAACAGACGATTATTATGATTACACATAATCCTGAAATCGCGCAGTTGACCGATCAGACGATTCATATTGAGGACGGCAGGATTGTGAGTTGACTGCAAACTGGCAGCCGTATTTTCATACGTCTGGTTCATACAACAACGCACAAGATTTACAAAAGACGGCAAAGGCATATGACGATATTTTAAGTGCATATCAAAAAGAGTATGAAAATGTAGACATACAGGCAAAACATTATTATAATATAGACAAAAACTACGATGCAAACCAATAAAGAAAGCAGGGGTCTGTAACAAACATTGTGCTCCAGAATTAACCAGAAGAAGCGGCAGGCTATACAGTAATAACGGAGGAAAAAATGGCGCAATACAGTTTTGAAACAATAAAAACACTGTTAAACCGAAGCATAGAAAACGGCTGGGAAGCAGAATTGACTCTACGGATAAACAGCAGAGATTATATGATTATTATTTATAACGATCACTGTTCATTCCAAAGAATTGGCAGATACGATCGAAGCGGCGAATATAACTTTTCTTCATTGGAGGAACTTTATAAAGCACAGCAGATTGATGAAATATGCTTGGAAAAGGACTGGGAAAAAATAGAAGCATTTGACTGCCTTGATTTCGAATTGCAAGGGTTTATTTAGATATAGAAGGGGCAAGACGTTTATGAAACAGGACAGACTTTATGCGATAACATTATATTTGCTGAATCATGGCAAAACGTCGGCATCTGCTTTGTCACAGCGGTTTGAAGTGTCTGTGCGGACAATACAGCGGGATATCGACTTGCTGTGTCAAGCAGGGATTCCCATTACTGCGCTGACAGGCAGCAACGGCGGTTATGAGATATTGGACAGTTTCCGCATGAATAATCAGTTGGCATCAAAGGCTGCTATAACTTGATATGTAGCTGTTTGATAAGATTGAACTGTAGATACTGTCCGCGTCCAATGTCATTAGTTTATTATAATCCATGCTAAACACCTTAGAAACTGTTCAGAAATAACTTGTGACAAGGACGCCGTATAAATGTTCATTTGCAAAGAAGATAATCACAGGTATAGTGGACTATATCAAGATTATCTTCTTTGCAGATGGCATTATTTTTAGAACCTTCTCCGTTCATTTTCTCTTTTATTTGATTGATTTTGGATTCCATAATCTTTAATAATGCCTGATATATATTTCCTTCTCCTTTCATTTTCACTACAACTTATTTCTGACAATATAATGGAACTCCATTATAACAAACGAATGTTTGAAACCAAAGAATCCATTGACATACTGAAATCTCTGGCATATGATAATAAATATAATTTGAAATAGCATGAAAGGAATAAAGGTATGGAAATTACATATACAGACACAAGAAATTATACGCAACAGCAGATACAAGAATTATTTCAGTCTGTTCATTGGATTTCGGCAAATTATCCAGAACGTTTGGTTAAGGCACTGGGAAATTGTGAAACGGTTATCACAGCATGGGATAAGGAGCGTTTGGTCGGATTGATTAACGCAATGGATGATGGCGAGTTAACAGCCTATGTTCATTATCTGTTGATTGATCCCGACTATCAAGGAAAAGGAATCGGCACGCAGCTATTGGCGCAGATAAAGGAAAAATATAAGGATTATTTATATTTAATGCTTCATGCAGAGAATACGCCGCTAGTGGAATACTATGAAAATCATGATTTTCAGAAAATGGAGGATGCTCATGTAATGGCGATTCTAAACCAAAATGTGTAAAGAAATGCCAAGTTATTGTTAAGAATCATTAAGGGAAGTGCAAGAGAATAAAATGTTGGTGCTGTTGTGGGAAGCGAATATGTAAATGGAACAAAGTATATATTATTGGATACTGGATATTGGCATTATGTATCGAAAAGGTGGGGGGCGCAGTGGTTTTTGGCGGATCGGCGAACGCAAAGAACTGCTGCGGGAAGTGGACTTTTGGCTGTCTGTTCTTGATATGATTGCAGAAGAACGAAAGGGGATTGACTGCTCCAAGCAGTTTTGGAAAGAATTTACGGCATTGTGTAAAAGAGGCAATTGCTCCAATTATCAGCGAATTTTACAGAAAAAGGAAGATATTTTAAACTGCAAAGATATATTTATGCCGGATAAAGAGCATGAGGCAAAAATTCACCAGCTTTTGCAATATTTTTTGTTGGAGGTACAAAAAAGTCTGCACGATTTTGACGGAAAAGCCCGTGCCTATAAACTGCTGTACGGAATACATAATCTTCCTAAGGCAATGCACGGAAAATGGGTATTAGGGGAATATTATCCTAATCTTTCCTATTATGATGCTTTGTGTTATTCCGAAAGCTTTATAAAAAAATATGGTAGATTGGAATAATTGTAGATATTACGGCAAGACTTTCTATGGAAGAAAATGGAAAATCTCACGGTTAAGCAGTATAAATTGTATTATGTCTGTGAAATTATTTGTAAAAAAACAGTGACTTTATCATAATTAAGTGGTAAAATATTAATGGATTTTGGTGCGTTATATAGATGAAACAAGAGGTAGAAAGCGATGTCCATACAGGGGGAAACAAGAGAAAAGACACGGATAAACATAAGGGAGCCGAAACATTATCAAGTGATTATGCATAATGATGATTTTACATCAATGGAATTTGTTGTGGAGATTCTAATGGATATTTTTCACAAAAACGAACCAGAAGCAGAGCGATTAATGCTAATGGTGCATAATAGCGGCAAAGCGGCAGTCGGCGCGTATCCATATGATATCGCAATGACGAAGGTACAGACAGCTATGGCACGGGCAAGACAGGAAGGTTTTCCATTTCGATTAACGATTGAGGAGCGGTAAATGCCGCAGGGGAAGTGCGTGTACTTTAGAAGTACCATTAGGAAGAGTTGCTTTTAAGGCTGTGCTTAGAAGTTGCATTAAGAGGCTGCATTATAAGGCTGTGTTTTATTGGGGAGAATGTGAAATAGGAGTTGCCGTTTGGCAAGGAGCGACGGTAACAAATTGGGGGTTATTTATGCGTGTATCAGGAGAGGTGGCAGAAATTATCAATAGCGCGTTTACAATGGCAAAAAGCGCGCGATATGATATCGTAACGCCGGAACTGGCGCTGTATGTGATTTGTCAGAACCAGGTTTTTGCGCAGGCATTTGAGAACTGCGGCGGAAGGATAAAGGAGCTGGACTATCAGTTAAGAAATTATCTCGATGAATACATGGAGCCGTTGGCTGAAAATATGGAATGCAATCCGGAACTTTCGCAGGGGATGGGAGTTGTATTGACATATGCTTGGGAATCAGCGCAGAACAGTGGGAAATATATGGTGGAACTGCCCCATGTGATTCGGGCAATGTATCTGTTAGAGGAGAGTTATGCTGTATATTATATGCGTGTTCAGGGTGTAGAGCAGGCGGATATTTTGCAGGAAATGACAATTGCTTACGAAGAAATTGCCTATCAAAATCGTGTGAATCAGAAAGGCACGGGCAGGCAGAACAAAGACAGACATCATAGTACAGCAGGACAGAATAACAAGCAGCAAAGGGAAACGTGGCAGACCAACAGTCGGGAAAGTACAAGTCCAAATGGTGGTGAATGGCAGGAGGAAGATGGCTGGCAGGAGGACGGGTGGCAGAAAACTACTGCTTACGATTCGGAGTGGCAGGAGGACGAAGATGTTGGGACAGGCACACAGGGTGGTTTTTGGCAACAGTACGCAGTCTGCTTAAATGATATGTTAGAGGGGATAAATCCGCTGATTGGCAGAGAGGAAGAATTAGAACGTACAATGCAGATTCTTTGTCGCAAGGAAAAAAATAATCCGTTGCATATCGGAGAACCAGGTGTTGGTAAGACAGCGATCGCTTATGGACTTGCGCGGTTATTAAATCAGAATCAGGTACCAAAGCCTTTACAGGGAGCGAAAATTTTTTCGCTGGACTTGGGAAGTCTGCTTGCAGGTACACAATACCGTGGGGATTTTGAGAAACGTTTTAAAAGGGTAATGGACAGCATTTGTCATGAGGAAAAGCCGATTGTGTATATTGATGAAATTCACAATATTGTTGGCGCAGGCGCGGTAAATGGTGGAACCTTTGATATTTCCAATATGCTCAAGCCTTATTTGGCAGCAGGGCACGTCCGCTTTATCGGTGCGACTACTTATGAGGAATACAAAAAGCATTTTGAGAAAAGCAAAAGTCTGGTGCGGCGGTTTCAAAATATAGATATTAAGGAACCAAGTATGCAAGAATCCATACAGATATTAGAAGGCTTGAAAGAAACTTATGAAGCGTTTCATGGCGTGCGCTATATGGAAGGCGTTTTGGAGTATGCAGTTGAGGTAAGTGCGAAGTATATCAATGAACGTTATCTGCCAGATAAGGCGATCGATTTAATTGATGAGGCAGGTGCATACAGACGACTACATCCAATGGCGGAAATGCAGTCTGTTGAAAAGAATGGTATTCAAAAAGTAGAAAAAGATTTAATTGACGAAATCTTATCTAAGACCTGTCATATACCAAAGCAAGTGGTCGAGAGCGATGAAACTGCGGCGCTTGCAACATTAGAACCACGTCTAAAAAATTGTGTATTCGGACAGGAGGAAGCGATTGCGCAGGTAGTGAATGCCGTGAAGTTTTCAAGAGCAGGACTGCTTGAGGAGGGAAAACCCTTGGCAAGTCTGTTGTTTGTCGGGCCTACTGGCGTTGGCAAGACGGAAATTGCAAGAAGTCTGGCAAAAGAATTAGGCATAAAGCTGCTTCGTTTTGATATGAGTGAATACGAGGAAAAGCATACAGTGGCGAAATTAATAGGTGCGCCCGCTGGCTATGTAGGATATGAGGAGGGCGGACTGCTGACCGAGGAGGTGCGCAAAAATCCTCATGCGGTACTTTTGCTAGATGAGATTGAAAAAGCACATCCAGATATCTACAATATTCTATTACAAGTCATGGACTATGCAACACTGACGGATAATCAAGGCAGAAAAGCGGATTTTCGCAATGTGATTATTATTATGACTTCCAATGCAGGTGCAAGTCGAATTGGAAAGCATGGAATCGGTTTTCAAGGGCAGGATGTAAAAGCGGATGTAATTATGGAGGAAGTGAAACGGATCTTTCAGCCAGAGTTTCGCAACCGTCTAAACCGTATTGTTGTATTTCATGGCATGAGTGAACAAATGGCAGAACAGATAGTAGAGAAGAAGCTAGGCGAACTGCAAAAAATGCTGTTAAAGAAGCAGGTAGAATTGACAGTGGACGCTGCAGCCAAAAAACTTGTAAAAAGCAAAGGAATTAGCATTGAATTTGGCGCAAGAGAGATTGAACGTGTTATTCAGAGCGAGATAAAACCACTTCTGGTGGACGAAATTTTGTTCGGCGCATTAAGGCAGGGCGGTGCTTGCTGCTTGACGGCAGTAGAGGACACGTTTCAGATACGATTTTAGGAGAATATAAAGTATGCCTGTTTATCGTTTAGACCCAAAAGAAATATCGTTTCCCAATCCGGTTAGTGCCCGTTCTGACGGGCTGCTGGCGGTTGGGGGCGATTTGTGCGTAGAACGGCTTCTGTTAGCATATACACACGGAATTTTTCCTTGGTACACACCAGGAGAGGAGATTTTGTGGTGGTGCCCTAAGGAGCGTTTTGTGATCTTTCCCAATGAAATACATATTTCTCATTCCATGCGCAAATATTTGAAAAAACATACAATGAAGATTGTATTAAACAGGGATTTTGCGGATACTATGCATCGCTGCCGGATTAAGCGAGAGTACAATGAGGGCACGTGGATTTCGGATGAAATGGAGGAGGCATATTTTAGGCTGTATCAGGCAGGATATGCTGTCGCGGTGGAGGTTTATGAAGATGGTGTTCTTGCAGGCGGTTTGTACGGCGTTTCCATTGGCAGATGCTTTTTCGGAGAAAGTATGTTCTCTGAGAAAGAGAATGGTTCCAAAGCAGCATTGATTGGATTGGCACGGATATTGGAACAGAATACATTTTTAATGATTGACTGCCAATTTCATACAGAACATCTGGAACGTATGGGTGGCAGATATATTACATGGAAGGAGTATAATAGATTACTAAAGGAGGGAACAGAGCGTTAGGAAGGCAGTAAAATTAAATGAGACGATGTATTTTATAAACCTTTCGAGATTTTTCGGGGGGTTTTTTGTTATTTATTACACAAAATCATATAAGGAACTGTAAAGATTAATGCTATAACAGTTCCGAAGTTCCAAAGGGCAAGGTTGTTTATGATTAAGATTGCAATATGTGATAATGATAAAAATGACAGGGAACATTTAAGAAAACTGCTTCTGGAATTTGAAGTTATTACAAAGGAGAATTTTCTGATAAAGATTTATTCATCGGGAAAAGAACTGATGGAAAGCTGGTACAGTATGGATATTATTTTTCTTGAGATGATAATAGATGGCAGTGATGGGATTGGGATTGGTACACAAATACGCAGAAATTCGCCATATGGAATTATAATTTATGTGGCAGATACAAGCAAAAATATAATGTTGGCGATAAATCGCGTACATTCCTATGGCTATCTGATAAAGCCGATTACCAAGAAAAGCTTATATCCAATTATCAGCGAAGCGGTACGGCTTGTGCAGTTGAAATTGTGGACACGCTATGAATCGTTTTTGTCAGAGCGCAATACAGTACTCCCGATTCCCGTAATGGATATCTATTATTTTGAATATTTTAATAGAAAAGTTAAGATTGTTACTGCTGAGAAAACGTATATTTGCATTAAAGAAAAAATCAGTGAAATTGCAGTAAGAATGCGCATATACGGTTTTGAAATGTCACATCAAAGCTATGTTGTAAACCTTTATTATGTTGATGTGATAAAGGATCATGCGTTGATAATGAAAAATGGTGATAGTGTTTGCCTGGCACAAAAAAGGGCCTCCAAGGTCAGAGATAGAATATTCAAATTGGTAAAAAGCGTCGAATAAGTTGTAAAAATGTCGATTATGCAAAAGGCATTGACTATCTGATTGAATTTGGTAACATGAAGAAGAAATCTAGTAAGCAAGGAGGGATGTAAAATAGGTATTGAAGCGCTTACAGCAAAAGTGCCATATCTGTTTGCACGATATAGGTAATGAGATTGATTATGGTGTCGCTGCTGGTTTTTCAATCCTTGCCAGATAGTTAGAAAAGTTAGAATGTAAAAACCAAAGGAATGCCTTGGCAAAACCGCTGTAATAGTATAACGAAATTGCTGCATATTATTTCCAGATCAGACTAGAAGCCTGCAGTTTGGGTTGGGTGCCAAACAGTGTGGCTTCAAAATACAGCAGTTTTGCTACAGGCATTTTGTTTTTGTGGCAGAGATTTGACAAATTTTAGTGACCATGCGTGTTACTTTTCACACCCACGCCAAAGTAGTGGGAATCATGCGCCAAAATGCTTGCACTTTAGCATTTTGTGTGCATCAATTGTTGCAATTCACACCGAATGTTCGTAAATTGTTGCATAATCTGGCGTTGGTGTGAATTGTAACCCATGCGTATAAATTAGAGGATTAATTCTTAAATTATTGTAGATTTTTTGTCGTTCTTGTGTTATAGTACAAAAGAGGTGGCTGTTGTGAAGGTAAAATATAATCGGCTAATCAGCTTTATGCTGTTTATATTGATCGTTTTTTCAGGAATGTGTACACAGGGTTTGCGTGCAGATTCCCTGTTTGAGTATACAGCAGCACATAGAGAACAATCTCATATCGTGTCAGCAGACGCAAAGGAACATAATCGTGACGGCTGCACGATTGAAATGCTGTCAAGAATTGGGGAAACCTATATAAGCAGTGCGGCAAAGCGCTCTGGTGACAGAAACAGTAGGGAATTGTCGCAGCTTTTGCTGTGCACACTTCTTGGATCTAATACAATATCAAATACTTATGCGGCGGTACATATCTTACGTATTCCAAAACTGCATACGAATACAGTAATTCTAAAATATATCCATAATAAGGACGGTAAAAAATAACACCCCTAAAATTAAAATGTTGTCTGCCTATGTAAATGCCATAGGCTTGTTTGTGTACGCAATTTTTGTTTTAGGAGAGGTAGATTATGAATATTATAATATTGATATTGGCAGTGATTGGCGCCGTTCTTGGCATTTTTTCTTCCATTGGCATTGTGATTATGTTGTTTGGCACAATTGGTTTTAAAGTATATCGGAAAATAAAATACGGTAAATCGTTGTTTGATTAAAGTATTTATGCTGGGCGTATAGAGGGCAAATGGAGAAAGGAGCAGAGTATTACTATGGTAGAAAATATTGTGGCCAGTGTGTTAATGGCTGCGGCAGCTATAGCAGGCGTTTGGGTATTATGGAGAGAAAGCAGCGGCAAAAAACCAAAGGAATTAGAAAAACAGGAACACACAGAGAATGTAAAATAAGTATTGTATCAGACAAAATAATTTGTTATGGTTTATATAAGGCCGAACGATTTGGCAGAAATTACATATATTATAGGAGAGGATAAATGGTTTTTGGTATTTTAGTTGTAGCATGTGTAATATTGCTTTGCGTATTAGCAGAAAAGTTTTCAGATAAGTTCGGTATGCCGGCATTAATATTGTTTATGTTTATTGGTATGCTGTTTGGAAGCGACGGGATTTTTGAAATAGCATTCCATAATTTTAAACTAGCTGAGGATATATGTTCAATAGCGCTGGTCTTTATTATGTTCTATGGCGGTTTTAATACCAAGTGGTCTGCGGCAAAAGCGGTCGCAGCCAAGTCCATTATTCTATCCACATTGGGGGTTGCTGTTACTGCGGGTGTTACAGCATTGCTGTGTATGGGAATTCTGCATCTGCCCGCTGCGGAAAGTTTTCTAATCGGCGCTGTGCTTTCTTCAACGGATGCAGCGAGTGTATTCGCGATTTTGCGAAAGAAAAAGCTAAATCTAAAGAGCGGCACTGCGTCAATTCTTGAGGTGGAGAGCGGAAGTAATGACCCAATAGCATACCTGCTTACTATTATTGCAATTAGCATGATTGGTGTTGGAGAATCCATTCCTCTTGGCGCAACGATTGTGAAGCAGATTTTATTTGGTGTATTAATGGGAATTATACAAGCGAGAATTACACTGACTGTTTTGACAAAGACAAAGCTGATAGCAGAAGGGCTGGATACCATTTTTATTATTGCAGTGGTAATGCTTTGCTATGGATTAACGAGTGCTGTGGGAGGTAATGCTTATTTAAGTGTCTATTTGTTTGGTATTATTATCGGAAATAGTAAAATGCAGAATAAACAGACGCTAATTCCGTTTTTTGACGGCGTAACCAGTCTGGCGCAGATACTAATATTTTTTTTAATCGGGCTGCTGGCTTATCCGCATCAAATGCCGGAGGTCATTCTGCCAGCGTTTGCAATTGTTGTGTTTTTAACATTGATTGCAAGACCCGTAGCAGTTTTTTTGCTGCTTCTGCCGTTTCGCTGCAGCATCCCCCAATGCCTGTTAATTTCATGGGCAGGTCTGCGCGGCGCTTCTTCGTCGGTGTTTGCAATTATGGCGGTTGCAAGCGGCATTGAAATGCAGCATAACTTGTTTCATGTTGTATTTATGGTGTCATTGTTTTCGGTGGCGATTCAGGGAACCATGCTTCCGCTTGTGGCGCGCAAATTGCTGATGGTTGACGAAAACGCAGATGTGCGCAAAACCTTCAACGATTATCAGGAGGAAGTTTCTTTCCAGCTTATGCGTATGCATATCCCCAAGGGACATAATTGGGTGAATCAAAAAATTAAAGATGTACATATGCCGACAGGCTCTCTTGCTATTATGATAAAACGCGGCGGCGAAACAATTATTACGAAAGGTGATACTGATATTCAGGTCGGCGATGATGTGATTCTAAGTGTGCCGCCGTACACTCCAAGCGAGTCGGATAAATTGCAAGAACGGCATATTGAGAGCACAGATGCTTGGTGTGACAAAAGTATCGGTGAATTAAACCTGCCAAAAGATGTATTAATTGCAATGATTATCCGCAATGCGGAAACCATTATACCAGATGGGAAAACAGTGGTAAAAGAGGGAGATACTGTAGTAATGTATCAATAGGAGATTCCTCGGATTGCTTAAAAATGTGAAAATGGAGTAGCAGTATGGATTTTTTAAATAAGGCAAAGAAATCAATTTCAAATGCGGGCAGAGAGTTAGGGCAGAAAGCGGGCGATATGTCCACAATGGCGAAAATGAACCTGAAAATCCGCGAGAAAGAGAAAAACCTGAAGGATTACTATAAACGTTTGGGCGATTTGGTATATAATGAGTATCCTGACGAGGCAATGCGTATGTATCCCGAACTCACGAAATTAATCAGCAACTTAAAACTCGATATCGAATGCGAAAGACATGAGCTTGCTGCCGCTAAAGGCAATAAAATCTGCCCCAACTGCGGCGCCGAACAACCACAAGACAGCAAATTTTGTACGTCATGTGGGAGGAATGTGGAGAAATAAAAGAGAATAATCGTATTGAATAACTTATACTACATAACGCCAGAATTTTACTGTACTGGTTAAACGTATATGGCTGGCGTTATGTAGTCAGGTTACGCGGAAAATTTAAGGAATTGTAGGAAAATAAGCGCTCAGATTGCGCAGGATATTTCTTCAAGATTGTAGGAGAAAAAACGTAGGCGTAGCGGGCTACGGCGAGGCTTTTTGTCCTGCAAGATTGGAGAAATAGACAAGCAAGATGTGTCACTTGTTTTCTACAGTTCCTAACTGTTAAGCAGGATATATTGTATATTCAAGCAGCTCTCGGACTCTTTCAGTGGATATGCTTTCAAGTTTGGCATATTCGAGCAGTTCCGAGAGCTGCTCTTGGATATAGCGTTCTGGATCGTCTGCCATAATGCCGATAACCGTTTTAAACTTTTGCATTTCTTTTGTATTGTACAATGTGGGCAGTATATCTAATAACTGTTTGGCAGGGGCATCTAAAAGAGTTACTTCCCTTGCGCCGGCTTGATAGATTGTTTCGGTAAGCGCTTTTTTATCTACTTCAGTAAGCGTTTTTTTCATATATACGGGTATATTTATTGCAACTGGTGGCTTGTACAGTGGCTTTTTGCCCCATGCTTTATATAATAGCTGCTGAAAGCAGTCTATTTTTTCGCCACAGTTAACGCATTGTTATTGTTAACTCCGTTTCCGTAATACATAAATACTTTTAAAAATTATAATTTTTTTTGTAAAAAATATTGACATATCCTCAATACTAGTGTACTATCTAAATAGTTCACTAGTAATCCAAAACATTCAAACACAAAAGCACCCTAAATAATGCAGTACAAGACAAGGGATACAGAACACCAAACGAAAGGAGGAGGAACTTTTTGGAGTATGATAACAATATGCCAATTTACCTGCAGGTAATTAATCAAATTAAAAAAAATATGATACAAGGGAAGCTTCTATTGGGAGAGAAGCTGCCGTCAACACGTGAATTAGCCTTGCAATACCAAATTAATCCCAACACCGCAGTCAGAATCTATAAAGAAATGGAGCAGCAGAATATGTGTTTTACTAAGAGAGGACTTGGTACATTTGTTACGGAAGAATCTGCAGTTGTAACGGCAATGCGGGAAGCAATGGCTAAAGAATTGCTAGACGGATTTGTCCGCGAAATGAAAGACTTAGGATTTACCAAAGACGAACTGCTGAAAGTAATATCAGAACAGTTTGGAAAAACGTGAAAAGCAAGCATAAATAATGACAAGTATAAATAATGAAACACGAAAGAGCTCAAATCTGAAATGAAATATTGAAAAGAAGTAAAAATAAGGAACTAGTGAAAAGTAATTTCTTAAGAGTTCCTAAACGTTAAAAGTTAACACAAAGGAAATATATATTGAAATAAAATATTAAAAAAGAAAGGAATAAAAAAATGTTAGAAAGTTCTAATTTAAGAAAAACATATTTAAACAAGGTTGCCGTGGATGATGTTACATTGCGGTTGGAGCAGGGCAGGATTTATGCAATGCTTGGGCCAAACGGCAGCGGCAAAACGACCTTTATGAAAATGGTATCAGGGATTGTAAAACCTACACAGGGTACACTTTTCTACAAAAATAAGCCAATTGGCGTGGAAACGAAAAAAGAAATCGCCTATATGTCAACAGAACCATATTTTTATGCCTATATGACCGTTGAGGATGTCGGGAAATATTACAAGGATTTTTTTGAGGATTTTGATGATGCAAGATACAAGAAATTGATTGCTGAGATGGATCTTTCCATGAATGATAAAGTGACAAAGCTTTCGTCTGGTATGATGGCAAAAATGAAAATTGCAGTAACAATGGCACGCAAGGCGAAGCTGTTTTTGCTGGATGAGCCGTTAAATGGGATTGATCTAATTGCAAGGGAGAAAATTATTAAAACAATTTTAAGTGCAGTTAGTGAGGATACAACGATTGTGGTATCTAGCCATTTGGTAGATGAACTCGAAACGGTGGTGGACAGTGTGATTTTTATGAAAAATGGCAAAAATATACTGTTCGGTGACGCAGAGGTAATCCGTGAGGAGCGAGGCAAGTCGATAGTAGAATTATATAAAGAAATTTATTCATAGAAAGAGGGAGATAAAAATGTTAAAACTATTAAAATATGAAATAAGAAAGCAAATGTTCTCAAAAATTTTAATTGCGCTTGCACTGGGGGTTCTTGCGTTATTTTGCGGGATTTATATACTTAGCGGCAGACAGGATGATACTACCGTTATTATGGGGCTTATGGGATTATTAATGACAATCGCGATTTTTTATGAAGCATTTGAATGTATGCTGGCATATGATAAAGATATAAGCACAAAACAAAGTTATATGCTTTTTCTTGTTCCGCAGCCTGCATATAAAGTTTTAGGCGCTAAGATTTTGGCAGCGGTAGTGCAGATTATTGTTACGATTATTGTCTTTACCGCAGTTATTGCCACAAGTATGACATTTTATCTAATGAAATTTGAAAATGTCAAAAAACTGTTTATGATGTTAAAAGAATTGCTAAAAGGGATGTTTTATATTGATATTAACTGGAATTATTTAATACAAGGAATTATTGGGCTGATTGTTTTGTGGCTGTTTGTTGTAATGCTTGCTATCTTTTTAATCACACTGTTTAATACAATTTTAGGGCACGGAAAATTAATAAGTTTATTAACTGTAATTGCATATTTTTTCTTATTCTGGGTTACAGGGGAGGTAGAAAATGCAATTTCTGGAATTCATTTTCCATCAGAAACAATGCATATGATTGTTAGTTATGCATATTTTGGAATTATTGATGTTGTACTGTTTGTAGGAAGTACATGGTTAATTGAGAAAAAGCTAAGTGTTTAGTATTATTATTTGTAAAAGATTAACAGCAAGAAACACTGTCATAGCAGCAAATTCGTAGGGGATTTTGTGTGCTGTTCGCAGTGTTTCTCTATTGATATTTACTGGGTATTTTCTCTTGCGGAATAAGCCCTTTAAAAAATCTCATACGAACATCCAAAGAATAAACATAATTTTATTTAATTTGGCTAGTACACCGTTTTCTTAATCCTCGTATACAAAGTGCTTGATATTTGT
>ERZ778496.1781-NODE-1781-length-14232-cov-3.743246_pt1 | contig 14232 bp, 9 predicted proteins | sample MGYA00433099_ERZ778496 | MGnify/ENA primary metagenome ERZ778496 (study PRJEB29527, sample SAMN07138962) | mouse gut metagenome | material: feces | host: mouse | place: China:Nanjing | collected 2016-01-25 ... | reverse complement strand
TAATGGTTTGGATGTTTTAATATGGCTGAAGAGAAGAAAGATAATCAGATTCCTAGTTTTGCAACGTATGAAAAACGTAAGGTTTTGCGGAAAGCAAAGGCGTTGCGTGGGTGGGTTTTACATAAGAAATCTGGTGAAGCCGTTACGGATAAGGCAGTATCTAAAGAGCAGGGAACACTAAAAACCGTTTGGGGTGTTTTTAAAGAGGCATTAGCGACAACAGGAAAAGATTTTAAACGGCTGATAGCTTATAAAACCGGTGAGTCAATTTTGGGCGGTTTGCAGCCGTATGTGCAGAGTTTGCTGTTCGGTTCGCTTACGGGTGTTGCTGGCGGCAGTGTTCAGGGGGCGGCAAAGTTTTTTGGGGCAGCAGGGGCTGAGGTTGTGCGACAGAGGGCAGGTGATGTTTGCCGGTTTAAGGCAAGAATGGTGCAGCTTGTATTAAATAATACGCACTCTAATGCGGTGTTGAGTTCTGTTTTTGAGGATATTTTGCATAAACCACGGCCGTATTTTAAAAATAATGCGCCGGCTTCTTTAAAGGGCGTTGCCGGTGAGATTGCAGCGGCAAAAAATACCTTACTTAATACATCGGTGGATTGTTTTTCGCGGGCGGTCATTTTTGGCATCAGTTCAGCGAGTTTGCTGGCGGTTGATCCGAAGTTAGCTTTTGGCGTTTTAGGGGTGACGGCAGTTACTGCAGAATTTGGCAGCTATATGAACGGTGCGTTTCGAAAACTAAACAGCAAGTTGAGTTCGTTTAAAAACCGGATTTCCCGCGATAACAGTGATTCAATTAAAAACACACCATTGGTGCAAGATACGAATCGGGTGGAAAGCGAATCGCTGGCGATGAAAAACCGGTTGGAAAAATCTTCTTCAGTGACGCAAAAGGTGACATACGCCAAAAGCAAGGCTTATTTGAAGATGCGGACAGCCATCAGTGTGGTGATGGAGGGGCTAATTATGACTGCAGCGTTTGCGGACGTGCTTAAAACCGGTGATATCGGGCGGTTTGCTTTAATCAGCGGGGCGGCGTGGCAAATGATGGGATCGGGTAATATGCTCTCGGAGCTTTGGACGGAGATGCAGGCCGGAACGCACAGGCTGATTGACGCAACAAAGAAATTGATTACGCCGAAAGAATTGGACAGGGTAGTCGGCAAAGAAAAACTATCTGAAAAAGATACTCAAATACGCGTAGAGAATGTTAGCTTTGCATATCCGATTGTGAAAGATGTGACGGATATGAGTTTGGCGGAAGCGCAAAGCCGGGAAGGCGAAATCAACCGAACGGAAACGATTTTGAATGACCTTAACGTTTCATTTGACCGCGGGGAATTAACTGCGGTTATTGGGACGTCGGGCAACGGTAAGTCAACGTTGATGAGCCTTATTCGTCACGATTATGATCCGGAGGCTGGGGCCATTTATATCGGAGATAAGGAAATCCGTGATATTTCCGACGATGAATTAAACGCGCATATAGCGTTTGTGGATCAGAAAGTCCACTTTTTTGACGAGAGCGTGGCGTATAATCTGAAGTATTTTAAGCCGGATGCAACGGAGGAAGAGCTTATGCAAGCGTGTCAGATGGCTTGTTTTGATAAGGATGTCGGAAAATTCAAAAACGGTTTGTCTTACCGAATTGGGCAGGACGGCTCGCAGCTTTCCGGCGGACAGCAGCAGAGGTTGGCGCTTGCGAGAACGTTTTTGATGGATAAGCCGATTGTTATTCTGGATGAGCCGACAACGGGGCTTGACCCGGAATTAAGCTTGAAAATTATGAAATCATTAAAAGAATTGGCAAAAGATAAGACCGTCATTATGGTAACGCATAACCCGACAGAGGTGGCGCTGGCTGACCGTGTGGTGGTGGTTAAAAACGGGGAAGTGACGGCGGACGGCAAGCCGATGGATTTGGTGAAATCAGGCGATATTACCCGAAGCGTGCTGAGTGCGGAAGATGTTAAAACACGGCGCCGGCAGTTTCAGGAGAGTGTTAATGGCGTACGCCCCGAGCAAGAGATTGCGGAAATTTTGAAAGCTGAAGAAAGAGGTTTGACGGATGAAGAGCGGGAACGTAAAGGCAAGTTGTTGCGTGAACATCCCGAAGAGTTTGTTAATGCTTATAAACAGCAGATGAAAAAGAAACGGGCGAAAAACGGTGTGTCGGTAACAAAAGGAAAACAAGGCAGATAATGGACGGGATTATAGAGAAAGCGCTTGATTTTGCGCGGGCGTGTCACAGCGGAGATTGTTCGGGGCACGATTTTGCGCATATTGAGCGGGTGCTTAAAAATGCAGAGCGGCTATTGGCAGGCGAATCGGGTGTGGATGGGCTTGTTGTTAAATTGGCGGCGATTTTGCACGATGTGGATGATTATAAGCTTGGAGCGAGCGGTGAGCGGGCAAAGCAGTTTTTAGCGGAAAATAATGTGCCGCAAGATGTGGCTGCGAGAGTACTTGAAGTTATCGGGGTTATCAGTTTTTCTAAGTCCGGCAGTACGCCGCGGTTTGAGTTGCCTGAGCAGAAGATTGTGTCTGACGCGGATAAGCTTGATGCGATGGGGGCTATCGGCGTGTGCCGTACGGTGATGTATTCGGTGGCAACAGGGCGGGAGTTGTTTAATGCGGCGGAGTTTCCAACTGAACATTTAACGCCCGAGGAATATAAGGACAAGAACCGGCGTGGCAATCATTCGATTAACCACTTTTTTGACAAGCTTTTGAGGTTAAAAGGGGCAATGCAGACTGAAACGGGGAGGCGAATGGCAGAACGTCGGCATCTGTTTATGGTTGCGTTTTTGGAAGAGTTTTTTGAGGAAATGGGGGCGGTTGAGTGGTTGGAGTATTTGAGGCGGCGATAATATGACTTTTTTGTCAACTTTTTATTTGACGTAAGGGAGAAAATGTGATATAATCATAATGTTTACTAAGATTATTGTGTTTTATAGATTTGAATATCATTTTTGAGCTTTGCTTTAAGGTGGTTTTTGGGTTTTGAAACACAGTCTTTGTGAATCATTGAGGGGGTATTCTTCTTGATGAACTTTTAATTTCTTTTTTATGGAAAAAAACAAGTTCGTGCTGAATGTATGGGCAGCCGTAATGAGAGTGTTAATGGCACAATACTGTGTCAAATATCTAACCCTTAAAACCCGCAGAAATGCGGTAAAGTATCTCCCTGGCAAGGAGAAAGAGCTTATGCTCATCGAGAAACTCGGTTTTTCCGGTGACGAAATTGCCAACAGAGTTTGGACGTATGAAACCAAACTGGCCTTGTTGGCAGATTGTAATCCTGCTTTAAACAGTGCTCTTACCAGTGATATTACCACTGAAAAAGAGTTTGAGGCTGTTTGGAGACGAGGTACGGTTAAAAATGTCATTGCGGCGATGCGGGTTTATACGCCGTCGCGCATATGGCTGTTAAAAGCCTTGAATTGCGGTCAGTTTGACATTCCGACGTGGTGCCGCATTGCCAAGGCTGTTCCAGCGGTGTTTGAAAATCTTAAACCGTGGGAAATCCTCGGTGTAGATGAGAAAAAACCGTGCCACACAGAGAAAGACCGATGGAATTTGGCATTGACGTTAGCCGAGGCTAAATCGGTGTGGGCGCCGTTGTTTATGACGGAGCTGCGTAACATTCCTCCGCAGCAATTGGAGGCAAAAGGCGAGGAGCTTATGAAAAAGTTCTTTGACATTGCATTTAAGGCAAAGTCTGACATTTCGCATCTGATGCCTTATCTGTATGTCATCTTTCCTGAGCTTTATCTGAAGGTTCGGGCAGATTATGCCAGTTACAAGAACTTTGCTCCGTTTGTGGAAAAGATGTTTCCCCAACTGTTTAAGTTCTTAGAACCGGATGAGGAAAAGCAAAGTTTCCGCCTAATCAAGTTTTCGCCAGTGGTAGAAGACAAGGAAGAAGCTTATGTGTGGCTCTTTATTGTCTACAATATGTTGGACAATAAGGACGTCTACAACTGTATGCTGCGCTGTTTGCAAACTCTCAGATATCGCGTGCACAAAAAAATGTTTAACGAGATGTTTGAGAAAATGATTCAGTATTCAAAAACTGCTGATCAGCTTAAACAGCTTTATGCAGTGTGCAGTGCTGTACAGGCGAATCCGGAGCAATTTATGCGTCTTTGCGACCGCATAATTCAGTTTTCGGTTGTTGAGGAGCATAGCATTCATTTGGGATTTGCTTTCCCATTTAAAGAATGGAAGCCATCTTTGGCAAAACGGGCGATTGTTTTGATGGCTGAGCGTAAACAGCTTGCGTTATTCATCAACCGCCTGTCGGAACTAACTCCGACACTTCGGAATGCGGCTTTTGAGGCTATGGAAACACAGTCGCAAATTGATACGCTTGCGACAGATGATGTAGAGAAACTGGTAACAACCACACAGTTGTTGCCAAAGGCCGAAAAGGTATTTCTGTATCTGTTAACGACGCGGAACTTGACTGCTGTGTCGCTACACGAGCTGAAACGCAAATATATTGAGCGTGTCAAGCTTGCGGGCAGTTCGTTTAAGGCGCTGCTTTCTGACTATGCTCCTCTTTCTATGGAGATACGGGCTGAGTTGGTGAGCATATATGCCAAGAAATGGAAACTTTCGCTTGAGGAATATCAGCTCATTATGCAGAGCTATATGTCCGTGAAAGCTCCGTTCTTGCGTAAATACGTCAAGAACCAGCGAGATAGTGTCGGCAGATAACAAAGCTTTCAAAAACGGTAAGAAATGGAGTGACATCACGTCACTCCATTTTTTTTGGCGTATTATTAAATAGTTGTTGCATTTTGGCAATTTTTGGTATATATACTTATTATTGTATTCTTTATATTAGAGTTTTATAGATATTGGAGGACTCAACGTGAAACGAGATAAACTTTTTGGTATAGAGATATATGAAGAGGGAACAATATTTGATTGTTCACAGTCTGGTTTTGGTGTGAATAAAAATCGTTTACATAATCGTATGGGCAGGGATACGCTGCTATTTACCGAAAAGCGGCAACCGGTTCCTTTTGGTGTGCAACGAAAAGAGGAGATAGATATGCCCGATACGGATGAGCTGATTTTGTTGCAACTCTCTTATTGGTAATGGCAGTCAGAGGTATCCTTCAGATTGGAGCCTGTATAGGTGGTAGAATGTACTGGATTTGTTTTTTAAGAGGTCTTTTGGTGTGCCGTCTTCTTTGATTTTGCCCTTTTCAAGCACGATTATCCTATCCATATTTTTTAAGGTGGAGAGGCGGTGTGCAATCGCAATTACGGTTTTGTTTTTCATCAATTCTTTTAGGGCTTTTTCAATCGCTTGCTCGGATTCACTGTCCAGTGCCGAGGTTGCCTCGTCTAAAATGAGAATCGGCGTGTCTTTGAGGATAGCGGCGGCAATGGCAATGCGCTGGCGTTCGCCGCCCGAGAGTTTGACGCCGCGCTCGCCGACAACGCTGTCGTAGTCTTTGGGCATTTTCATAATCGCGTCGTGAATATGGGCGAGTTTGGCAGCTTTGATAACTTCTTCATCGGTCGCTTTCGGGCGGGCAAAGCGGATGTTTTCCATTATGCTGCGGTTAAAAAGGCAAGGCTCTTGTGAGATAAGCGCGATGTTTTGGTGCAATGAGAATTGCGTGACCTTGGCGATGTTTTGGTTGGAAATGAGGATTTTACCAATGTTTAGGTCATAGCTGCGTAGAATAAGGTTGATAAGGGTTGATTTTCCGGCGCCGGAAAGGCCGACCAGACCGATTTTTTCGTTTGGCGCAATGTTTAAATTAAGCTTTTTAAACACCGGTTTATCTTTGGTGTAGGCAAAGGAGAGATTTTTGATTTCTATATTATTGGATTTGATTTTGAGCTTTTTCGCATTCGGCGCGTCAACCACATCAAACGGGCGATACAAAAGGGCAAGCGCGTCGTTTATTGAGCCGAGGCGTTCCTGTAATTGATAAAAGCGGGAGCATAGTTCGTAAATCTTTTCGTCTATGCGGACAATCATCGTGGCGCAAAAAATAATGCTTTCCAGTGAGAGAGAAGATGGTGTCAGATAAAAATACAAGATTACGCCAAGTTTGGCAATCAGGAACACAACGGAGACAAGTGTTGTGAGCGCATTGATTTTTCCGCCTACTTGGTCGCAAGATTTTTGGGTGCGCAGAACAATGTTTAACTGTTTTAAGAGTTTTTTCCGCTCGTGGTAGAGGGCTGCGGTATTTTTGACTAATCTGGCGTTGGCGATACTATCTGCCAAGATGCCGGTGATTTTACTCTGTTCTTTGGCGGTTTTTTGAACGTGCGGCGCAAGCTTTTTATAGAATTTATAAAGGATAGACTGCTCGTTTAGGCTTAAAAGCATAATGAGGACGCCAAGAATGGTGTTGATGTTAATGAGCAATACCCCCGTGGTGATTAAAAACGCCAAATGCGGGAGATAAAAGGAACGGAGATTGCCGAAAAGCTGAAACATTCCGAAGGTTAAATCGCCCATTTTAGCAAGGATTTTGCCGCTTTGCTCTGTGTTAAAAAAGCGGGCGGAGTGTTTGTGCGTGTGTTGAAACAAGGTGTTGTGCATGGTGCGCTGATAGCGGATTTTCATTCGCGCGTCCACATAAATACGGAGGCCTTGAATAAGGTCTTGGCTGATGTAAAGAAAAGCTGAAATAATTAAACAAGTGATGACAGTGTTGGAAAGAGCATCTTTAGGGTTTGCGCCGATAATACCGATAATTTTGGCATAATATAATGCGCTGATGGAGGTTAAGGTTGAGGGAATCATTGCCAACACGCAGGAGGCGATGAACCAGAATTTGTTGCGGCAGATAAGAGTATAGAGAAAGTGCCAGATATTCATTAGTTTTGCTCCTTATTGTTTGTGTTTGCAGAGAGGTAACCCTCTGTTTGCAGGCTGTAAAAATGTTTGAACAGACCGTTTTTCTTTTTCAGCAACTCTTTCGGTGCGCCGTCTTCCTTAATCTCGCCGTTTTCCATCACGAGAATCCTATCCATTGAGCGCAGGGTTGAGAGGCGGTGTGCAATCGCAATTACGGTTTTGTTTTTCATCAATTCTTTTAGGGCTTTTTCAATCGCTTGCTCGGATTCACTGTCCAGTGCCGAGGTTGCCTCGTCTAAAATGAGAATCGGCGCATCTTTGAGGATAGCGGCGGCAATGGCAATGCGCTGGCGTTCGCCGCCCGAGAGCAGAATGCCCCGCTCGCCGACAATGCTGTCATAGCCGTTTGGCAGGCTCAAGATGGTGTCGTGAATGTGCGTAAGGCGGGCGGCTTCAAAAATCTCTTCTTTGCTTGCTTTGGGGTTGGCAAGTTGCAGGTTTTCAAACAACGAGCGGTTAAACAGCGTGACATCTTGCGGCACATAAGCTATATTTTTGTGTAACGAATATTGGGTGACATCGGCAATGTTTTGCTTGCCGATTAAGATTTCGCCAGACTGCGGAGCATACGAGCGGAGCAGCAAGCTGATAAGCGTAGATTTGCCCGCGCCCGACAGCCCGACCAAGCCGACTTTTTGATTGGCTTTGATGGCAAGGTTAAAATTTTGCAATACGGGTTTCTCTTCTGTGTAGGCAAAGTTGATGTTTTGATAGGTGATGCTGTTGTCTGTTACGTTGAGTTTTGCGGCATTTTCTTTGTCTTTAATCGTAATTGGTTTATAAACCAGTTCCAAGTTGGTGATGAGTTCGCCAAAGGAAGAAGACATATCAATCGTGAAATCATTTAAATCCGAAATGCTTTGTTTGAGCATTTGAATTGAGGAAAAGGCAAAAAACGCGTCTGCTAAAGAGAGGGTATCAAGTGCTGCAAAATACAATATGGCAGTGTAGCAGGAAACAGTGAACAAACTTTCTGCCAAACCGAGAGACATAGAACTTGCGCCGCGTTTAATTTCGCAGGTGTATGTGGTGCTAAGATATGTTTTGAGGAGTTTATAAGCATTCAGGCGTTCGTTGAAAACCGAGCCGGTGTAGCGGACGAGTTTGTAGTTGGTGAGGCTGTCGGCGGTTCTTGTTATATATTCGCGCTCTAAAGTGCCGCGCTGTTTCCACATATTGGCAATTATCGGGACTATCTTTTTATGAACAAAATAAAACGGCACACATAAGACGATAAGAGTTATTCCGAGTTTGGGGCTGGCGTAGGATATTACGCCTAAGGCAAAGAGAAAGTTTATTATCGGGCGGATGAGTCGAAAGAGTAAACCGGTGGTAATGCTTGACACCGTGCCCGAGATTTTGTTCACAGCAGAGGTGATGCGTCCGGTCATCTCATCATCAAAATAGGAAGTTTGGTGGGCGTGAACTGTTTTGAAAAGGTCTTGCAATAGGGCGGAATTCATAACAGACCGCGCCATATTGTTATATATACGCACAACATATTGATTAAGTGCCTGCAATATTTTGGCGATGATGAAAACGATTGTCCAGAAGATAATCCCCTCTAAAACAGCTTCTTTGGTCGGGAGTGAAAAACAGCCGATAAGTCGAGAAGTGATATATGGGGTGATGGAAAGCGCAATTGAGGAGAAAATAAAACTTATGGCGAAGATGAGGTAAAGCGACTTATGTTTGCAGATGGTTTTAATAATAAGGTGGCGAAAATTCATAAATAATGTCCTGAATAGTTTGTGGATTAGCGGGAATATACCATATTTTTTGGGGGTATGCAACAAAAATGTGTGCGGAATGTTTTTTAGGTTGCGGATTTGGCAGGGCGGGGTATGCTTGAGTTATGATTAAAAAAATTATAGCATTAGTTTTCGTATTGATTGCGGCGGGAGTGGGGTGGCTTTATCTCTCGCGCTTGGACTATGCGAAAATCGTATTTGTGTTACCATCTTCAGAGCGGGTATCGTCGCCGTATTATTTTGGCAAAGACGGGGATTTCTTTTTGGCAGATGACCTCAAAGCAGGGTTTGAGAAACTGGGCTATACGGTTGAATACCGCTTTCGGGAAGATTATGACGATTTAAAGCTCGGCAATGTGGGGAATGTGCTTTATTTTAAGGGGTATTATAATTTTGAGCATCTGCCGGCGGTTAAAGACGACGGGCGCAAACGCGTTTTGTATCTCTATTATGTTGAGGGATTGAATTTAGAGATTTTGAATGAGGTAGATGTGGTGGCGAGTGCGTCAAAACGGTTTGTAAACGATGTGGTTATTCCGCGGGGAAAAGCGGCAGTATTTGTGCCGCAATTTACCAATCCCGAGCGGTTTAAACCGGCGGGAGCAGAGGCGGATAAGGCATATCCGGTGTTATTTGTCGGGTCTAATCACAGCGGGTTCGGGCGCAAATCGGTAGATTATGCGTTGCTTGCAAATGCCCCGTTAAGCGTCTTCGGTAAGTTTTGGGAGAAAAGCTTAACGTCCGAGGTCTTAAAAGGGCAATATATTGACAATGCAGAGTTGAACAGGTATTACGCCAATGCGGGAATTGTGTTGAACGACCATCGGGAAGATATGGTTTTTTACGGGTTTGTTTCCAACCGGATTTATGATGTGACGGCGTCCGGCGGGTTTGTGTTGACGGATTATCTGCCCGAGATTGCCGAGATGTATGGCGATAGTATCGCGACATATAGAGATTACTATGATTTTAAAGAAAAACTGGTATATTATCAGCATCATCCCGAAGAGCGCAAAGCAATGGCTGCAAAGGCACGAGAAATTACGCTTAAAAACTTTACAAACACCAGAGCGGCGGAGATTTTTGATCGAGTTTTTAAAAATATCAAAAAATAATGCGGTTTTTGGGCTTTGGTGCTTGATTTTCGGAAAATTGCACACTAACTAAAGTATTAGTTAAAATTAACCTTATTTACAGGAGCGATGTAAATGCAAGTAAAGCCTTTACGTGAAAACGTTTTGATTAAACGTGTTGAAGAAGAAAACAAAACCGCCGGCGGAATTATCCTGCCGGATACAGCAAAAGAAAAGCCGAGCGAAGGTGTGGTTATTGCTGCGGGCGAAGGGCCGAGAACGACAGACGGCAAGACTTTGCCGATGAGCGTGAAAGCCGGTGACCATATTTTGTTCAGCAAATGGTCGGGAACGGAAATTAAGGTGGACGGCGAGCCGCATTTGATTATCAAAGAAGGCGATATTTTGGCAATTGTTGAGAGATAATTAGAAAGGATTTTAAGATTATGGCTGCAAAGGATATTAAATTCGGAACAGATGCCAGAGCGAAGATGCTTAAAGGCGTGGAAGTTTTGGCAAAAACAGTTAAAGTGACATTAGGGCCGAAAGGGCGCAATGTTATGCTTGACAAGTCTTACGGTGCACCGAAAATCACCAAAGACGGCGTGTCTGTTGCCAAAGAAGTGGTTTTGGCTGACAAGTTTGAAAATATGGGTGCACAGCTGGTTAAAGAAGTGGCTCAGAAAACAGCTGACAAAGCTGGTGACGGTACGACTACAGCTACGGTTTTGGCTGAGGCTATCATCAAAGAAGGTTGCAAAGCAGTTGCTGCGGGGATGAACCCGATGGATTTGAAACGCGGTATTGATATGGCGGTGGAAGCGGTGGTTGAAGATGTAAAATCCCGCTCAAAAGAAATTAAAACTTCGGAAGAAATTGCACAGGTGGGTACGATTTCTGCCAATGGTGACAAGAGTATCGGCGAATATCTGGCGCGAGCAATGGAGAAGGTTGGCAATGACGGCGTGATTACGGTTGAAGATGCCAAAGGGCTTGAAACCGAGCTTGATGTCGTGGAAGGTATGCAGTTTGACAGAGGGTATCTCTCGCCTTATTTTGTAACCGATGCAGACAAGATGACGGCTGAATACGAAAGCCCGTTTGTGTTGCTGTATGACCAGAAAATTTCTAATTTGCAGGCAATTTTGCCGGTGTTGGAAGCCGTTTTGCAATCCGGTCGCGCTTTGCTTATTGTTGCTGAGGATATTGATGGTGAGGCTTTGGCAACGTTAGTTGTAAACCGTATTAGAAGCGGCTTGAAAGTCTGCGCGGTGAAAGCTCCGGGGTTTGGCGACAGAAGAAAAGCCATTTTGCAGGATTTGGCTGTATTGACTGGCGGTCAGGTTATCTCTGAAGAATTGGGGATGAAACTTGAAAATACTACGGTTGATATGCTTGGTACGGCAAAACGCGTGATTGTTTCTAAAGACGATACAACTATTATTGATGGTAACGGTGATAAAGAGTTGATTGAAGCTCGTAAAACCCAGATTAAGAAAGAAATCGAGAAGACGACTTCTGACTATGACCGCGAGAAATTGCAAGAACGTCTGGGCAAACTTTCCGGCGGTGTGGCTGTTCTTCGTGTGGGCGGTTCTTCCGAAGTGGAAGTTAAAGAAAAGAAAGACCGTATTGACGATGCGTTAAACGCAACACGCGCTGCAGTTAAAGAAGGCGTTGTTGCCGGCGGTGGTACGGCTCTGTTATATGCGACAAAAGCTTTGGACAAGGTTACACCGGCAAATCAAGACCAGAGAGTTGGTGTGGATATTATCCGTCGTTCGCTGCAAGCTCCTATCCGCCAGATTGCGGAAAATGCTGGTGTTGACGGGGCGGTTGTGGCCGGTAAGCTTTTGGAAGGCACCGATTATAACTATGGTTACAATGCGGCAACCGATGAATATACCGATATGATTAAAGCCGGTATTGTTGACCCGACCAAAGTTGTTCGTACGGCTTTGCAAGATGCCGCTTCTGTTGCCAGTCTGTTAATCACAACAGAGGCAATGGTTACCGAAATTCCAGAAACCAAAGAATGCAACTGCGGCGGGCACGGTGCTGCCGGCGGTATGGGTGCAGGAATGGGTTTCTAATTAGTAAACTATCTCCTCGAAGCAGCTTGAACGAAAGTTTGAGCTGCTTTTTTATATGCCATAAACCGAATATTAAGAATTTTCAGGTATCGTAATATATAAAATGATAAAAAGGATTTTGGGAAATGGCACTTAAAAAATATCTGTTCGGCGTGTGTTTTGTTTTGGCTTTATTGATAGCAGGTGCGGGGTCTGCATATGCAATTAGCTTTGCGGATTATGTGTTTCAAAATATCCAAAAAGGGCGCGAGGGTGCTGTCAAATCCTTTTTGAATAAAGGATATCCGGTTGATGCGGTTAATTCGGAGGGGCTGACTGCTTTATGTCAGGCTGTTAAAGCGAGAGATTATGCAACATACAGAAAATTGCGCCGGCTGGGAGCGAATGCGAAGCATAAATGTATTTCTTCACTTGATGCTCAGACGGTTACTGATTTTGACGAATTGTACTCTCCGACTGATGAAGGTGCGGCCGGAAGCGAAAAAATCAGTGATGATTCGAAAACGCTGTATTGGTCGGCGGCAGGTTCTCTGGCTGCAGCCGGTATTGGGGCGGGTATATATTTAAGTTTGGATGATAATAAAAAAGATGACGAACCGGTGCAATGTGACAAAGGGTTTGAGCTTGTGGATGGTATATGTCTGCCGAAAAAATGTGACGACGGATTTGTATTGGTTGATGGGGAATGCGTATCAACAACGTGTCCTGACGGGTGGTCTTGGAACGGGCGTGAATGTATTAAAGATTGTCCGGAGGGGACAGTTTGGGATGGTACGGTGTGTCGGGTAAAAGATTGTCCGCCGAACACGGAATTACAGGGCGGTGTTTGCGTAAGTACCGGCGATCTTAATTTTGATTATGTCGGTGATGCCCCTCTGTATGGTATTGAAACGAATAAAGAAGACGTGTATAATTTGTTTTCAACTGCGAAAAATCCAAAAGATCTTGCTGTAATCAACCTCTCTAATAAAGGTAATGGGGATGCTTTTGGTGTTTATGGCGTCAGCAATGTGACGAATGCTTTTGCAAGCGGTGTATCAGGAGAACTTACCAACACAGGAAAAAATGTCGGAAATATTTCTATCACGAGTGAGGGGAAGGGCACATCGTATGGTTTGTATTCCAAAATTTCTGATATTACCCAATACAAAGAGGCCATAAATGTTCGTACTCAAGACAAAGGAGAAGCTTACGGCGATATTTATATTTTACATCGGGGCGGCGGTACATCATATGGTGTGTTTGGCGATGTGCGGGCATATAATGCATATGCAATGAATGGCGGAAAATCTTATGGAGATATTACAATTTACGGTGATGGTGATATTTACGGTATTAGCGGATATGTGGCAGCGACGAATGCTGTTTCGCCTTTCTTTGGCAGTGAAGTTGTTGGCAATATCAATCTGTATCAGCAGGGAAATAAAGATGTTTACGGAATGGCTGTGAGCAAGGATGATATTCCGGGAGCCGGGGCGGGAGATAATAATTTGGCCAGCTGGTTTGCGTTTAATGCATATTCTTCAGGCGGGGATACAGTTACCGGAAATATCAATATCCGCAATGACGGTGATGGCAATGCTTATGGAATGTATGGCGGACAGCAGCTGTTTAACGCTATGACATATGGCGGTGTAAATGAAGAAACAGGTAAACCTAATGGAATTGCAAAAGGATATATCAATATTTTTAATAAAGGCAATGGTAATAGTTTTGGTATGTATCTGCCTGATGAAGATGAGGATGGTATTATCGGTAATATCAGCGCAGACGGTTCGGAATCTGTTGTTTCGATTGTTAATCTTGGCAGCGGTACAGCAACCGGTTTGCGCGGCGGGAGGAAAACGACTATTATCAATTCAGGCAAAATTGATATAAATAATCTTGGCAGCGGTACGGCAATCGGTATTTACGGAGAGCGTGATTCGACTATAGAAAACAGCGGTGTAATCAATATTCACCGTGATACCTATACAGATAGTGAAACCGGAATTAAGTATAATCCTTTAAGCACTAAAGGAGGTGTTGCTTACGGTATTTATGCGGAAAGTGGTGCCCGTGTTGTCAATACCGGCGATATTACCATTACCGGAGCCGGAGCCGGCAAAGGAATTCATCTTGAAGACGGGGCTACTCTTGAAAATTCGGGGAATGTCAGATTTAACGGAGAGGAGCAGAACCCAGCAGAGAATACGGGAGTTCCCAGTATGGTTAATTTGAATGAAATAGGCGGAGAGATTATCTTAGGCAAAGGCGGACATTTCTTTGCAGATGAACTGCGCGGCGATATGGGAGTTTCTGAAAAGGTCGTGCTGGGCAGTTTTGAAAATGAATATGTGGTTGACAGCGCATTGCATTCCGATAATATCAGCGGGCTGAATGTTTATTCCAAATCGGCAATGTTTGAAGCTGATACG
>ERZ778496.1772-NODE-1772-length-14298-cov-4.931545_pt1 | contig 14298 bp, 10 predicted proteins | sample MGYA00433099_ERZ778496 | MGnify/ENA primary metagenome ERZ778496 (study PRJEB29527, sample SAMN07138962) | mouse gut metagenome | material: feces | host: mouse | place: China:Nanjing | collected 2016-01-25 ... | reverse complement strand
GTTTTCAAATTTTTGTCATGTACTTAAAGTTGATACACTTATTTTATATCTACCAAATAGCAGACCTTACCCTCGGATATGCGGAGTGCGGAGTCAAGATTGCAACTGCCATAAATCCACTCCGCACCTCCGCACTTCCGCACATTATATATTAGAATTGGTTATTTTTACGTAAGCATAGATTCCAAAATGCCCCATTATCATTATATAATTCATCAAAACGAGACGGACTTGTGCCACTTCCAGCAATACAATCATTTTTCTTATATGAAGGATTAGCAACACCATAATACGAGCAAATACATCCTTTAAAGTCGGAGAAATTCCTAATATTTTTATTGAATAAGGTGCATTTTTCTTTCAATATAAGACAAAGCGTAGCAATATCCAATTTAGAACATTCACCATTGGATATTTCAAACCTTTCATCAACTTTTTCAAGTATCTTTCTGACTTGTTCCCTATTATGTAAAGAAGGACACAATTTTTCCAATAACTTTTCTTTATCCAATAGTGGGCTACTAACCAATTATAAAATATATCTACCTGTAATACAGTTAATAAAATCGGATTATATCATTATGGATAACGCAAAAGTAACAAATATAAAAACTATTTGAAGAATAACACATATAACATAACTAATCCTTGAAAATACATTCCTCGAAACCGAAAAATTCCACGTTAATGATATATGTGTTTTGTACGACATCATACACACTTCAATCTCATGTCCGAATCATTAGTTGCTATGTTGCAAAGTTCGTATTCATTATGAAAAAATCCGCTTACGAGAACAAGGTATTCAGGTAATTTGCCATCCTTTTCCCAAAGAAGTTCGATGTTAAAAAGTTCAGAAAGCGTTTTGGCTATGTCAAATCCGAAGGCTTCGAGTGACGGACGCACTTTTTCCGGGTGTCGGCATGGTGTGCCGCAGTTACGCGTACACTCGTTATCTGGGCAGTGAAGACATTTACCTATATAGGCAAATGAACGCCCTCCATATTTCCGTTCCATATCCAATAATTCGCTCTCGATTCGTATCCGTTCCGGTAAAATGAGTTTTTGTGTATATTCAATCGGAATATCTTTGTCTTCAGGGATTATCTTCGTTGCCATAAGATGTGCATACTTGTATTGTCGGAGAAACGATTCCGTATCAAAATCAAATGGAGGACACCCCCAACTTTTACCGTAATTGGTACATTGTTTGCAAAGTTCAAGAAAATGTGGTTCGTCACGGAATTCGGCGATATATCCTTCAACAGTGATGTCTGAAGTAAAATTTTCTACAGTGTATGTACTCATTGTTTCAAAATCATTGTACCGTATAAGGAGTCGAAACGGATGTTCTCATTTTGGAAAAGTCTGTCAATGTATCCGCTTTTCCGCATTTCAGACGCGGTCAAGCAACTTAAATTCGGGGTATTTAACAATGCTATCGAATCGCACATGGACAACGCGATGTCAAGTTCATGTGTCGAGAACATGATACATTTTTTCTCGTCGTGGACAAGCCTACGAAGCAACGCCACAAGTTCGTAGCGATTAGGCATGTCAAGAAAGGAAGTCGGTTCATCAAGGAGAATGATAGGAGTATCCTGTGCCAATGCACGAGCAATCATTACACGCTGGCATTCGCCATCCGACATTTTATCCATCGTGCGGTTTGCATAAGCCTCCATTCCCACCGAGATGAGCGATTGCATGACGATCTCTTTATCCGCTTCTTGCATCCTGCCTATCCAGTTAGTATAAGGAGCACGGCCGATAGCCACGACATCCTTGCACCGCAGGTTGGCGATACGCGTGCGCTCGGTAGTGACGACGGCCAGCGTTTTTGCCATATCCTCGCTTCTCATGCAGGCGATGTCGTGCCCGTCAAGAATGATTTTTCCGGAATAACACCGGTTCAGACCGGCTATGGCGCGGAGCAGCGTTGATTTTCCCGTTCCGTTTCTTCCGATAAGGGCTGTCAGTTGGCCTTTTTTTATCGTGGCATTTACCTCGTGAAGCAACGAGTTTTCTTTATAACCTATGGAAAAATGGTGTAATTCTATCATACGGTGATGGATTTGTTTCGCAATACTACCCATACGACGATCGGGATTCCCAATAGAGCGGTAATGGCGTTGATTGGCAAGGTGAATATTTTGGAAATGACATCGCAAAGAAGCAATATCGATGCTCCTGAAAGAGTCGTTCCGGGCAGCAGGACACGATGATCGCTGTTTTGGAAAAGCATTCTTGTGACATGAGGTATAGCAAGACCGATGAAACCTATCGGACCGCAAAAGGCGGTTATCGTTCCGGCAAGCAGCGTTGTTGATAGAAACAGCAGGCCGCGTGAACGCCGGATATCCAGTCCCATCGTTACGGCATATTCCTCGCCGAAAAGCAGGAGGTTAAGCGGTTTAATGGTCAATACGGCCAATAGCAGCCCAACGGCAACCGAGGGAGCGAGCAGGGTGAGTTGGGGCAAGGTCACGTCGCCGAGCGACCCCATCGTCCAGATGACGAATGCTTTTAGGGATTCCTCATGGCTGAAATACTGCAAAATCTGCACGACAGCACCTACGCCTGATGAGAACATCATACCGAGAATCAGGATTACCATAATGTCCTTTATTCGACATCCGACAGCAGTTATCACGATCAACACGGTGGCCGCACCCGTCCATGCGGCTCCGGCAATGCCTATCGAGGAACCGACCCCGGCAAGCACTACGAGTGCCACACCGAGACTTGCACCGGAACTGATGCCGAGAACATAGGGTCCGGCAAGAGGATTACGGAAGAGAGTCTGCATCTGAAGGCCGCTGACTGACAAGGATGCCCCGGCCAACAGTGCCACTACAGCTTTTATGAGGCGTATGTTGAGTACGATCTTTTTCGTGGCAGGAGGACAATCCCCTCCGGTCAGCGCTGCCCATACATCGCGGACCGGAATGTTGACAGCTCCCACGGCCAAGTCCAGTAAAAAAAGACTGACCGTGAGCGTAATCAATATGGAGAACAATATAGTCGAACGGGAACGCATCTATTTCAGTTGCTTGTAATACACGTACTCTTCCTGCACCAGTTCGGGATGGAATATCTTCCCGAGGTCGCGGAGCACGATGTCGGGATTCACAACGGCAGACTCGTAATAGTCGTTTCCGCCGCCGGCGTTGGTACGGGCATTGTTGTTATATACATTTCCGTTTTTGAAACACCGGGTGTCGGTAAACTTCGGACACGATGTTTTCAATTCATCAAGCGAGTTCGCCATTCCCACGTTCAGCCACATGTCCGCATCCGATGCAAGCAGATAGGCTTCCTCCATGTCGATGGGGGCAGAAGCGTTTCCCGTATTTTTTTGATAGACATAATGGCCGCCTGCATCGGCAATCAATCGGGCGGCATAACTTTGGGTTGAAGGCATGAACCACGAGTCGCCGTAGGGAACATTAAGCATAACCGAAGGAGCACCAAGGGCACTGTCGGCCACTTTCTTCTTCAAAGCGTTGTATCTGACAGGAATTGCTGCAAAGGTTTTCTCTCCATCCCCTCGTTTTCCGGCTACTTCCGAAAGCGCCACCATCCATTCGGCCTTGCCGAGAGGTGACTCTTCGAGATAATCACCGACATACATGAACGGTATGTCGAGTTCTTCGAGCTTGCTTTCCATTGCGCTTGCTCCATTCACCCCATAGAGCAGAACGAGGTCGGGATCGAGCGAAAGCAGCAGTTCGTAGTTGATGTTTCCTTCATAACCGACATCGCCAATACTGTCGCGGCGAGCTTGGATGTCGGGATTGGAAATGTAGGAAGTCTTAGATAGTAATATATCAATCTATTTATATTCAGCAATATAAATCCGAGTATCGTTCTAATAAGCAACAATACAGAAACAAAATCAAGTATTTAAGCGATTATTTGTTTTTTACTTTGCAGTTGGTTGCAGTCTTTTCATTTGCTGGCATGCGCAGACTGTTTTACAACGATACTGAACTCGCATACGCTTATTTCATGGCTACGCTGGTAAAATCGCATCGCTTATTATTGCAGCCAAAAGAGAAAGGAGACAAAGCACTATTTCATCTTGGATTCTCCGCATCATTTTGTCTTTTGTTAAGATTGCTCTTTCCAGCATAGGCATACCGAGAAACCAATGTGCTATCTAAATATAATTTACTTCGGTTTAGCTTATATATGGCTAACCAACCAAACTAAACCGAATTTCCGCCCCTACATTCTGAAAACATGCAGCCAAAAGAGAAGACCACGTTATTGCGTATTTTCTCTTTTCGCTGCAACCTTGTTGGCGATAATTCCATAATTCCATGGAACTATCCAATCTGATATGCTATTTGTATTGCATTTTCAACCTCGATTATTTATGAGCATATCATCTGTCTCTGTACCTAATAATCATACAGATTGTCGCAGTGGCCACAGACATATTGTCCTATCTCCGTTTCAGGATATTTCTCTGCAACAGTGCGGTATTGATTGAATTCGTATAGTGTTTCGGCAGCAAGTTCCCGATTTGTGAGAAGCGCGCAGGCTGTCTTAAACAACTCCGTTGAACGTTTCTTAGCACGAATTGCCTCCGGTTCATTCTCCCAATCGCGTTTTTCCTGTACCTGCCCAAAATAGGATGTGCCACGATAATACTGCGTCAGCGGCCAGCAGCGGTCAAACGAATTGCGCATACCCGTTGCATAACGTATCATCGCTTCGGCTTTGCGATCGGGATCGGTTGTCTTATTCATCTCCTGTTCCAACATACACATTTCACGGGCAAAGCGATACTTGAAATCGGACTTATCCTTTATATCTCGCCGCTCGTATGAGAAAGGATCCCAATAAATTTCAGTATTTAGATGACCTTCAAACGAACGACCAATATGTCCCAAATAGGTAACGGCATCGCCGTAACGCATAGTGCGCAGGCACTGCGTGCCGACAATATCGTTGATATACTCCATATCGACATAGCCATGTCCGTTCAGAAATCGGTCGAAAGTATCGACGGGTCGTTCTATACGGTTGCGATACGCTATCACCTTATCGATTCCAACACTATCTATCATTTCGAAAAAATAGTTGGAATAGTCGGGCGACCTCCTATTTTTATCACGGCGAAATTCGCTCATGGAACTTGTCGTTTCAACCCATTCGACACGACCTTTTACATGCGTTTTTTTATGATAGGTCTTACAATCCACCAATCCTAGTAAACGATTATCAGCCATATTTGCCAACTGTAATGCACGAATCGTTTTGCCTGAAACAATCATTCGTGGACAGACTTCCGCCAGGATAATGCGGCGCATCATATCATTCCAATAATAGTAACTGATATTGCACGCCAAATCATAATATTCGGAGGTTCGTTCACGCACCTTAGGAGTAATATTATCTGCTATTTTTTGATCGAGCCATTGCAACTGTTTAAACAATAGATTCTCATAGCCTTGATTATATGGCATGAGCTTAGCATCAAGATAGATGCGCATAACTTTCACCGATTCTTTGATAAACTCCGTACCATGCGACTGCTCGGCTTCTGCCAGTAACTTCGAGGCTTCGACGGGGTGTCCGTCAAGATCTTCGATAAATGCAGCAGTGTAGTACCACATTGCGGTATTGTGAGCCTTGCCCTCCTGCGCAATGCGAACAGCCAGCCGTATCAACTGGCGGTGTTCATCTTTAACCAAATCTTTATCCAATTCCTCCCAATAAAATTCGCCGTCCGGTTCTGCCGTATGAACCAATCTCTGCAACATTTCGGGAAAGTGGCTGCAATTCGGCTCTTGTTGATAAATTCGTTCGATAGCTTCGACTGTCGAGGCTGGTGGATTTACGTCAGAGCAGGCAATCATTGAGACGAAATCCCCCGCCTCGTAAAAGTAGGAAACTGCCTTGTCATAATTTTTCATTCGATACTCTGCACCGGCTATATAGGGCAGAATCAGTTGTCGTATTATACACTCTTTGGGCAGTAGGCTCGCCTCCTTGTCCCACAATGCAATACAATCGGTATAACGGCGCAACGAGAACATAGCCCGCACCGCCTGCAACAGATAGCGGTCTCGCAGCGGTCCGCGATAATTCAAAGCCTGATCGACTATCTCTTCGAGCGACATTTTCGCCCCTGTTCTCATCGATGGGTAATACCAGCGCGAATTTTGCCGACCACGAACATCTTCGGTTATCTTAGCAAAGAGCAGAAAGTTCATTTCATCCCATCTTCCATGAGACAACCATTTTAGAAAAGCATTATTTCCCCCATAGCCCCACGACTCGTTGTGAAACGCTTCGAACTCTTCGAGCGACATTTTATATACAACCTGATAGATATCCGTCAGAGGAATATCCGATGATGAATACCGCTGCCATTCACGGCAGTTACTTACTGCATTCAGATTAAACTGCGAGAATACAGCACTCTCGTTCTCTGTGTTATCCACAACACGATACATATAATACCCTTTCGGCAGATACCATGGCCCCCAGCAGCCGAGCACGGGTATGGCAGGCCACAGAGCGGCCAACAAACTAACGGCGAGCGTATATTTCAGCGATTTCATTGTCGGTATAGTATTTAAGTTGTTCCTTGTCCAAATGATAGAGGATATTACAGCGCGACGGTATACCCAATTCTTTTTCGACCAAAGTTTTGACCGCCAGCACATCGTCGGCTGTCGGCCGTTCAATGCGGATAGTGTCGCCTTCGCCGAGTAGTTCTGTTTCGGGGTGGGTGACTATGCGCTGGAATTTACCGTCATGAAACTTCACGCCCCAACCGAATGTCGGATAGGCATAATCGAGCGGAATATCGCACTTTCGTTTGTGAAGATATGGCCGCACATCGTCGATATCGAGAATCGAATTGCGTATATCGGGATTTTTCAGCGCGCCGGTATTGTAGAGCATCAGCACGCCGCAATCAACAGGCGGTGCATCCTCTGCCAACTGATGTAGACGGATGGTTGTACTCAGTACAATGTTATCGGCGTGCAGCGACTCACAAGCTATACGGCAAACTTTGGCGTAGGATGCGCGAGTCGAGGCAGTCCAGTCGCAATCGAACTGCATCTCACGAATCTTGCCGCAGTCATTGTACGATGCCATCGCACGCAACCGCTCGACAATCAGTTCAGCATACTTCGCCTCATCACCCTGCATTGCCCGCAGTGCGTCAAGCGTAATATAAACTGTTGGAACGATTTCAATGTCTTTGAGAACTTGCATCGTAAATTCATCCGGCAGGAAGCGAGTCGTGGCAATCGGTACAGCTTCATAGGAATCCGTATCGGGATTGAACTCTGCCGCGACATCGAACATACGCAAATAGATGCGTTTTATGTTATGGCGTTGCAGGAAACTCTCATCAACAGCCGTAAGTTCAAAAGTAGTGCGCCAGTAATAAATTGCATTGCAGATGGCATGGGTTTCGACCTTTTGGGGCTGCGGCTGCCACGTTCCGCACGCCACCAAACTGCCTGTGAGCAGTACCGCGAAAGCAGATTTTCGGAAAAATGAAATCATTTGTTTGTATTGGTTATCGTATGTCCAATACAAATCTCATAAAAATAAAGCGTACAGTTGCGCCTTTCGGCGACAACTGTACGAAATCAAATGTGGGGTGTATGAAATACCTTTGTCTTGACTATTTTAGAAGACTATTTTCTTCTCCAAACTATATAATTTGTATTCGCCGGCATACGGTGTCGTCCAATATAATAGTTGTCCTCGCCGAACTCGTGGCGTTCACTCTGTTCATCCACAGCCCAGCCATAGGCACTCGATCCGACAAGATAGACAGCCTGTTCTGCACCCAAATCGACCAAAGCCTGCGCAAAGTCGTGGAACGACTCTTTCGAGAGGCTTTCGACCATGAATATCTCGTCCTGCCTATCGCATATCGCACGACGCACCGATTTATTTTTGGGCTCATTCTCGATCAGTACGCCGTCTTTTACCAGTGGATATTGCCGAAAAAAGTAGCCGCCGCGTTCGGTTGCCTCCTCAAACAGCGGCGAATTGTCTGCAACTCCAACCGTTACCTTGCCGTCAATAGATGCGCAGAATCCCTTCTTAGAAAGCCCCCAAGCCAACGGTTCGCCATTTAACACAAAAGCACCTACAATCTTGCCATTATCGCGTCGTATGTCCGCTGCCTGAGCTGCATAAATTATCGTCGAATCCTGTTGGTTTAGCCGCCCGACATGCAGCGACATCCCGGCATTGTGCGGAATAAAAAGTCGTAGCGGAATATCGTTTATAATAGTGTCGCGTATTTCACAGAAACCCTGTGTTGTTGCATCGACCTCGCGGCCGAAATGCGTCGTTTGGTTATGATCTGCCGATTGCAACGAATCCTGCGGCTCGAAATATGTAGGTTCAATCTGCTCTGATTCTATTGATTTACACTCCGAATGCACACCCCGCCATACTGCAACTCCTACTATCGCCACTATTCCAATAATAACTGCCGGCAGCCATTTATTTGATTTTGGTTGCTGTTTGTCCGAGTCTCCGATGACACGAATTTCATCATCTCTAATATCTTTTTCTTCCCTCATATTATTTTACCTCTTTTTCCAAAAACTCTTTCAATTGCTTCAATGCCTCCTTTGAAGCCACAACGGTATGACAGAATATTCGTGTATCGGAAAGCACCAGTTTCTGTTTCGTTATGTTGATGTAGTAAATATAGGAGCGATTTATAATCAGGCTTTTGCCGATACGGATAAACATATTTCCCTCCGCTCCGAGTTGCGTGGCAATCATCTTTTCGATTTGCCCGAGCTGATACGATAGCATCCGCATCTCACCATCGGTCTGCACCAATGTGGAATAATTGCCATCGGATGCAACATAGATGATGCAATCCGGTGCAATACGAACCAAATCATTCGATGTGGTCACTATCAAATATTTAACTTGTTGTATCATTCTGGCATAAAGGAATAACAGCTGCTTTTATATGATAAAACACCTTAATATTTAGTTTATCTAAAATTAATTCATGAAAATTTGGTTTATAACATCCGTTTCGCGGGAATCTATATTGCCATCTATCTTTGCCATTGTTTGAAACCAATCTTTTACAATTTGTTGTTTGTTTAATGACATGGCAAGTATGTTTGTTTTAAATAGATTCAAATCATTTATCTCCATGTGATCTAAATCATTAATGCGAATATTCAATTTTTCCATCATTTCGTCCATGAACTCTATTTCTTTGGAGTGAATAATTGTATCCGCCTCCATTATCGATGTAAGGATTGCGATAATCGCATATTTTTCGTTATCCGTAAACTCCATGTTATCCAATATTTGAATTGAAGAAATCATGATATGTATTGTTGCCGAGGTTTATGATGAACAAATTCTCCTTTGCTCGTGTTATAGCTGTATAAATCAGTTCCGGAGCATTCTCTTTTGCGCTAATACTATATTTGTCATGATTATCAGATTCCGGTTCAAGTATAAAAATGACATTTGGAGATTCCCAGCCTTTGAAACTGTGGATTGTTGCCATCTTCAAATGGTCGGTGGCAGTTGTAAAATGCAATTTCTTATTATGCTCAATGGCATCTTTGTCGTTCTTGAACTTATAGTTGACAGTAGGATTCTGTTGGTTGTTTAATCCGTGTTTCTGCAATAGTTTTTGGAATTGTTCATAGTTTATAAATGTTGAAGTGGTAGGATGCCCCGACCATTCTTGATAATGATGCTCAACATCTCGCAAAAGATTTCCTGCCTGTGAAAGAATGACCGTATCTTCCGGATGCAGATGGTTATCATCCATAATCTGACGAACTGCATTACCAATCATTTCTATGCTTTCCGTGCGTCCGATGTTTTTATATTGTATTCTGTTAAACATTGAAACTTGAGCAGCATCTTCAAATATATCTATTGGCATATCGGAGCCGTAAAATGCAGTTTGAAAAGCTGTTGCAAGATTTGCCAATTGCGGATTTGCAAATCGTTGTCTTTCTTTCAGTTCATGATTCCAAGATCCGCCAATAAATTCAAGACGAATATCACCATTTGTATCTAATGGACGTTTGAATATATTTTGTTTGGGGTCTCCAAACACAACAAACTCACCGTTATCCTCAAGAAAATATTTAGCCAACATTTTTAGCCAACTCGTTAAATAGTCTTGTACCTCGTCAATGAAGATCGCAGAAAAACGTTCAGTCTTGTCTTGAACCAGCTCAAAGAACTCTTCTTCATCATATGAAGAGAAATCCACATGTTGCCCCAAACTATTTGCTTGTGCTCGGAAAAAGCTATGATAATAATCTATCACTATCTTATCCCAAGGAAAATCAGCGCGGATTTCCCCCAGTCGGTAACGCATAAAGTTTGCTAATGTTTTATTGAACGTAAGAATCAATACTTTCTTTCCACTGCGGATTTGCGCATTGACAGCTCTCGTTGCTAACACTTGCGTTTTGCCGGAACCGGCTACACCACTAATCTTTTGTCTCTTTCCTGCTTCACTAGTTGCGAGCTTGCGTTGCGGAGTGGTTAGATTGACAATCTTTCCCTCTTTGTATAAATGCCATTGAGGATTTATGATATGTAGGAAGCTTTTAAGGATTTTGCTGTCAAATCGAGGATTGTCATAATTCAATCGCAAGTAATCCATCAAGTTTGACTGTATGCTTACATCCGTAAAAAGCTCCATACCACAGCAGTATGTATGTCTCTTATCAATGCCTTTGAAAAAATCATCTACTTCATGCTTCGTATTCTTTGTGAAAAGAATCATCTTTTTTACCATAGATAAGTTGCGCGCATCTTCAATGATTTTTCCAATCATATTCTCCAAATGCAAGCGTACAAGATTCTCCTGATAAACTTGTATTGTTGATAATGGCGAGTTCACGCAATTATCTCCAGCGATGGAAATTTGCTTGATGTTTATACTTCCATTTGAGTCTTGTGTAAATTGACACTCATTTAGATCTGCCTCGAACAGATTGATGATAAGAATGCCTTTATGGGGGCGAATCACGATTACGTCAGGCTTGTCTCCGTTGGTATCCGGCTGAAGAATAATAAAATCATCATCCATTAAGTTCGCTCTATTCAATAAAATTAGATAGAGCTTTTGCAAACTTTCTGATATAACACCATTTTGTACAGCCAATCGAGGGTCATATTCAGAATAAACCGGAAGATTATTTGGCAATGCAGCTCCTGCCGCAACGGTTAAATTCAATGGCGAACCATCATAAATAAAACACTTTGTCTTGCAGGTGTACTGATAGAATGTATCAGATGTACGACCATAAGCAGGATTCTTCAAATCAGAGAAATAAGATTGATTTCCAAATATATTGCAGAACACATCCGTACGATAAGCATTCGCGTTAAGTGGCCCTGAACACAAAATATAGTGCTGGTGTCCCGCACGGGGAATCATACAAGCTAATTGCGCCAAATCAATACCATTGATATCCAGAATATTTGAAAATACATGAATTACATGTTGTGCAACGTAATCTATTCCTTGTAAAACATTATCGGCATTGCCGGGTAAATAGTAATTCAATGGTAAAACAGCAACACTTCCACCTGTTGCTTGCGTTACATTTATGACCGCTCTTCCAAGTGTCGCGGGCGAAGGCTCAATCAAAGTAACGCGCTTTATCCATTGCAACTTATCACGTTGGGAAAGAGTATCCAACACACAAAGAGAACCAACACCTTGTCCACATCCCCAATCGATAATCTCAATGGAGCCTTTTAATTTGTCAAAAGGAAAATTCTGCAAAGCTGCTCTACACTTTGCAATATGCATCTCTCCATAGGCCGCCATATAGGCATTCATACCGTCTTCTGATTGTAACAGGCTTATGCCATTATTCAACTCGGGATGACGATATGGGCGATGTCGGTACTCTGTCGGAAGAAGAGATTTACATATCTTTACAACCTCTTGCACGCCCATTTTTTGCAATATCTTAATTTGGTCGTTATATGCACTCATATTGCCTATTTGCCTAAAATGGTTTCTGCTTTGGGATTGAGATTATGTTGCTGCCAATTGCGTACGGCAATTTCTTTGCTCGCATTGGCGTAACAGTATTCGCACAAGTGCGGGCAGGTGTTGTACTCACCGATGTCCTTGCTGATAATGCAACCACAAAATGCCCGCTGGCCTTTATCCTTGTTATTGCGTTTTTTGATGATTTTATCTTCCGGATTGAACAGATCTCCCTTTATAATTTCTACACCAATAAAATCCATCAACTTCTTGTCTGCAGAGAAGTATTTAATCATCAAATCATCGTCAATACATTTGTTATGAACTATGCCAAACGGCTCTAAGTCTATTTTTTCGCCGCAGGTAGCCAATGTATAACCCCAGTTGCGATTCAATTCAGACAATCCCCGAGCAACAGCAAGCATATTTGACTCCTCGAATTCGTGGAAATAAATACCACTCTTCGTCAGATTCGTTTGCACTTTACGATAAGTGCGAATGTCTGCATAACTGAATACCAGCTTCTCGGTGTAACCTTTAAGTTGATTGCCAATTTTTTCGGCTTTTGTTAAAAGTTCGTTCACCCCAATCGTGTCGGTCAGAATCATCGGGTCGAAACGCCAAATCACTTTACCGAATCCTAATTTATCGACCAATCGACGGAAAGTGTCGATGCGCTCCTGCACTGACAAGTGTACACCGCGTTCCAACTGTTCGGAGACATAGTCGTTGAGCGTGTATTGGATATAGCAGTTGATACTTTTCTCGGCAAGATAGTCCAAACAGCCGCCATTACTGAGTAGGGGGGTGGGATTTTTCGACCAGAAGACAATCAAACGTGTATTATCGTAGGCGACATAACTTCTGACACCGTTAAACGGGTTTGTCCACGCGGAGTAGCCGATTTTCAGGCGATGCAAAAACCAATCAGCATAAAATGCCGGGATGTCTGTCGCTCGACTTGCCGATACAATCACGGGACTTTGTGCCTCTACCTCTTCACCATTCTCTCGGTGTATTTTTATCTTCTCCGTTGCCATAGCCCATTTTTTAGTACAAAAATACAGTAGTTTTTTCGGAGTAGTCAAAATGATAGTTATGAATGTATGAAATGGCGTCTGGGATGTATGTAATTCGCCTAACCACAGTTGGCTAATTGGATTTTTATATTCCTAACTCCCGTTTCAGCCATATCGCCATCACGGGATCCGGAATAACCACCAGTTGTTTTTCGATCTCTATGAGCTCCTTTTTAACCAACGCCCGTTTTACGATGCTGACATTGGCCGACGAGCCGAGCTGGTATTTCTGCAAAACCTCCTGCGTGGTAAATTCACTATGAATCCCGTCTAAAATGGCCCGCAGGAAATTCATCTGGTAAGTCGTAAGGCTTTCGGTCTGCTTCTCGAACAGCGGAGTGTTCTGGTCGATGATATCCTGATATGCCGCCTCGAAATCCTGCTTCGTAGCAATTTTATCCGTATGAATCCATACCAGCCATGCCAACTGCTGCACATACGAAGAGTGATTGTCCACCCTTTGACAAATCTTTTCGGCCAACTCTTTCGAGATCCGTTTACCCGTAGCTTCGAAACGACCGCAGATATAGTCGATCCAATCCGTTGTTCCTATTTTTTGTAAATAAATGGCATCGCCGAACTTGTAAAACGGCAGACTCTTTTTCTCGAATAGTTCGTTCATCAAATGTTTCTTGCTGCCGAACAAACAATAAGAGACCGATTTCTGCAACTGCCATACGGAACGCAGCCGTTTTTGGAATGTCTTGGAATCCTTGAACTCGGCAATCTGCTGGAACTCGTCAATACAAACAACGATATTGCAACCTTTCTTCTGTGCTATCTTTTCGGGGAGCTGCAGGATTTCGTCAATATCATTGCTCTTGGGATTCATTTCGAGCGATATGGAAAAATCAGACATCGGGTCCGGTCCCATCGAGATTTTGGGGCTGATACGGGAAAGAAACAATTTGATATGCTCCAACCATTCGTCCACTTTCGAAGATGTTTGTTTGAGAACAGCGGATGCAAAGGCATCGTAAAAATCCCTGTCGCTACGGCACGAGAAAATATCGAGATAAACGATTTTCAATTTGTCGGACTGTGCCAGGCGACAGGCTTTTTGCACCAATGATGTTTTACCCCAGCGACGGGGCGAAATCAGCACCGTATTCACACCGTGCCGGAAATTCAGCAACAGGCGTTCTGTTTCTTTCTCCCGGTCGGTAAAGTTATCGCCCGATGTTGCAACTCCGAATATAAAAGGCTTGTTCTCCA
>ERZ778496.1764-NODE-1764-length-14338-cov-4.436743_pt1 | contig 14338 bp, 15 predicted proteins | sample MGYA00433099_ERZ778496 | MGnify/ENA primary metagenome ERZ778496 (study PRJEB29527, sample SAMN07138962) | mouse gut metagenome | material: feces | host: mouse | place: China:Nanjing | collected 2016-01-25 ... | reverse complement strand
GTTCACCCGAAAAAAATGCGCGGAAAAAGAAATTCTCACACTTCTCAAAAGAGTATTCCTGGAAAAATTCTGTTACGACAAAGCGGGAATTTTTTCACGGGGCATGGTGCAGCGCCTCAATATCGCACGTATCATCCTGCAGGACCCGAGCCTGTTGCTCTTGGACGAACCTTGCACGGGACTCGACAAAGAATCGCAGGAACTTTTTTATGCCGTCATTCAAGAGTTTCAGGCAAAAAACGCGGCTATTCTTTGGGTCAGCCACAACCCGCAGGAAGATATGCGCTGCGCAAGCCATATGCTGCACATTGAAAAACAGCAGATCGCATTCACTAAAATCCAAGGAGCACTGGCATGATAAAAACAGCCCTCCTCCTTGCCAAAAAAGATTTAACCATTATTTTGGGCAGAAGCGCAGGATTATGCCAAGCCCTCCTTCTCGGCTTATTGCTCATTTTCCTTTTCAGCCTTTCTCTGCAAAACGGGGAAAGCCTTTCCCCCCATGCGGCATCGACCATGTTTTGGCTTGCTTCCGTATTTTGTCAAGTCCTTATTTTTCAAATGCTCTATGCCGTTGAAGAACAAAACGGGGCAAGAACCGGACTGCAAACCTTGCCTTGCCCCCTGCAAACTATCTGGCTTGGCAAATTTTCAGCAGGCATTTTTCTTTTACTGGCTTCCCAAGTCCTTTTCATTCCCGCGGTTTTTGTTTTTCTCAACCAGCACCCCGGCGAACATTTCCTCTACGCGCTTTTTGGAATTTTTCTTACCGATATAGGAATTTGCACGTGCGGAAGCTTGCTCGGAGCACTCTGTACCGGACAATCAGGCAAAGAATCCTTGCTGAGCATCATCCTTTTTCCTTTATTGATTCCTCTTTTATTATCTGCTATTTCCTTATGTTCGGCGGGACTTCTGGATTTACATACCCCTCCCGTGCAAACTGCCCGAATAATCCAATGGATCGGGATTACGCTTGCTTTCGATTTTATTTTCAGCGCTGCAAGCTTGCTCCTTTTTCCTTATCTATATCATGGTGAATGAAATGAAACATACCTATCCAGCTTTTCTTGCGGCAAGCGTCGTCATTTGCACCGCCATTGCGCAATACCTCATTTATTTTTATGCCCCCGTAGAACAAACCTTGGGATACGCCCAAAAAATATTTTATTATCATTTGCCTGTCGCGTGGTGGGCTTTCGTCAGCTTTTTCTTCGCCGCCCTTTTCGCCGTCCTTTATCTTCTGAAAAAAGAAGAAAATTTCAACATAGTAAGCCACGCCAATGCCGAAGTAGGCTTTTTGCTGGCGACTCTCACGCTTATCACAGGCAGCCTTTGGGGCAAACATTCTTGGGGAGTTTGGTGGACATGGGATCCGAAACTCACCACAGCCCTTATCTTATGGTTCATTTTCGCGGCGTATTTGGTGATACGCACCATGCCCATGCCCCGTGAGCAAAAAAACAATATTGCCGCGGTTATCGCCATCATCGGCTTTTTAGATGTTCCCCTCGTCTTTTTCGCAACAAGGCTGTGGCGTTCCATCCACCCTGCTGTTTTTCATTCCGAAGGCGGCGGACTTGAACCCGCCATGGCTCACACCGTCGTTTTTTGCGTGCTTTCTTTCGCCTTTATCTGGCTTTGGCTTGTCAGGTACCGAAAACAACAATTATCCCAAGAACTCAAACTTGAAACATTAAAAACAAAACTTCTGTATCAGGAAGAACAAGAATAAGGATCTGTTATGAATGCTGTCACTTCTTTGATTTGTGCGAACATCGGTCTTTGGCTCGGTTTTGCCGTTTACTTTTTATTATTGTCCAAAAAACAGCGGCAAATAGAAAAACAAATCAAAATTCTTTCCGAACAAATGGATATTAACTAAACGGAGTTTCCAGAAATATGAAAAAACTTATCTTAGCCCTCTGCGGTTTCGGCGTTCTCACCATGCTTTTCACGTCCATAAATTTTTATATTGAACAAAACAAACATAAGCACCCCGCAAGCGGCAGCCCGCAAACGGCAAGCAATGAAATGAAAAAGGCATTTAACCCCAACCAGGGACAAAGCAAAAGCCTCGCTCCCGACACCATGCTTCCCGAAAATATTCCGCCTGCGATGCTTGAAGCCATGGAAAAACAGGGAATCACTCTGGAAGATTTGCAAAAAAACAATCCTGACGGCATGCAGAACATGAAGAATATGCCTGACATGCAAGGCATGAAAGGCAAAGAGTTTCCGGAAGAAATGTTAAAAGCCATGCAAGAGCAAAACAAAATGCAGAAAAACAACAAATCCGGGGGACAGCAAAACGATCCCCTGCAAAAAGCCGTTGAGCATATCAAGAGCCACGGCGAACAAAACATGATAAAACATCTCGAACACAGCCTTGCAACGCTTGAGGCAAATCCCGGCGATGAAACCGCCCTTTCCGACGTTACGGAAATTTTCATAGCCCATGAGGAAACGGAAGCCGCCGAACACCTTCTGAAACAAGGTATCATGACAGCGCCGAACAGCGCGGTTTTGCCCTATCTTTACGGACAAGCCCTCGCCCATAATTCCCGATACGCGCAAGCCGCCGAACAATGGGAACGGGCTTTATCGCTGCAGGAATCTGCGGAAGTGCATTATTCTTTGGGAATGCTGTATCGCTATCAATTAAATAAAGAGAATGATGCGAAAAAGCATTTTCAGAAATCAAGCGGGCTTCCCGCCCACGACCCGCGTCTTGCCGAACATTTGAAAATCGAATTGACAAAATAGCCGTTCGGCGGAGTTTTCACTGCGCAGGGTACCATAATGCAATTAAAAAACATTTTTTTTGTCTTGGGCTTGCTGGCGATATGCCTCGCATTTCTCTTGGTTTTTCCAAGCGTGATTTCTCTTGCGTACGGCGAATACAAAACCCTGACCCTTTTTGCGCAGTGTTTTGCAGGAACGTTTTGCTTCGGTCTTTTGCTCGCCTTTCTCGCAAGACCGCCCAAAGGGGAGAAAATTCAAATCACAACCCGCGAAGGCGTCGCCATTGTCGGGCTTTGCTGGATTTCAGCAACATTCATCTGCGCCTTGCCCTATTTTTTCATTACGGACATCTCTTTTCCCAAAAGTCTTTTTGAATCCGCTTCCGGACTGAGCACGACAGGCGGAACAATTTTTTCCGACGTGGAAATTCTGCCCAAAGGAATTTTGTTTTGGCGCAGTTTCACCCAATGGTTCGGAGGACTTGGCATTATTGTTTTTTCCCTTGCCCTGCTCCCCATTATCGGGACGGGAGGCATGCAGCTTTATAAAGCTGAAACCCCCGGAATCAACAAAGACAAAGTCGCCCCCAAAATGATTGATACAGCCCGCTCCTTATGGGGTATCTATTCTGCATTGACGTTCACCCTTGCAATTATTTTATATTTGCAGGGGCTTACATTTTTTGACGCGCTCACCCATGCCCTTTCCACCTTGTCAACAGGAGGATTTTCAACGAAAAACGCTTCCATTGCGGCTTTCAGCCCTGCCAGCCAATGGACCATCGTTGTTTTCATGTATCTCGGAAGCGTCAATTTCACCCTGCATTTTCTCTTTTTGCACGAAGGCGTGAAAAAATATCTTCAGAATGAGGAATTTGTTTTTTATACGCTGTATTTGCTGGTCAGCATAACCCTTATCGCCTTTTGGCTCTATTTTACGGATACGCCCGCACAATATCTCCTGCATGAGGAAAAAACCGCTTATTCCTTTGAAAGGGCGTTCCGCGACGCCGCCTTTCAGCTCATAAGCCTTATGACCTCGACGGGTTTTTCCACTGCGGACTATATCCAATGGCCCCTTTTCACCCACCTTGTCATTTTATTGTCCATCGTATGCGGCGGCTGCACAGGTTCGACGGCAGGGGGATTGAAATTTCTGCGTCTGCTTATCATTGTGAAGCTTATAAAAAACGAACTCAAACGCCTCAGCCACCCGCGCGCTGTCGAACGTATCAAAATCAACGGCACGCCCATTGACGATGTAGCCATAAAAGGCGTACTCATCTTTTTTGCCCTTTATATTTTAAGTATCGCCCTCGGCACGCTGTTTTTAAGCACGCAAGACCTCAATTTGGAAAGCACGTTTTCGACGACCATAAGCTGCATTTCCAATGTCGGCCCGGCTTTCGGCAAACTTGGACCAACCAACAACTTCAGCATTTTCAACGACCTTGACCTGACCATACTTTCTTTTTTGATGATTTACGGCCGCCTTGAAATGTTTACCATCCTCCTGCTTTTCATGCCGAAATTCTGGCGATAACAATTATATTGCACCATTTCTCAAAAAAGGCTATGAATATAAAAAATAAGGAGCTTTTATGAAAAAAATAATTCTTCTTTCAAGTTTACTTTTTCTTACGGCATGCGTTTCCGGTTTTAATTCTTCTCCCGAAACTCCCGCTTCAAGCACCGTAAGCAATGTTTATACAAGCCAATTTCCGGAAGTGCCTATTCCCATGCTTATGAAAACAGACCCTAAAAATACCCTCACCACCGTCAATTCCGCCGGTGAGAAATTGGGACGTGAAAACTTTACCGGAAACATGGAAGCAAGCAATCTTGCCGCCCACATGATACAAAACCTGACGTCCCAAAGCTGGTCTTTAATCGGAACCATGCAAGGCGAAAAGAGTTTGCAGCTCTATCAGAAAGATACCAGATACCTCATTATTTTCATTGAAGCCGGAAGTTTCAATACCAATATGCAGATTTGGGTCGTGAACCATATCAATAATTTCTCATTGCCCGCCCAAGGCAACGATCCTTTCAATTTCGGCGATACTCCCGCCTTCCAATCCGCGCCGATCAATGACAATTTTAATGACTTCGGGGCTGAATCCGTTTTCTGATACGCAAAGGACGCCGCTATGCCTTACGAGCTGCTGCATTACAAAAAACACGCAAAAAAACATATCCATTTAGGAATTTGCGGATCTGTCGCCGCCTATAAAAGCCTTGAGCTCATGCGTGCGTTTTTAAAATCCAATATCCATGTAAGCGCCACCCTTACGCCCTCTGCTGAAAAATTCATACAGCCGCTCTGTTTTGAAGCTCTCGGTGCGAATAAAGTTTACGGACAAATGTTTCAGGGGGAATTTCCGTTTGATCATTTGGAGCCAAGCCAAATAGCCGACGCAATGGTCATTGCGCCCGCCAGCGCGACCACCATCGCAAGGCTCGCCCACGGCTTGGGTGATGAAATGCTTGCCTGCCAAGCTCTCGCCTTTGACGGTCCAATTCTTCTCGCCCCTGCCATGAACCCAAAAATGTGGGGAAATGCCGCCACCAATGCCAACATTGAAACATTGCTCAACCGCGGTTTTTTTCTTACGGAACCGGAAAGCGGCGCTGTCGCCTGCAAAGACGAAGGACAAGGCAGGCTCGCCCGGCTTGAAAAGATTTATTATGACTCCTTGGCTCTTTTGACCGAACAAGACCTGTATGGCAAAAAAATCCTCATCACCTTGGGACCCACCGCCGAAAAATGGGACGCTGTAAGGGTATGGACGAATAATTCCACGGGAAGCATGGGAACAGCCCTTGCTGTCACCGCATGGCTCAGAGGAGCGGATGTTTATGTTGTCGCCGGTCCGAACAGTCAATACATTCCCCAAGACAGCCGCTTACAATGCCATTCCGTGACAAGCGCCGATGAAATGTATGAAAAATGCCATGAATTATGGGACGCTATGGATTATGGAATTTTTACGGCAGCCGTGGCTGATTTCAAACCCCGAGCGGGACTTGCGCACGAAGAAGACACTAGCGCTTTCCATACGATAAAATTCAAAAAAGAAAATCACGCAGACGGTTTCGATATTCATTTTACCCCTAACCATGATATTTTGAAAAGTATCGGACAAATCAAAAAGCCCGGGCAAAAACTCATGGGGTTCAGTGCGGAATCAGGTTCACACACGGACGAATTGGCAAAAGCCGTCAAACAAAAACTGGTCAATAAAAACTGTGACATCGTCGTGGGTAATTTTATCAGCGAAGCTATGGGCAAAAAAACCAACAAAGTTTATGTTGCCGACAAGAACGGTATCGAAGAAGCATGGGGAACGATGTCAAAAGCCGATTTGGCATGGGATTTGCTTTCTTATTTGGAAAGTGTTTGATATGAATAACCCGTATTTGCTCCAAAATTTAAAGTCACAAGGATTTCACTATATTCTTTTCGATACTGTCGAACAAAAAAAAGAATACAGCCTCACTGCGCCCAAAAGCCCCGATATAAAAATTCCTCCCGGTCCTGCCGAACAATTTAAAACAAATAATCCTCAAGCGGCAAGTAATTATAAACAAAAATTTCCTCCGCTTTTAAAACCCGAAAAACCGAAAAAAGAAAAGCAAGAACTGAGCGTTTTTGAAAAAAATCCCCTCAAACAGCCAATTTTGCCTTTTGACAAATGGCCCGAAGACTGGAAAAAAATTCAAAGGCAATGCAAATTTCCTCCTGAAAAGCCCAAACATATTTCCCGCCAAATCATTTGGACCTATGCGGGCTTGGAATATGATTTGTTTACGGATAACAGCAGCGACAAAAGACGCCGGCTTATCGGACAAATCATAAAAACCCTTTCTTTTCCGCGGGGAACGCATATATTTTTGCCCTATAAGCATATCAACGCGCAGGGACAATCGGAACTTGCCAAAGAACAGGACTATTCCTTTTTTTGGTCTGCCGTTGATTTGATCCGTCCGCGCGTCCTTGTTGTCTTCGGAGAGCAGAGCATTGCGGAACTTGACCTGCCTCCCCTTCTGCCGACGCAAAAACATACGCTCATGCCTGTCACGGTTTTTGCGCTTGACGATATCATGCTGTATACGGAAAATGAAAGCGAAAACAATATCATGATCCATTTCCTTTCGGACAACCTTAAAAATTTCGCCTGATTTATTTTTTAAGAACGGAACGCCGCACGCTGGACAGAAAAATAAAAATAGGCTACTTATAAAACAAATCATTTCATAGGGAAATGCGCTGCATTGCAGTTTTTACGGACCACAACAAAGGAGTTTTATTTTGGACGGTGATTCGCAACGTTCTATGTGGGATAAAATTACCCATTTATTTGGCAAAGCTGAAGACAATTTAGAACAAGCCATAATGGAAGCGCGTGACGAAGGCGATGTCGAAGCGGAAGAAAGCAATATGCTTTTATCCATTTTGGAACTTGGCGAAAAGCAGGTTCAGGAAATTATGACTCCGCGTACGGACATCACCTGTCTCGCCAGTGAAACAACCATTCAAGAAGCCGCCCGATGCATTTTGGACAACGGACACTCAAGGATTCCCGTATATAAGGATACCAAAGACAATATCATCGGTATCATTTACGCAAAAGACCTGCTCACTTACCTGGTCGGCGATAATCATAATTTTGACGACCATGTCAATAAAATCATGCGTCAGCCTTTTTTTATTCCTGAAACCAAAATTTCCGCCGAACTCTTACAGGAATTTCGCTCAAGAAAAAACCATATCGCCATTGTTGTTGACGAATACGGCGGAACAAGCGGACTTATCACCATCGAAGACCTTTTGGAAGTCATTGTCGGCGATATTGAAGACGAATTCGACGCCCCGAAAGAGGAAGATATTCAAAAAATCACCGACGAACAATATCTTTTGCACGGACGCGCCATGCTTGACGATTTGAATGACATCGACATTCCTGTCAGCTCGGACGAAGTGGACACCATAGGCGGTTATCTGAGCCTGCAAGCAGGGCATGTGCCCCTTGTCAATGAAGAATTCACCGTCGGAGAATGGAAATTCACCGTTATTGAAGCGGATACGAAACAAATCCATAAAATTTCCGCTCAAAAAATCGCCGAACAAACTCTTGAAGATGAATAAATTCGCTTTGCTTGCCGATGTCGGCAATACCACGATGAAACTCGGTATCGCCGATGAACACGGAATTGTTCATAGTTTCGGCTTCCCCTCAAAATCCCTTTACACCGCAGACAGCTTAGGGTTTAACATCATTCAGCTGCTTGATTTGTATCATATTGAAAAAATCGAAAGCGTTTCCCTTTGCTCCGTTGTGCCTGAACTTGGAAAAATTTTTTGCCAAGCCTGCAAAAAATACCTGCACTGCGCACCCCTAATTTTTCCGGAAGATTTCAGTATTTCTCTGAACAATCAATACGCCAATCCGCGGGAAGTGGGCGCGGACAGGCTCATGGGGGCGTATGCCGCCCGCATGCTCCGCCCTGAAGCCAAAAGCATCATCTGTATCGATTACGGCACGGCAACGACCTTTGACTGCATAACGGATATGGATTATCTCGGCGGACTCATCTGCCCGGGACTGTTTTCTTCGCACAACGCCTTGGCGAACGGAACCGCAAAGCTCCCTCATATCACCCTTGATTTCGACCGGAGCATTCCGCTTATCGGCAAAAGCACGGTCACAAGCATGAACCACGGCTTTGTTTTCGGCTTTGCCGCAATGACCGACGGGCTTTGCCAAAAACTCGCGGAGCAGCTCCCCGCGCCTTTGCACATTGTCGCCACCGGCGGCTATGCCGAAGATATTGCAAAACTCAGCAACAAAATCAACACCATACAACAAGATTTAATTTTAGAAGGTTTACGCCTTGCGTCTTGTTCGCTTTTAGCTTAAAATAAACATCATTTAACTGTAAAGGAGCATTTATGAGCACCATTACCTCCATTTGGGCGAGAGAAATTTTAGATTCCCGTGGTAATCCGACTATCGAAGTTGAGGTCGGGCTTGAATCCGGCATCGTGGGCAGAGCAGCCGTCCCCTCCGGTGCGTCAACAGGTTCAAGAGAAGCGCTTGAAATGCGTGACGGCGATAAATCCCGGTACAAAGGCAAAGGCGTTTCCAATGCCGTGAATTTCGTCAACGGTGAAATTGCGGAATCGCTTGTGGGCATGGACGCATTGCGTCAAGTCCAAATTGACACGACGCTTATCGACCTTGACGGCACTGAAAATAAATCACGTCTCGGCGCGAACGCCATGCTTGGCGTTTCTTTGGCTTGCGCCAGAGCCGCCGCAGAATTTCTCGGCATTCCCCTGTATCAATATATCGGCGGCATCAACGCAAAAGTCATGCCCGCCCCTATGATGAACGTTATCAACGGCGGAGCGCACGCTTCCAACAATCTTGACATCCAGGAATTCATGATCATGCCTTTAGGCGCCGAAACCTTTAAGGACGCTCTTAGAATCGGGGCGGAAGTTTTCCATACCCTCAAAGCTATTCTGAAACGGGACGGACATTCCACCGCCGTCGGTGATGAAGGCGGCTTTGCCCCCAACCTTAAAAGCCATGATGAAGCGTTCCGTTACCTTATCGAAGCTATTGAAGAAGCGGGCTATATTCCCGGAGCGGAAGTCGCCCTCGCCATTGACGTTGCCTCTTCTGAATTTTATGAAAACGGCAAATACCACATTAAAGGCGAAAATCTGGAACTCACTTCCGAAGAAATGTGCGATTGGCTTGCCGACTTCGTGGAACGCTATCCTCTTATTTCCATTGAAGACGGCATGGACGAAGGCGACCGCCGCGGCTGGAAACTTCTTACCGACCGTTTGGGACAGGAAATCCAACTTGTCGGCGACGATGTTTTCGTCACCAACCCTGACATTTTGGCGGAAGGAATTGAGGAAGGCATTGCCAATGCCATTCTTGTCAAATTAAACCAAATCGGCACGCTTACCGAAACCATGGACACCATTGAACTTGCGAAAGGTTCCGCTTACAATACGGTTATTTCCCACCGCTCCGGCGAAACGGAAGACAGCTTTATCGCGGACCTTGCCGTCGCCGTGAACGGAGGTCAAATAAAAACCGGCTCCCTTTCCCGCTCCGACCGTATTGCAAAATACAACCAACTCCTCAGAATTGAAGAAGATTTGGACGACAGCGCCATTTATTTCGGTCCTATTCTCGCTTCCCATTTCGGGCTTGATGACGACGAGTTTGACGACGAAGAATAATTTTACGAAGGCTGTCGTTTGGCAGCCTTCTTTTTAGGAATACTATGAAACGATTTCTATTCATTTGTTTTTTTGCTTTCTGCTTGGTTTTTCCCGCTCTTGCAGAAACTTCGCTCCTGCATGAAGTGGAACAAGCCTATCAAAACATGAAAAATTTCAAAGCGGAATTCAGGCAAGAACTTTTTCACCGTGAAAGCAACACCACCCAAACAAGGACGGGGACCCTCGAATTTATGCCCAAAACATTCATTTTTTGGGAAACAAACGCGCCAAATAGGGAACTTATCGTCTGCAACGACAAAGAAGTATGGAATTACCTGCCCGATGAAGAATTGGCTTACCACTATTCCCCGAAGGTACTGAATACGTCCCATGCGATTTTAAATGTCATCACAGGTCAAGCCAAACTTGAAGACGGCTTTGAAACCGAATTTCTTTCTGAAAATACGGAAAAAAACACGCAGCAATTCACCCTTTATCCGTTGGAACCCAATCCGCAGCTGACGGAAATCACATTAACCGTAAATACCAAAACAAAGCGTATTCAGAAAATTGTTGTGCTTGATTTTTTCGGCAACCTCAACACCATTGAATTTACAAATTTTAACGCAGACATAGCATTAAAAAAGAACCGTTTTTATTTATTTTTGCCTGATACGGTTGAGATTGAAGACCATTTCGGCGATTAGAAAATACGCAGGAGTTCTGATACAATAAAGACCATCGGCTTAGCCGGTGTTTTTTTTGCACTCAAGCGACAAACAAAAAAGGGCTTTTCAGCCCCTTTTCAATATTTATGCACTATCGCTTCTGAAACTTCTTTCACGATTTTCAGCGGTAATTTTTCATAATACCATTGATACGCCAAACAATTTTTATCCGTTATACGCGTTTCAAAATCTTTCAGCAAATCAACCTCATCTCCGCCAAGGCTCGCCAGCCCCAAACGCAGCTGTTTTTCCCTGATCAACATGACGACATCTTCATATAGGGTTACGCAATCATCTGCGGTTATGCAGTCAAAAGGCATTTTCAAAAATTCTTTGAAATGATTTTTAAAATAATGGTCGCAAGACGGACAATCCTTTCCAATATATTTTTCAAATAATTCCGCCTCATCCGCCAAAACAGAAATAGCCTTCGCAAGCACTCTATATTCATCCATGGGATACAAACATTCTTTGCACTTATGCATGGAATCCATAATTTTCTTCGTATACATACCGTTCTCCGTTTTTTTGGTTAATATAACATTTCAAATAAAAATACCAGCAATTTTATCAAAAAATTAATTTATTTGACAATTACAATGAAATACCAATAATAGTTATCACAACCAAGTATAAAAACAAGAAACCTAATATTTAATACCACAAAATATGGTGAAACGCATTTCTGCATTTTTACGCAGGCAATCTAAAGAAAATCATTTTGAACGATTAAAAGCAAAATATTTAAATAAGACGAACGTGCACAATGTTGTTAAAACTATTGCAATCAGTTGCCCGATAAGAACAGGAAAAGCGAAATATTGAACAATCAGTTCCAAAGAAAGGGCGTTTATCCCATATCCGACGGACCATGAAATCATGCATTTCACATATTCTTTCAGCCAATTTCCCTTTGTTTGAAAAACAATGGTTTTTTGCAGCACAAACGAAATAAAAGAAGAGAAAAACCAGGAAGCAAACAAGCTCGCCTGATAATTCTCTTCTCCTGACACCTTAATGAATAACGTAAACAATAAAAATGAAATAAGCGTGTTGCACGTGCCGATAAAAACAAATTTCATAAACAAGCGGCATCTATTTATCAGACGTTTATTCATTCATTTCCCAAGTGTTTTTCTTCCATAATTTTTAAAATAGCTTCCAACACCTCATTATCAAAATTAATAAAAATATACCTGTCCTGAACCAAGACAAAATCATTTTTAGGCCATTCCTTCATATTCTTCAATAAAGAAAAATACGGAACCAATTCCGTTAATAAGGTATCGACTGCTACATTACTGTGGTCTATAAAAACTTCTCCATTATACTTATATAGTTTATACGCCTTGTTCACGTTTAAATCAGAACGGTAATATCTTGCAAAATATGAAAATGGATAATATTCAAACAAAGGCGCAGTCATAAAAGAGAACTCATTCCATTTTCTTTTTTCTTTATACCATGTCAAAACATTTGATTCAAAACTTCCTAAAACAATAACTTGATATTCCTGATCATGAATATACAAAGGTGAATTTTCAATTTTTTCAAACAATGTTTCAAGCACTTTTTGATCATGCTCAAAAGAAATTTTCCATAACTTTTGTGCATCATACAGCCTATAAATATTCATAGGCAAAAGAAAAATTAAAAATACAATTAATATATTCTTTGCCCATACAAATTTACTTTTTAAAATAACAGCAACAAAAAAAGCAAACAAAAAGATAATCCCATAAAAACTAACTCTTATCAGCCACAAATCATTACCTAAAATAAATATTACAGCATTTGCAGCTAAAGGTAATAGGCATACACCAAAAACAGCAAGAAACAACTGAAAAATTTTTAATGAATGATATCTTATTTGATAAATAAACAACACTAAAAGAGCAAAAATATCGATAATCAATAATAACCAAACAACATTGCTATCGTAAAAAGGAACTGTATCGATTAAATGACTGAAACTGCATTTTACAAGTTTTATAAACTGGTCAAGAGATCCGCCCAATAAATTCGTTGAAACGCTATATTCCAAAGCGTCAGCCCAAACCACTCCCGATACAATCATAAAATGAATAATCACCTTAACAGTAATCAGGCTCAATACAATACAAAAAAAAGTTCTTATAACTTTTTTAAACAATAACTGTATGGATTGTTCTTCAAAACAATACATAACTATAATTTTTCCCAAAAACACAATTGCTATTGTATTTATTGCAGGAGCATATATTCCGAATGCAAAAACAAACAGCAAATAAGCTGAAAAAAAATAAAAATATGATTTTTTCTCTGATAATATCAAAGCAAAAATAACAATTGCCGGCAGCCATAAATGAGAAATCACATCAACACCGAAATAACACCAATAAATAACCAGCGGATTTAATACGACAACCAAGGAAAGAACCAAATAATTAAAAAATGTCTTGGGTACATTCCAATAATATGCCAACAAAATTCCGGTAAACGAAAAACCGAATAACGCAAAAGAAACATTGACAATCGGAAGCAGTCTTCCTCCTAACAATTGATTGAATAAATAATTTGTATAGCGTCCATTAAACAAGGAACTTTTTCCCCACATGCCATCGATCAAATAAGACCAATCATGGTTTCCCCAAAGAAAATGCACATTATAATATAAAAACACAAGGTTCAGAATTATGAAAACAGTCCAAAACGTCTTTCTGTATACCCCGTCGATAGCATGATACTTCTTTATGATGACAGTATCCCATTCATAATTGTTTATCAAACATTGCATTTTCTTTGGAAGATTTTTTTGAAAGGATTTTTCTGCAAATTTCTCACAGCAAATAAGCACTGCTTCAAATTTTTCACGCCAGCAAATGAATAATGCCGTTATTGAAAACAATAACGCGGCGATACCTGTTATAAATTCCGGAAGATACATATTTCTCAGCATGAATTTTGTTTTATACTGGACAGTGAGGGAAAAAATTTCATTTTTATTTATTGAAACAGTATTGATATAAGGTCTTTCATACCATACAGTCTGCTTTTTATTGTTATATAATTTTCCATTTACACTAACGGTTTTAATATCAATGGAAAATTTAACAACATTGTCACCGTCTTTTTTTTGCCGGCTGTACAATCTTAACTGAACAGCTTCATTGCCGGTATTTTGAAAATAAACGGTTTTTGTCCGATATAAAAATGTCGAAGGCAGGCTGACAGTAAAACTTCCGTCGTTATTTTCATCAACGGCAATGCCTTCTTCCTGCTCATCGGCACTTACACGTATCGGATTGTCCGCTGCAATATCCAAAAAAACAGTTTCATTGATATTACTGTGATATAATAAAAACAAACCGGCAAGCAATAAAAAAAGAGCGGCAAAAGTTGCTAAAAACTTTTTTTGAAACATAGTTTTTCACCTAAAAATTTTATTCATCAATATTTATCAATTCATCAACAATATAGAGAGGTCTGTTTTTAACTTCTATCATAATCCTGCCGATATATTCCCCCATAATGCCTAAAGCTATGAGCTGAATACCCCCGAAAAACAGAAGCAAAATAACCAAAGTCGGAAATCCTTGTACCGGATCGCCCCAAAGAATAGTTTTTATCAAGAAAAA
>ERZ778496.1758-NODE-1758-length-14388-cov-7.419591_pt1 | contig 14388 bp, 6 predicted proteins | sample MGYA00433099_ERZ778496 | MGnify/ENA primary metagenome ERZ778496 (study PRJEB29527, sample SAMN07138962) | mouse gut metagenome | material: feces | host: mouse | place: China:Nanjing | collected 2016-01-25 ... | reverse complement strand
ACTGACTTCCGCTTTCCAAATCTTGCCTGTCCAGTTTGCTTAAATGCTTTAAATAATTCTCCTTGTTCATCATATTTTACTTTTATATTTTTTCCAAAATATATCGGTATTAGTTCTTGATGCTTCATTATATAGAGATACTCTATTACTTGTTCACACATATTTCTGATTATAGCATCAGTATATCTATTACTAAATCCATTTTCTTTTAAATGTTGAATTGTATCTATATCCTCAATCAAACACTCCGAAACCCATAAAGACAATACTTCTTGTGTTGCAAATTCTTTACCCGTGTTTTTAAAGTCCAATAAAATTTTATCATTTATCTCTTTTGCATCATCATTAAATTTGCGATATAGATCCAAAAACGATTCTTTCATTTTAGTCCTCCTAGGTCAATAATAATTTTGAATATTACTTTGGTCATTAAAATTCCAATCAATGTATAAAATCACATATAGAAGTTTTATACATTGGCAATTATAAATTTCTATTTATAACCACCATAATAATATAACTTATATTTTCTCAAATATTTTAGAAGCATTATAGAAGCAAAAGCAACACACAAGACTGCTTTCTAAGTAAAACGGCTTTCGGAGAAATCCCCGAAAGCCTTGATTTTACTGAATAAATATAATTACTCGATGATAGTAGCCACACGACCAGAACCAACAGTTCTACCACCCTCACGGATAGCGAATGTAAGTCCCTGCTCCATAGCGATTGGATGAATCAACTCGATTGTCATCTCTACATTATCGCCAGGCATACACATATCTGTACCAGCAGGTAATTCGCAAACACCTGTTACATCCGTTGTTCTAAAATAGAACTGTGGTCTATAGTTATTGAAGAACGGTGTATGACGTCCACCCTCGTCCTTTGTCAATACGTAAACCTGTGCGGTAAACTTCTTATGGCATTTAACAGTACCTGGTTTTGCAAGAACCTGTCCTCTTTGAATCTCAGTTCTCTGAATACCACGAAGTAATGCACCAATGTTGTCACCAGCCTGAGCCTCATCAAGAAGTTTACGGAACATCTCAATACCTGTAACAACCGTCTTCTTTGTTTCCTCGCTGATACCAACGATTTCAACTTCCTCATTGATGTGGAGAACGCCACGCTCAACTCTACCAGTTGCAACTGTACCACGTCCAGTAATTGTGAAAATATCCTCAATAGGCATAAGGAACGGCTTATCTGTTGCTCTCTCAGGATCAGGAATATAAGAATCAACTGTATCCATTAATTCCATAATCTTGTCGCCCCACTCGCTCTTAGGATCTTCAAGTGCTCTTAATGCAGAACCCTTGATAATTGGGCAGTCATTAAAACCATACTCCTCAAGCTGCTCTGTTACTTCCATTTCAACTAACTCGATTAACTCAGGATCATCTACCATATCGCACTTATTCAAAAATACAACAATATAAGGTACACCTACCTGACGAGAAAGAAGGATGTGCTCCTTTGTCTGCGCCATAACACCATCTGTTGCTGCAACTACTAAGATAGCACCGTCCATCTGTGCTGCACCTGTAATCATATTCTTTACATAGTCAGCATGGCCCGGGCAGTCAACGTGTGCATAGTGTCTGTTCTCTGTTGAATACTCAACGTGAGCTGTAGAGATTGTGATACCTCTTTCTCTTTCTTCTGGAGCTTTGTCAATGTTCTCGAAGTCTGTTGCCTCATTTCCTGCAACACGCTCAGCCAATACCTTTGTAATTGCTGCTGTCAAAGTTGTTTTACCATGATCAACGTGACCGATGGTACCAATATTACAATGGGTCTTGGTTCTGTCGAATTTAGCTTTAGCCATTTTTTTAATCCTCCTTATAAAACGATTAATAATAATACTGTTTTATTTGCATAAAACATTATCCAACTAGCTTGATTATATTAGAAAATATTGGTTTTTTCAAGCATTATTTGCAAAATGTCTTTATTTTGATCTTGCGGCAAGCACTTTATCCTGAACGGACTTCGGAACTTGCTCATATTTTTCAAAAAACATAGAATAATTTCCGCGTCCCTGCGTCTTAGAACGCAAGTCTGTAGAATAACCGAACATTTCTGCAAGTGGTACATAGCCCTTTACCATTTTACCACCGCCAATATCTTCCATGCCTTCGATACGTCCACGACGTGAATTTATATCGCCAATAACATCACCCATATATTCCTCTGGCATTGTTACTTCTACCTTCATAATCGGTTCAAGAAGCACAGGAGCACCTTTCTGCATTGCTTCCTTAAATGCGAGCGAACCTGCAATATGGAATGCTAATTCTGAAGAGTCCACTTCATGATAGGATCCATCATATACATTTGCATAAACGCCAACTACAGGGAAACCGCCTAAGATACCTGCGTGTGTTGCTTCCTCAATACCTTCGCCAACTGCCGGAATATATTCCTTAGGAATCGCACCACCGACAACGGTAGACTCAAATTTAAATAATTCTTCGCCGTTTGCATCCATAGGTGCAAATTTTACCTTGCAGTGTCCATACTGACCACGACCACCAGACTGTTTCGCATACTTAGAATCCACTTCCACTTCTTTTGTGATTGCTTCCTTATATGCAACTTGTGGTGCACCAACATTTGCCTCTACTTTATATTCACGCAAAAGCCTGTCAACGATAATCTCAAGATGAAGTTCACCCATACCTGCAATAATTGTCTGACCTGTTTCCGGATTGGTATGTGCCCGGAATGTAGGGTCTTCCTCCGCAAGTTTTGCGAGTGCCTCACCCATCTTACCCTGTCCTGCCTTTGTTTTTGGCTCAATCGCAAGCTCAATAACAGGCTCTGGGAATTCCATTGATTCCAAAATAACTGGATGCTGTTCATCACAGATAGTATCACCTGTTGTTGTAAACTTAAAGCCTACCGCAGCTGCAATATCACCGGAATACACTTTGTCCAATTCCTGCCTTTTATTTGCATGCATCTGCAAAATACGTCCAACACGTTCCTTCTTATCCTTTGTTGCATTCAGCACATAAGAACCAGAATTCATTGTGCCGGAATAAACTCTAAAGAATGCAAGTTTGCCAACAAATGGGTCAGCCATAATCTTAAATGCAAGCGCTGAAAACGGTTCCTCATCAGATGAATGCCGTTCAATTTCATTTCCTGCTAAATCAACGCCCTTAATCGCCGGAATATCTGTAGGAGCCGGCATAAAATCAAGGATTGCATCAAGAAGTTTCTGAACTCCTTTGTTTCTATATGCAGAACCACAACATACAGGAACTGCTGTACATTCACATGTACCCTTTCTAAGAACAGCCTTTAACTGCTCTATCGAAGGTTCCTCACCCTCAAGATACATCATTGTTAAGTCATCATCTAACTCGCAGATTTTCTCCACCATTTCAGAATGATAAAGTTCTGCATCATCAGCCATATCTGCTGGGACTTCGACGATAGAAATATCATCACCCTTGTCATCATTATAGATATATGCTTTCATTTCCATTAGGTCGACAATGCCTTTAAATTCATCTTCCTTGCCGATAGGCAGCTGAAGGATAATGGCATTTTTACCCAATCTCGTTCTAATCTGATCTACAGCGCCATAAAAATTCGCGCCCAAAATATCCATTTTATTAATAAATGCCATTCTGGGTACGTTGTAGGTATCAGCCTGACGCCAAACGTTTTCTGACTGCGGTTCAACACCACCCTTTGCACAGAAAACACCTACGGCACCATCTAGTACACGCAGAGAACGCTCAACTTCTACAGTAAAGTCAACGTGACCCGGAGTATCAATGATATTAATACGATGCTCCAAGGCATCTGGCTGAACCTTTCCATTCTCCTGATGTGTCCAATGGCACGTCGTAGCGGCTGATGTAATTGTAATACCTCTCTCCTGCTCCTGTGCCATCCAGTCCATAGTCGCAGTACCTTCATGGGTATCACCAATCTTATAATTCACACCGGTATAATATAAGATACGCTCTGTAAGAGTGGTCTTACCCGCATCAATATGCGCCATAATACCAATGTTTCTAGTCCTCTCTAAAGGATATTCTCTTCCAGCCAAGGTTCTTCCTCCTTATAAATTTTCAAAACAAATCTGCTTAAAATCTGTAGTGCGCAAACGCTTTGTTTGCCTCTGCCATCTTGTGCATATCTTCTTTTCTCTTAACGGCTGCGCCAGTATTGTTTGATGCGTCAAGAATCTCATTTGCAAGCCGCTCTTCCATTGTTTTCTCGCCTCTCTTGCGTGAAAAAAATACCAACCAGCGAAGTCCTAATGCCTGACGGCGATCTGGTCTTACTTCAAGGGGTACCTGATAGGTAGCTCCTCCAATACGTCTTGCCTTACATTCAAGCAATGGCATAATATTATTCATTGCTGACTCAAATACATCTAATGCAGGCTTCTGTGCCTTTTCTTCAACTCTTGCGAATGCACCGTATACAATTTTCTGTGCGATACCCTTCTTACCATCCAACATAACGTTATTGATAAGTTTAGTAACCACTTTATTATTGTAAATAGGGTCTGCTAAAACGTCCCTTTTTTGAATATATCCTTTACGTGGCACGGTTCTTCCCTCCTTAATTATGCATAACGGCTGTGCCGCTATTTGATTAAATCAACGGTACTCACATTATTAAAAACTTGTGTTCGTGCGGTTTTCTATTTTAATATAAATGAGGTATTAAATCAGAATCCCAACACTAATTAGTTTTTTGTGGTACAAGGTAAATCTACGGAATTAAAATTCAATTTATTTCTTCTATTTACCTGCTTTTGGCCTCTTGGCTCCATACTTAGAGCGTGCCTGTTTTCTGTTAGCAACTCCCGCTGTATCAAGCGTACCTCTGATAATATGGTACCTTGTACCTGGTAAGTCCTTAACACGTCCGCCTCTGATAAGAACAACACTATGCTCCTGTAGGTTGTGACCTTCTCCCGGAATATAACTTGTTACTTCCATTCCGTTGGAAAGACGTACTCTGGCAATCTTTCTAAGTGCCGAATTCGGCTTCTTTGGTGTTGCAGTCTTTACTGCGGTACATACCCCTCTCTTTTGCGGAGCGGATGTATCTGTCACTTTCTTTCTTAAAGAGTTGTAACCTCTCTGCAACGCTGGTGCAGTCGACTTCTTAACAGTTTCCTGACGTCCTTTTCTTACTAATTGGTTAAATGTTGGCATTCTTTTTCACCTCCTGCTTGTTTGCTATCAATGCCTGACGTATGCTCTCTTAGCATTATTACAATATACCAAATTACAATATACCAAAAACACATACGATTTTCACACATGCTAGATTATTATACTTTTACTGTAAGAACTTGTCAATTGTTTATTTATTAAATTTTTATAAATATATAAAATTATTATTTTATTATGCAAAAATTCATGGCATTCTTAACCATATTTTTGCTAATTTGTTTATACATGCTTTTATCTGCTCCTAAATGAAAAAGAGTGAAAGAAAATGCGCACTGTAAAGTGCGAAAGTTTCTCTTAGGTTTTGTTTGTGATTGGAAAGGAATGGAAAAAATATGGCAATTGCTACGCCAGATATACCATATATCTTCGTAAACACAAACAAATAAAATGAATAGATTATTTGTCTGACTTTCCAAAATATCATTCTATTCATATATACTGCTATACTACACGCCGCAAAGCGGCAGTTCTCCTTTAAGCAACTTTGTGCATATTGTTACCCATATCTACCAGTTACAAAAAATTGCCAAAGAATTTTAAAGCATCAAAATCAAGAATGTAAATATATCCAAAAATACACTGCTAAAAGCAGAAAAATCGTGCTGTTTTACACAATTTCTCAAATAACATTTTTAGTATTTTTTAATTCATTCGTTATTTTAAGGCAATGGAACTACTCGAAATAAGTTGTTATACTAAGAAACTGTCCCAAGATAACTTACCCTATTCCCGGTCTTTTTCTTTGATAGCACTGTTAAAAAATCAGTTACATAGCCCACTATGCGCCCGATTTTATAGCAATGCTATCAAAAAAATCCTGCGAACTATTGGTAAGTTATTTCATAACAGTCCCTAAACGTTAGTCTTTTCGACACTTAGGAATTGTAAATAAATAACTTGTTAATTTGACGCTGTATCAATGTTCAGCTGGAAAGAAAATAATCGCAGGCGTAGCGGGCTACGTCAAGATTATCTGATGCTGCAGATGAACATTTAGACAAGTCAAATGGATGAGTTATTTATTGACAGTTCCTTAGTATAATATCAAAAGGCTTCCGAAAAATGGTTATCTACAAACTCCATTTCTCAGCAGCCCTTTTGATATTATATATTCATATTTCTATTTTATTACGCAAGCAGAAAGCATTATCATTTTCCTTGCTGTCAACCATGCTATTCTGTTACTACAGGCGTCTTCTCCTGCTCAGTATTCTCCATAGCATCTTCTTTCTGATCAGCATCTGTATTTTCTGTTTCGGATTCTGTAATATTCTGTGATTCTTTATCCTCTTCGAGGGCTTCTGTTTCAAAATCCTCATTGTCATTATCGTTGATATCGTCGTCGGCAAAGTCCTCCAAGTCATCCATATCGTCGTCTTCCAAGTCGTCGAAATCATCCAACTCCTCATCATCCAGTTCTTCGCCGTCCATATCTTCTAGGTTATCCAAGTCCTCGTCTTCTAAGTCAAACTCAATTTCATCCTCTAAGTCCAACATATCTTCCGGACTTCTATCACAATCAAGTTTAACATTGCGGTATCTTCTCATACCAGTTCCAGCGGGAATCAGCTTTCCAATAATAACATTCTCTTTCAAGCCGACCAGCGGATCGATTTTGCCTTTGATAGCCGCTTCTGTTAAAACTTTTGTTGTTTCTTGGAATGAAGCCGCTGACAAGAACGAATTTGTTGCTAAAGCTGCCTTAGTAATTCCTAAAATAATATCCTTTGCCTCTGCCGGACACTTACCTTCGGCATACAGTTTCTCATTGATTTCCTCCAACTCCAAACCGTCTACCAATGTACCTGGAAGAAATTCTGTATCCCCACTTGTTTCTATCCGCTTCTTTTTCAGCATCTGGCGCACAATCACCTCAATATGCTTATCGGCAATATCCACGCCCTGTAGACGATAAACACGCTGTACTTCACGCAGCAGATAATTCTGTACCGCATCAATTTTCTTAATTTCCAGCAAATCATGCGGATTCACACTACCTTCTGTCAACTCATCGCCAGCTTCTAAAACTGCGCCATCCATGATTTTAATACGAGAACCATACGGAATCAGATACGTTTTCTCATTTACACCATCAGAAACAATAATCTCACGCTTTTTCTTAGTATCCTTAATCGTTGCCGTTCCGCCGAACTCCGCAATAATCGCAAGTCCTTTTGGTTTTCTAGCCTCGAAAAGCTCCTCTACACGAGGAAGACCTTGTGTAATATCATCACCGGCAACGCCGCCTGTATGGAATGTTCTCATTGTAAGCTGTGTTCCTGGCTCACCAATAGACTGTGCAGCAATAATGCCGACTGCCTCGCCAATCTGTACAGCTTCACCGGTTGCCATATTTGCACCATAACATTTTGCGCAGATACCAACATGGGATTTACAGCAAAGAATATTTCGGATTTTTACTTTTTCAATTGGTTCGCCTTTTTTATCTACGCCCTTGCTTAATATTTTGGAAGCGCGGCTCGGCGTTATCATATGGTTTTTCTTAACCAAGATATTGCCGTCCTTATCCATAATATCCTCGCAAGAATACCTTCCCGTAATACGGTCTTTCAAACCTTCTATCGTTTCTTTTCCATCCATAAAGGCCGCAACCTCCATGCCTGGAATAAAATCTTTCCCTTCACAGCAGTCCACTTCACGGATAATCAACTCTTGACAGACATCAACCATTCGGCGCGTCAGATAACCAGAGTCAGCAGTACGCAGTGCAGTATCAGACAATCCTTTCCGTGCACCATGTGCAGACATAAAGTATTCCAATACATCAAGTCCCTCACGGAAGTTAGACTTAATCGGCAGCTCAATTGTACGCCCTGTTGTATCAGCCATCAAACCACGCATTCCCGCAAGCTGCTTAATCTGCTGGTTTGAACCACGGGCACCCGAATCCGCCATCATAAAGATATTGTTGTAATGGTCAAGACCGTCAAGCAGCGTTTGTGTCAATTTATCATCCGTTTCTTTCCATGTTTCCACAACTGCCTTGTAGCGTTCTTCCTCTGTCATTAAGCCACGGCGGAAATTCATTGTAATGCGGTCAACCGTATTCTGTGCCTCTGCAAGCATTTTCGGCTTTTCCGCAGGCACAGTCATATCCGAAATAGAAACCGTCATTGCCGCACGCGTAGAATATTTGTATCCCATTGCCTTAATACTGTCAAGCACTTCTGCTGTTTTGGTTGCACCATGAATATTAATAACCTTTTCCAGAATCTGCTTCAATCCCTTTTTACCGACATGAAAATCGACTTCCAATAAAAGCTGATCTTCTGGTGTAACTCTATCAACAAACTCTAAGTCTTGTGGAAGTATTTCATTAAAGATAAATCTTCCGAGCGTAGACTCTACAATTCCAGAAACAAATTCACCAGTAGGAAGAGTCTTTTCTACTCTTACCTTAATTCTTGAATGCAGTGTGCATGCACCATTTTCATAGGCAAGAATCGCTTCATTTACATTCTTAAAATATTTCCCTTCACCGATTGCCCCCGGACGTTCCTGTGTCAAATAATAAATACCGAGCACCATATCCTGCGAAGGCACTGCTACTGGCCCACCATCGGAAGGCTTTAGTAAGTTATTGGGTGAGAGCAGTAAAAACCGGCATTCTGCCTGTGCTTCCACGGATAAAGGCAGATGTACCGCCATCTGATCACCATCAAAATCTGCGTTAAATGCAGTACAAACAAGTGGATGCAGCTTAATCGCTTTACCCTCTACCAAGATAGGCTCAAACGCCTGAATACCAAGTCTGTGTAGTGTCGGTGCGCGGTTGAGCATTACAGGATGTTCTTTAATAACCTCCTCCAATACGTCCCAAACGGTATGATCCAGTTTTTCCACAAGCTTTTTTGCATGTTTAATATTCTGTGAAATCTGCCTTGCCACAAGTTCTTTCATAACAAACGGTTTAAATAACTCTATCGCCATTTCCTTGGGCAGACCACACTGATAAATTTTCAATTCTGGCCCAACGACAATAACAGAACGACCCGAATAATCCACACGCTTTCCAAGAAGATTCTGACGGAATCGGCCCGATTTTCCCTTTAGCATATCAGAAAGGGATTTTAATGCCCTGTTTCCGGGGCCTGTAACTGGACGACCGCGTCTGCCATTATCTATCAGGGCATCCACTGCTTCCTGTAGCATTCTCTTCTCGTTTCGTACAATAATATCTGGTGCGCCAAGCTCCAACAACCGTTTTAAACGATTGTTCCTATTAATAATCCGACGGTACAAGTCATTTAAGTCTGACGTTGCAAATCTACCACCGTCAAGTTGAACCATTGGACGCAGGTCAGGTGGAAGAACAGGAATCGTATCCATAATCATCCATTCTGGTTTATTTCCAGAATTCCGGAAGGACTCGACAACTTCCAAACGCTTTACAATTTTAGCACGCTTCTGTCCTTTTGTGTTCTCGTTTTTCAGTTCGGCATTTAGTTCCTCACAGTCTTTTTCAAGATCTATGGCGTGCAAAAGTTCTTGGATTGCTTCTGCTCCCATACCAACCCGAAAACGGCTGCCCCATTTTTCACGATTATCCTGATACTCTTTCTCCGACAATACCTGTTTATATTCCAAATCAGTATCCATTGGATCCAATACGATATACGACGCGAAGTACAGCACCTTCTCAAGCACTCTTGGCGTTAAGTCGAGAATTAAACCCATACGGCTGGGAATTCCTTTAAAATACCAGATATGTGATACAGGAGCTGCAAGTTCAATATGCCCCATACGTTCCCTTCGCACGCTGGACTTTGTTACTTCAACACCGCAGCGGTCGCAGATAACACCTTTATAACGAATTTTTTTATATTTTCCGCAGTGGCATTCCCAATCCTTGCTGGGCCCAAAAATCTTTTCGCAGTACAAACCGTCACGCTCAGGCTTTAAGGTTCTGTAATTGATTGTTTCAGGCTTTGTTACCTCACCCTTTGACCACTCCCTAATTCTTTCCGGAGAGGCAAGACCAATTTTAATCGCGTCAAAAGTGATGGTCTGGCATGATTCATTCTTTATTTCAGACATTTTGGCACTCCTTCCAATTCAATTGTCTATTGACAGCCTTCACGCAGCTACAGCCACGAAGCCTGTAGCTGTATAAATTTCCTATTCCTCATAGTCATCTTCGTAATTATCTTCTTCGTCGTCATCAAAATCATCATCCGCATAATCCTCGTCGTCGTCAAACTCGTCCGTATCGTCAGCATCAACCAAATCACCACTTGCAGCATCAAATTCTTTCTGCTGATACCCCTCCAAGTTTTCCTGATTATCGTATTTGTTATCACCCTCCATCTCAACGCGGAAATCACTTTCACTATAGTCAACAGACTCCATAATCTCCACTTCATTGCGTTCTTCGTCATAAACCTTTACATCCAGTCCAAGCGACTGCAATTCTTTCAACAGTACCTTAAAGGACTCCGGTATACCCGGTTCTGGTATATTCTCACCTTTTATAATCGCCTCATACGTTTTCACACGCCCTACAACATCATCCGACTTTACTGTTAAAATCTCTTGCAGTGTATGCGACGCGCCGTATGCCTCCAACGCCCAAACTTCCATTTCACCGAAACGCTGTCCGCCAAACTGTGCTTTACCGCCAAGAGGCTGCTGCGTTACCATACCATACGGACCTGTAGAACGCGCATGAATTTTATCATCAACCAAGTGATGCAGTTTCAAATAATGCATATGCCCAATTGTAACAGGGCTGTCAAAATACTCTCCTGTCCTGCCATCACGCAGACGCACTTTTCCATCTCTTGAAATTGGTACACCTTTCCAAAGTTTTCTGTGTTCGCGGTTTTTAGATAAATATTCCAGCACTTCTGGCAAAAGTTCTTCTTTATGCTTATCCTCAAACTCCCCCCACTCTAAATTTACATAATCATTCGCAAGATCAAGTGTATCCATAATATCTTCTTCGTTCGCACCGTCAAATACTGGTGTCGCCACATTAAAGCCTAACGCCTTTGCTGCCAACGAAAGATGAATCTCAAGTACCTGACCAATATTCATACGCGAAGGCACACCCAGCGGATTTAATACAATATCCAATGGTCTGCCATTTGGAAGATACGGCATATCCTCAACAGGCAGCACACGCGAAACAACACCCTTGTTTCCGTGACGACCTGCCATTTTATCTCCTACAGATATCTTTCTTTTCTGTGCAATATAGATACGAACAGATTGATTTACGCCTGGTGCAAGCTCTGTGTCCCCATTTGCCCTTGAAAACATTTTTGCATCAACAACAACGCCATACTCACCATGTGGTACTTTAAGCGACGTATCACGCACCTCACGCGCCTTCTCACCAAAAATCGCACGCAACAGACGTTCCTCTGCTGTAAGCTCTGTTTCCCCTTTCGGTGTTACCTTTCCCACAAGAATATCGCCTGCACGCACCTCTGCACCAATACGGATAATTCCTCTGTCATCCAAATCCTTTAAAGCATCATCACCGACACCTGGCACATCCCTTGTAATTTCCTCGGGACCTAATTTCGTATCACGTGCATCGGTTTCATATTCTTCAATATGAATAGACGTATATACATCCTCTTGCACAAGCCGTTCGCTCAGGAGTACTGCGTCTTCGTAATTATATCCCTCCCATGTCATAAATCCAATCAAAGGATTCTTGCCAAGTCCAAGTTCTCCGCCACTGGTAGACGGACCATCAGCAATTACCTGTCCGGCTTCTACATGATCGCCTTTTACCACAATCGGTTTCTGATTATAGCAGTTGGACTGATTGCTTCGCACAAATTTATATAAATGAAACTCCGCACGCTCTCCATCATCATACGTCATCCGAATTAACTTCGATGACACATAAGTAATTGTGCCTGGCTTCTTCGCAACCACACAGACACCAGAGTCCACAGCCGTTTTAACCTCCATACCCGTTCCAACAACTGGCGCTTCTGTAAAGAGCAGCGGCACTGCCTGACGCTGCATATTAGAACCCATCAGTGCTCGATTCGCGTCATCATTCTGAAGGAAAGGAATCAATGCTGTCGCAACAGAGAATACCATTTTCGGCGATACATCCATATAGTCAAACATTGCCTTGGGGTACTCCTGCGTTTCATCCAAATAACGACCCGATACTGAATTACGCACAAAATATCCATTCTCATCAAGCGCCTCATTTGCCTGCGCTACATGATAATTATCCTCCTCGTCAGCAGTCATATAGACAACTTCCTCTGTAACACGCGGATTTTTGGGATCGGATTTATCAATCTTACGATATGGTGCTTCAATGAATCCATACTCATTAATGCGTGCATACGAAGCCAACGAGTTAATCAAACCAATATTCGGACCTTCTGGCGTTTCAATGGGACACATTCTGCCATAGTGTGAATAGTGTACATCACGCACCTCAAATCCGGCACGATCTCTTGACAAACCGCCCGGGCCCAATGCAGACAGACGCCTTTTGTGTGTCAACTCGCCAAGCGGGTTGTTCTGATCCATAAACTGCGACAACTGAGAAGATCCGAAGAACTCCTTAATTGCAGCCTGTACAGGTTTTATATTAATCAGAGCCTGCGGTGATACGTCATCCGAATCATGTGTCGTCATTCGCTCACGCACCACGCGCTCCATTCTGGATAAACCAATGCGGTACTGGTTCTGCAACAGTTCACCAACCGAACGGATGCGGCGGTTTCCTAAATGGTCAATATCATCGCTGTTGCCAAGGCCATACTCTAAATGCATATTGTAATTAATAGAAGCCAAAATATCTTCCTTTGTAATATGCTTTGGAATTAATTCATGTACATTTCTTGTGATCGCATCAGCCAATTCCTCTGGATTTTCGGCATACTCCTCCAAAATCTGGCGAAGCATAGGAAAGTACACATGTTCTGTAATTCCTAAGCTTCTCGGCTCACAATCAACAAAATTCGTTATGTCTACCATCATATTAGAAAGAACCTTAACAATTCTCTCCTCTGTCTGAATCCATACAAAAGGAACGGCAGCATTTTGGATTATTTCTGCCATTTCAACCGTTACTTTATCTCCCTTCTGACCAAGGATTTCCCCGCTAAACGGATCTACTACATCCTCAGCAAGAATTTGATTGCGGATTCTGTTTTTCAGCGCAAGTTTTTTGTTAAACTTATAACGTCCTACTTTTGCTAAATCATATCTCTTGGGATCAAAAAACATCGCTGTAACAAGGTTTTCCGCACTATCCAAACTAAAAGGCTCACCAGGACGGATTTTGCTGTATAATTCCTTTAAGCCCTCTTGATAATTCTCCGCAGTATCTTTAGTAAAACTTGCATGTATTTTAGGCTCATCGCCGAATAATTCAAGAATTTCTTCATTGGTGCCCACACCCAGCGCACGGATGAATACAGTAATTGGTACTTTTCTTGTTCGATCTACACGCACATAAAAAATATCATTAGAATCTGTTTCATATTCCAGCCATGCTCCTCGGTTTGGAATAACAGTACAAGAAAATAAGCGCTTACCAATTTTATCATGCGCAATACCATAATAGATACCCGGTGAACGTACTAGCTGGCTGACAATAACACGTTCCGCTCCGTTAATAACAAAGGTACCTGTTTCTGTCATCAGTGGAAAATTACCCATAAAAATTTCATGTTCGCTGATTTCTTCCTTCTCCTTATTGTGAAGACGAACTTTAATCTTTACAGGGGCTTCATAAGTCAAATCTCTTTCTTTACACTCCTCGATAGTATGTTTGATTTCGTCTTCCGCTAAAACGTAATCCACAAATTCCAGACTCAATCGTCCGCTGTAATCGGTAATTGGAGAGATATCTGCCAGCGCCTCCCGAAAGCCTTCTTTTAGAAACCAATTATAGGAATCTTTCTGTACTTCAATCAAGTTGGGCATATCCAAAACTTCTTTTTGTCTTGAATAGCTCATGCGTAATGTCTTTCCGGTGACAACTGGACGTATTCTGTTTTTTTCCATAACATTTCACCCCGTTCTTCATGATATACATCTATTTTCTTTACGCCGTTGGGCACAAAACGAGCACAATTTTTCACAATAGTGCACATTACATATTAACACAACAAAATTTGGAAGTCAATTAAAATTTTCAAAAGATTTGCAAACTGTCAAACAT
>ERZ778496.1753-NODE-1753-length-14428-cov-8.163153_pt1 | contig 14428 bp, 10 predicted proteins | sample MGYA00433099_ERZ778496 | MGnify/ENA primary metagenome ERZ778496 (study PRJEB29527, sample SAMN07138962) | mouse gut metagenome | material: feces | host: mouse | place: China:Nanjing | collected 2016-01-25 ... | reverse complement strand
TGGAGCCCCATAACTCCCTCATCACAAGCGAAAATCTGTCCGACGACTGACCGCCATGTCGGCAACATTTATTATTAAACAAGCTCTAAATTTAAACAAGCTCTTATATGTCGGCGAATTTTTGTAACTTTGCGGCTCTGTCGCGGTGAGTGATACCGGGACGGAGCCACACTTGTTTTTCAGCAAATTATACGACTCAATATATTCCGCAAACGATAATAATGAGCAGCCACAATAACGAACATACCAGTATCCACGTAGGACAGATAGAGATACATCCCGATGCCAATATCCGGCGCCCCGACATGGACGCCCTTCCGGTGCTTGCCACCCGCAATCTGGTGCTTTTCCCCGGCGTGCCTATGCCTATCAATATCGAGCGTGAGGTAACACTGTCGACAGCCCGTCTCGCTCAGGAGACAGGTGTGCCGGTAGGTGTGTTCTGCCAACTTGACCCTTCGGACGACAATCCCGATCTCAACCGTCTCAACCAGTATGGTGTTGTGGCTCATGTGCTTAAAGTGTTTGACTTGCCCGACGGCTCGCATGCCGCATTCCTGCATGCCACCGATCGCGTGAAAATCACCGGCCCTGCGACAAGCGAGACCAACGGCGCGTTTCCGATGCGCTGTTCGGCGGAGATCGAGCGCGATGTAAAGCCGCGCAAGAACGACCGCGGATTTGCCAACACGATGGCAGCCATACAGGAGATGATAAAGACTCTACAGTCGCATTCCGACGGCAACCAGGAGTTCATGATGCTCCAGATACCCGATGATGCCGATCCGAGGGTGGCTCTCAACTTCCTGTGCACACAGCTCCCGGTAGCCCTTGCCGCCAAGATGCGCATGATAGGAGAGGGCAATATGAAGGAGCGTGCACGCATACTGCTGGAAGCGCTTGCCGAGCGTGAGCAGATGATGCAGGTGACGGAGAAAATCAAGTCGAACGCCAAAGCCAATTTCGAGCAGCAGCAGCGCCGCGCCTTCCTCCAGAACCAGCTTGCCGCCGTGCGCCAGGAACTGTATGGCGATGAGGACGAGGATATTGCCACACTGCGCCGCAAGGCTGAGGAGACGACGTTTACCGAGTCGGCCCAGAAGCATTTTGCCCACGAACTTGAGAAGCTGACACGCCTCAGCCAGCAATCGCCTGAGTATAACGTGCAGTATTCATATCTTGAGACTCTGCTGTCGCTCCCGTGGGGAGTGGTGAGTCCGCTTCAGAAAAATTTCGGACAGGCTACCAAAATACTCGACAACGCCCACTACGGTCTGCGCAAGGTTAAGGAGCGTGTGCTCGAACAGATAGCCGTGATGATCAACAATCCTTCGGGCAAGTCGCCTATCCTCTGTCTGGTAGGCCCTCCCGGAGTGGGCAAGACGTCGCTCGGCGCCGCAATCGCGTCGGCTCTTGGCCGCAGATACGAGCGTGTGTCGCTCGGCGGTCTGCACGACGAGGCCGAGATACGCGGTCATCGCCGCACATATATCGGTGCGATGCCCGGCCGCATTATGGAGGCCATGCGCCGCGCCGGCACTACCAACCCGGTGCTTCTGCTTGATGAGGTCGACAAAATCGGCGCCGACTTCAAGGGTGATCCGTCGGCGGCACTGCTTGAAGTGCTCGACCCGGAGCAGAACTGTCATTTCCACGACAATTATATTGATGTCGACTACGACCTGTCGAAGGTGCTCTTCATAGCTACGGCCAACACCCTGTCGACCCTTTCGCAGCCTCTGCTTGACCGAATGGAGATAATCGAGCTGTCGGGATACCTGCTTGAGGAGAAGGTGGAGATAGCCCGAGGCCATATAATACCGCGATTGCTGAAGGAATACAACGTAGACCGTCAGCAGTTGTCGCTGTCGCGCGACGCCATTGCCGCTATAATCGACCGGTATACCGGCGAGAGCGGTGTGCGCCAGCTTGAGAAGGCTCTCGCAGCTGTGGTGCGCAAGTCGGTGCTCAACAAGCTGCAGTGCAACAAATTCCCGTCGCGCATAGCTCCGTCGCATCTCGACTCGATACTCGGAGTGCCCCGCTATACCCGCGAGCGTTACGAGGGCAACGATTTCGCGGGCGTGGTCACAGGCCTTGCCTGGACTGCCGCCGGAGGCGAGATACTATTTATCGAGGCTGCGCTCACACGGTCGAAGGGTGAGAAACTTACACTTACCGGCAATCTCGGCAATGTAATGAAGGAGTCGGCTGCAATCGCCATGCAGTATGTCAAGGCCCATGCCGAGGAATATGGAATAGAGCCGGCTCTGTTTGACTCTTATCAGCTTCACCTCCATGTGCCGGAGGGCGCCATACCCAAGGATGGACCTTCGGCCGGCATCACAATGGCCACGGCTATCGTGTCGGCATTCACCCAGCGGCGTATCGCTCCGCGTCTGGCTATGACAGGCGAGATTACTCTACGCGGAAAGGTGATGCCGGTAGGCGGCATTAAGGAGAAGATACTTGCCGCCAAGCGTGCGGGCATCACGGATATCATTCTCTCTGAGGAAAACCGCAAGGATATCGCCGATATCGAGAAGCAGTATCTTGATGGTCTCGTATTCCACCATGTCAACACTGTCAAAGAGGTGTTTGACATAGCTTTGCTGCCCGAACTTGTGCCAAATCCTATTGTGTTGAAGGCTACTGAAAAGGAAGAAAATAACGCAGAAAAGTGTTAAATATGAGTTAAAGACCGCGGGGATAATAAACGTTCGATTGTTATTCATGTCAGATAATGCATAAGAACAATATTAACTGACTAAATAATTTTCGAAATGAATAAGAAAGTATTAAGTGTCATGATGCTCTGCGCATCTCTTTTCACTCTCTCCGCATCAGCTCAGAATCCCAAAGCCCGCAGCCAGAATGGTCCTCAGGCCAAATGTGCAGTAGAGGCCACATGCAATAACGCTCCTCAGGAGTGCTGCTCTGTACTCTTCGAGGGCATTACCCTTACCGATGCCCAGAAGTCGAAAATACAGGACCTCCAGAAAGCACGTGTAGAAAAACGCAAAGCCGTGGCAGCCGAATCGAAGGAGACAGCCAAGGCCGAAAAGCGGAAACTGCGCGAAGAGCGCGACTCAGCCCGCAAGGCCGACAAGCGAGCATATCTCGACGGCATGAAGCAGGTGCTTACAGCGGATCAGTATGTGATTTTCCTTGAAAACGCTTATATCACTCCTGCTCCGCAGGGTCCGCGTATGGGCGCTCCCGGACGTCAGCACCACGGCATGAAGCCCGGAAAGATTGCTGCGGGCAAGGACGGAAAGGCAGTTGTGATGTCACGTGACCGCAAGGATGGCAAGATTGCCAAGGCAAAGGTGACAGAGGCCAAGGTGGCACAGGTCAGCGTGGCCGAGTAATATCTCATCCGGAAAGTTTTTTACGGATATAGTATAAACTATTTAATATGAGTTCGATATAAGCAATCAGTTGACTTTATACTGATTGCTTATATCGAACTCGTGTTATATCAGGCTGTCAGCGCTTGATTAGTTTGGCCGAGCGGCGGCTTCCGTCGGCTGTGGCCACGGTCACGACATATGTGCCGGGAGCGAGAGTCTCGACGTCGATTGTGGCTGTGGTGCCGTCGATGGCGGCTTTGGCGGCGGTCAGTGAGCCGATGAGCGAGTACACCTGTACGGCTGTGATAGCCGTGCCTGCCTCAATTGTTGCTGTGCTCACGGCGGGGTTGGGACGGATGGCCACATTTGCCGTGGGGCTTCCGGCGGCTGTGGGTGCGTCGATGCCCGATGTGCCCCGGTCGAGCGGGAAGCGGGCTATCGCACGTGTCTGGTCGAAAATGTAGTGTCGGGGATAGGACATCGGGTAGCCACCTTCAAATGCCAGCTGCATGGCAAAATCCTCGGCATATTGTGTCGACGACCAGTAGCGCAGGGTGCCCGACCCGTTGAGTGGCGTTGCGCCTATGTTGGTGAATTTCTTGTTGAAGGCCTCACGGCTGGCGGGGTAGGGGTTGGTCTTGTCAGAGGTGTTGTCGGCAGGGTCGGCGGGACGCATGGTGATATTCATTTCCGTCCAGTCGTTGATCTGGTTTGTGCCCTCGGCTGCTCCCGAGGCAACCCATGTCAGTCCGCATGAGGCGGCGAACAGCTGACGCAACTCGCCTATGGCAGGGAGGTACCATTGCAGACCGCCGTCGGTCTTCGACGCGCACCATGCTTCGGCGGCAAATGTATTTTCCCATCCGTTCACACTGCGTATGGCGTCGAGATTGACCAGGCCGTCGGTTTCCGACACTGCTCCCGGCTGACCGGCCGATGCGAGCGACCACTGTAGCTGATCGGCTTCGTCGAGCGACACAATCTTGCCTGTCATGCCGTTTTCGTCCGACGGGTCGACATAGAATACCACACCGATACATGTCTTTCCGGCAACGATACCGCTTGATTCCCAGCTGCCGTTGGAAAAATAATAGTCGCCTACTTTAGCCGCTTTCTGGGCCACGGTGAGGGTATAGTCGGCTTTCACACCACCTACTTCGGCTGTGATAATGGTAGTGCCTGCGCCTAATCCCCGTATCTTTCCTTCGACAGATGCGTCAAATACGGCATAGTCGGGGTTGGAGACACTCCATGTCACGGGCAGGCTCGCGGCTTCGGCGGGCTCAACGATTGCGGCATATGTGCGTGTGCCGCCTACGGCGAGTTTTCCTTCGGTCACAGGATTGCCTACGGTGCCGCTGTTGCTCTTGATGCCGATTTTTACCGATGTCACAGTCTGTGCCATCGCGCACTGTGCGCATGCGGCTGTCATGGCCGCGGCAATTAATGAGTAGAATACTTTCATACGATAATGATAAATGTGTTAAACTGTGTTGCTTTTGAAGAAAAATGGTATTGTAATGCCACAAAGATATGTAAAAATATATAAAAATCAATCCGGAATGCCTGTAAAATGGCTCCCGGATTGATTTTTATGGGATATGTCGTGATTTCCGGTTACTCGGCTATAAGAAGGAAATACTGCTTCTTGCCTTTCTGCACGAGGATGTACTTGCCGGCGAGGAGCATGTCGGCAGTGGCGGGGAGGTTGATGTCGGTTACTTTCTCCTTGTTGATTGACAGACCGTTGCCCTGGGCAAGTTTGCGCAGCTCTCCCTTGCTGGGGAACACGGCGGCTTTCTCGGTAAGGAGGTCGATGAGTTTTGTCTCACCGCTCTCGATGTCGCTCTTTGCAATCTTGAATGTGTCGACGCCTTCGAACACATCGAGCAGAGTGGCCTCGTCGATGCGGTGGAGCTTTTCGGCGGCATCCTTGCTGAAGAGTATCGAGGATGCCTCCACGGCGGCCTCATAGGCTTCGGCGCTGTGTACCATAGTTGTGATTTCTTTGGCAAGGCGCTTCTGGATGGGGCGCAGTCCGGGGTCGGCAGCCTGCTCCTTGACGAGTTGCTCTACCTCTTCGCGGGTGAGTTCGGTGAATATCTTTATGTAGCGCTCGGCGTCGGCGTCGCTTACATTGAGCCAGAACTGGTAGAACTTGTAGGGTGATGTGTAGCGCGGGTCGAGCCATACGTTGCCGCTCTCGGTCTTGCCGAATTTGCCTCCGTCGGCCTTGGTGATGAGCGGGCATGTCAGGGCGTAGGCCTCTCCGCCGTTGGTGCGGCGTATCAACTCGGTGCCGGTGGTGATGTTGCCCCACTGGTCGGAACCGCCCATCTGCAGCTTGCAGTTCTTGTTCTGGTTAAGGTAGAGGAAGTCGTAGCCTTGGAGCAGCTGGTAGGTGAATTCGGTAAACGACAGGCCGTCGCGGGCCTCGCCGTTGAGACGCTTCTTCACAGAGTCCTTGGCCATCATGTAGTTGACGGTGATGTGCTTGCCGATTTCGCGGGCGAAGTCGAGGAATGTCCAGCTTTTCATCCAGTCGTAGTTGTTGACAAGCTCGGCTGCGTTGGGAGCATCGCTGTCAAAGTCGAGAAATTTCGACAGTTGTGCCTTCATTCCTTCGATATTGTGGTTGAGGGTATCTTCGGTAAGGAGGTTGCGCTCGGCCGATTTGCCAGAGGGGTCACCAATCATGCCGGTGGCGCCACCGATAAGGGCCATAGGCTTGTGGCCGCAGCGCTGAAAGTGGCGGAGTATCATCACACTGCACAGGTGGCCGATATGCAGCGAGTCGGCAGTGGGGTCAAAGCCGATGTAGGCTGTGACCTGTTCTTTATTTAGCAGTTCTTCGGTGCCCGGCATCATGTCGTGGAGCATGCCGCGCCATCTCAGTTCTTCTACGAAATTCATCGATTTAAATTTGTTTTGTTGTGATTTTGAGTTACAAAATTACTCATTATCCATGTAATTACCCACTTATTCGGCGAAAACTTTCGTGTGCTTCATTTTTGCAATTGCCGATAAAACAGCGTGTACATCCCCACTGACGCGAATCGCGTCAGTGGGGATGTACACGTATAATTATATACTATATAGAGTCGTTACCAGCGGCCGAAGTGTATGTTGTCGGCTTTGTACTTGTCTTTGGGTTCCCCCTCGTGGGCCGGATAACCTACAGGCACCACTGCCAGAGGGATGATGTTGGCCGGCATGCCGAGACGCTCCTGCACAGCCTTTGTGCGCTCGGTCGACGGATATACGCCTGTCCATACGGCTCCCAGTCCGAGAGCATGGGCGGCCAGGAGCAGATTTTCAGTCGCGGCCGACACGTCCTGTATCCAGAATTCGCGGGCTTCCCCTTCGAGAGCCTTGCCCAGGTCGCCGCAGGTGACTATGGCAAGCGGAGCATGCCGCAACATCCTTGCGTAGGGGAGCACTTCGGCCAAAGAGTCGAGCGACTCGCGGCTGTCGATTACCACGAATGCCCAGGGCTGTTTGTTGACTGCGGTCGGAGCCGACATGGCCGCGTGCAAAAGCAGGTCGACTGTGTCGCGGCTGATGCTGCGGTCGGGCTGATACTGGCGGATGCTTGTCCGTGTCATTATGTTTTCGACTGCCGGATTGACGGCTTCGTCTGTTGCCGACGGAGCCGGGCCGCTATTTGCTGTAGGATTGCCACATGCGCTCATACTTGTAATCAGCAACGCCAAAACTGTTGCATAAGTAAAACCGTTAAATCTCATCTCTTGTTTAAATTTTTCTATTTTTCTGCAAATATAGCAAATCATGCGGCACTGACAAGCCGATAATAGCCATGCCGTCCACCTTTGAATAATTTTAACCGCCATGCCTACGCTCGGGAGATGGAAATTTATTAACTTTGCGAAACCCTGACTGCATGTCGGGACGGCGATTCTAACCCAACGAACTATCAAGCAATGAAATTCATAAAGGAGAACTCCCGCAGGATTATTACGGCTATGTGGATTCTGTTCGGCCTGTGTCTGGCCGGAGTCACTATTTTCCTGTATCTTGTATATAACGGAGTAATCGGATATATGCCTCCGGTCGAGGAGTTGAAAAACCCAAAGGACCGTTTCGCCTCTATTGTATATTCGGCCGACGGTGAAGAGCTGGGACGCTACTTCAACGGCACCGGCAACCGCGTCTACGTTGACTTCGACGATATTTCACAGAATGTAATCGATGCACTTATCGCTACCGAGGATTCTAGATTTGAGGACCATTCGGGCATCGACCTGCGTGCTCTCGGACGTGTGGCCGTCAAGACCGTGATTATGGGGCAGAAAAATGCCGGCGGCGGCTCCACCATCACCCAGCAGCTTGCCAAACTGCTCTATTCCCCGTCGAGCGACGGGCTGATGCAGCGCGCTCTTCAGAAGCCTATCGAATGGATGATTGCCGTAAAACTCGAGCGCTTCTATTCGAAGGACGAGATTATAAAGATGTATCTCAATCAGTTCGACTTTCTTTACAACGCCGTGGGCATCAAGTCGGCTGCATACGTGTATTTCGGCAAAGACCCCAAGGACCTAAATATCCAGGAGGCTGCCACTCTGGTCGGAATGGTCAAAAACCCCTCCTACTACAATCCGGTGCGTAAGCCTGAGCGCACACGCGACCGCCGCAACGTGGTGCTTGAGCAGATGTATAAGGAGGATATGATTTCCAAGGCCGAGCTTGACTCGCTGCGGGCTCTCCCGCTTGAACTGAACTTCCACCGTGTCGATCACAAGGAAGGTCCTGCGCCATATTTCCGCGAGGAACTGCGCCGCATGCTGCGCGCCAAGCATCCCGTACGCTCCGACTACAGAGGCTGGGAGAAGCAGAAGTTTATCGACGACTCAATTGCCTGGGAGACCAACCCCCTCTACGGATGGATTGAGAAAAATCCAAAACCCGACGGAACAAGATACGACATCTACACCGACGGCCTCAAGATTTACACCACAATCGACTCGCGCATGCAGCGCTATGCCGAAGAGGCTGTCACCGAGCATCTCGGACAGACACTCCAGCCAAGTTTCTTCCGCGAGAAAAAAGGAGTGAAGGGTGCCCCCTATACCACCAACCGCGAGGAACTGTCGTCGGCTCAGCTCGTAGCCCTTATCGACAAGGCCGTGAAGCAGACCGACCGCTACTACCAGATGAAGAAGGCCGGGGCATCGGAGGCCGAGATTAAGAAGGCGTTCGCCACAAAGCAGGATATGAAGGTGTTCAGCTACAACGGCATGATCGACACGCTCATGTCGCCCATCGACTCGCTGTTCTATACAAAACACTTCCTCCGCGCCGGATTCATGTCGATGGAGCCTGTGACCGGACATGTCAAGGCCTATGTCGGCGGCCCCAACTTCTCTGCATTCCAGTATGATATGGTGTCGACCGGACGTCGCCAGATCGGCTCTACAATCAAGCCGTTCCTATACACATACGCCATGGAGGAGGGTTTCACACCCTGCGACCAGCTGCTCAACGAGCAGCCTACCATCTACGACGAGCTCGGACGCCCGTGGACGCCGCGCAATGCCGGCAGTGCGCGTGTAGGTGAGATGGTCGACCTCCGCTGGGCTCTTACCAACTCCAACAACTGGATTTCGGCACGTCTGATGTCACAGCTGTCGCCGGCCACGCTCGCGCGCAACATGCACAACTTCGGCATCACCAACAAGCTCGACCCGGTTATCGCCCTCTGTCTCGGCCCGTGCGACGTGTCGGTCAAGGAGATGGTCACCGCCTACTCGGCGTTCGCCAACAAGGGCATGCGTGTCGACCCTGTGTTTGTCACATCCATCGCCGACAACAACGGCAATATCATAAGCGAGTTCACACCGCGCCATACCGAGGTGATATCGACCGACGCATACTACAAAATACTCTCCATACTGCTCAACGTAGTTGACGGCGGTACCGGTAACCGTCTGCGCCGTCCCCCCTACAATCTTACGGCTCAGATGGGCGGCAAGACCGGAACCACCAACTCCAACAGCGACGGCTGGTTCATGGGATTCACTCCCCAGCTCGTATCGGGCACATGGGTAGGAGGCGAGGAACGCTACATCCACTTCAACGGCATGGCCATGGGGCAGGGCGCATCGATGGCACTCCCCATCTACGGTAAATTCATGCAGAAAGTATACGCCGACCCGACTCTCCCCTACAAGCAGGACGCCAAGTTTACATTCCCCGCCAATGTCAACCTATGCGAGAAAGAGTATTATGGGGAGTTTGCCGACGAGCAGGAGGAGACCGGCGAATCAATCGAGGGCGTGTTTGATTGATTTACTGAGGCATGAGCAAAATAAAAGAGATAATAAAGAATCTGTTGGGACGCTACTACTCCCTGCGCTACAATATTATTAACAGCGGAGGGCTGTATGTGGGCATGGGTACAAAGATTGTCAACCGCGGCCATCTGTCATGCGGCCGGGGAGTGAAGATACGTCCGTCGGTCTACCTGTGCTGCGACCATAATGCCCGGCTCGTCTTTGGCGACAATTGCGAGATTGGCAACCATTCCACCATATTTTCCTATGGCGAGATTGTGTTCGGTGATGGTGTTCTTACAGCCCCGAATGTGCATATAGTCGATCACAACCATGAATACGAAGATCCCTTCACACATATCTATAAGCAGGGCGTGCGCTACAATCCCGGCGATCGCGTGGTGATAGGCGACGGTTCCTGGCTCGGCAAGAACGTGGTTGTGATAGGCAATGTGTCTATCGGCAAGAATTGTGTCATTGCCGCCAATTCGGTAGTAACCAAGGATGTGCCCGACTACTCTATTGCCGCAGGTATCCCCGCCCGTGTGATAAAGCGCTACGACTTCGACCGCAAAGAATGGGTAAAACCCCAATGAATTGCTGTGAAAAATCAGGAGTCCATAAATCGCCGGCAGTCGATTATACATTGTCGAGCGGGAGGTCGCGCAGCAGTATCTTGTCGCACATGTCGATGGTGCGTAGCGTATTGTCGGTGATTACTTTTATTATATCGGCGAATTCCTTCTGAAATCCCGGTATGAATCCGTTGGCGCCCTGCGAGTTGAGCTTGCCGAGCACATATCCTAAAGTCACCTTTCCAGGGTCGGTGGCAGGTTGGTAGGCATATATGTCCTCGCCCACGGCCACAGGCGACAGCAGCCGCGCCATCACCATCTCGTCGATAAGCTGGGTGATAAGCCTCGACGGCATATGGTAGTTTGCGGCAAAGTCGGTGACGGTGAGCGGAGGCCGCCCGTCGTCAAAGCGCTTGACGGTTATGGCCATTATCACCACCGCAATCTGGCGCTTGTAGTCAAGCGATATGGTCGATATGTCGTTGGAGAAGTTAAACTGGAATATGTTTTGCGACGAGTAGCACAGCACAGCCCCCGCCAGCGTGATTGTCCATACCAGCTGGAGCCATATCAACAGCAACGGCAGGAATGCGAACGAGCCGTAGATGGCATTGTACTTCGACACATATATCTGTCCCGAAAGAAACAGATACTGGAGTATCTGGAACGCCGTGCCCGCGAATATCCCGCTTAGAAAAGCGTTCTTAAACCTCACCTTGGTGTTGGGAAACGCAAGATACATCCCCGTGAACGACATCCATGTAAGCACAAACGGAGCCACGTCGAGCGCTACCTTCAGCGCCGGAGTGATGAAGTGGAGCCGCGGATTGTCGACAAGGGCGTAGCTCGCCATCACCGATATTCCGCTTGAGCATATCATGAGTATCGGCAGCAGAAACATTATTGCGGTATAGTCGATTACCTTGCGGCCGAACGAGCGCGCGTGGGTCACTCCCCACACCGTGTTGAACGTATCCTCGATGTTGCTCATCAGGGATATCATGGTCCACAGCAACACCACGATGCCTACACCGACAAACAGCCCCTGTGAGGCCTGCTGCATATAGCCGCTCACAAATTCGATACCCGCCTCAAGCGCATGCTTTTGCGACGGCAGAGCCTGGAAGAGCTGAGTCTGGAGCAGATTCTCGAATCCGAATCCGCGCCCGATTGCAAACAGAAGTGCCAGCGCCGGCACTATGGCCAGCAGGGTATTGTAGGTGAGGGCCGACGCGCGGTTCTGAAGGTCGGTGTTGAGAAACGACCGCACCGTCAGATTGATTGTCTTTATGGTGTTGATGCGCCAGCTGCGGCGCGTGTCGCTCCACACCCCGGTGGTGCAGTAGGCCATAAATGCCTTTGTGCGTATCAAGGCAAGCCGCATGAAAGCGCTTCCGCGGCTTATCATATTTGATATTTTGCTCTTCTTATTCATTCCTGGGGGTCGATGTAAAGCAAGTTGTGAGAGTTCTATTACGTACTTATACAAAAGTAAACAAAATATATAGTGATATTTATTGAGGTGTCGAAAAAAATATGTAGCTTTGATGTCGGCGGGATGTGGCGCCACTCCCGCCGACATCAGTCCGAATACCTTAAACATCATCATAACTGACCAAAACATGACACCCCAGGACAAAACTACACTCGAGGAGAAAGGAATCGCTCCCGAGCTCCTCGAAAGCCAGCTGAAACGCTTTGAGACAGGTTTCCCATATCTACGTATCGTCGACTCGGCCCGCGTGGGCAACGGCATACTCGTTCTTGACGACGCCGCCCGGCAGCAGGCCGTCGACCGTTGGCAGCAGTATCTCGCCGATGGCGGACAGGTCTATAAATTCGTGCCGGCTTCCGGAGCCGCATCGCGTATGTTCAAGTCGCTCTTCGCCTATCTCGACGGCGAGGCCGACACTCCCAAGCCGGGCAGCGACGTAGAGCAGCTCATCGACCGCATCGCCGATTTCGCTTTCTTCCCCGAACTCGACGAGACATGCACACGCCTCTATGACAAGGACATCGCCGCTCTCAAGGCTGAAGGCCGCACCAAGGAGATTGTCGCCGCCCTGCTCAACAAGGAGGGCCTCAGCTACGGACAGCTCCCCAAGGGTCTGCTCAAATTCCACTCCTATGCCGAGGGTGCGCGCACACCTCTGGAGGAACACCTCGTGGAAGGCGCCCAGACTGCCACCGACAAGGATGGAAACGTCAACCTCCACTTTACCGTGTCGCCCGAACACCGCGCTCTCTTCGAACGGAAGATTGCCGCCGCCGTGCCCGGATTTGAAAAGGCCCTCGGCGTGCACTACCACATATCGCTCTCCGAGCAGAAAAAATCGACCGACACCGTTGCCGCCAATCCCGACAACACCCCCTTCCGCGAGGACGGCAAGCTCCTCTTCCGCCCCGGCGGTCACGGCGCTCTCATCCAGAATCTCAACGATATCGATTCGGCTGTAGTGTTCATCAAGAATATCGACAACGTGGTGCCCGACTCGCAGCGCGAAGCCACTCTCCAGTATAAGAAGGTGATAGCCGGATGTCTTATCGAGACTCACGACCGCATCGCGCGCTATATCGACATGATTGACCGCGGCGCCTATACCATCGACGACGTGCGCGAGATGATAGCCTTCATGCACGACACCCTCAACATACGCGACGAAAAGCTCAAGCAGCTTGAAGATGCCGACCTCGTGCTCTATATCCGCGCCAAGCTCGACCGTCCACTGCGCGTGTGCGGCATGGTGCGCAATGAGGGTGAGCCCGGCGGAGGTCCCTACATCACCTACAACCCCGACGGCTCGACATCGCCCCAGATTCTCGAAAGCACACAGATCGACCCCGCGTGCGCCGAGTATAAGGAGATGGTGGCAAAGGCCACACACTTCAATCCCGTCGACCTCGTATGCTACATAAAGGATGTCAAGGGAGCCAAGTACAATCTTCCCGATTACGTCGACCCCGACACCGGCTTCATATCCTCCAAGTCGCGCAACGGACGCGAGCTCCGCGCCCTTGAGCTACCCGGTCTCTGGAACGGCGCTATGAGCGACTGGAACACTATATTTGTCGAAGTGCCCGTCGCAACATTCAATCCCGTCAAGACCGTCAACGATCTCCTCCGTCCCGTACACCAGGCCTGATTCAGCCAGTCATAATCCCGTAACATCGACACCCCCGCTACTGAAATCAGTAGCGGGGGTGTCGATGTTATGGAGTTTTGTAGTTGACCCCTAATCCTTTGCGTAGTGGATTTGCTACAATGTGACTACTATGCAAAGGCGGGAAAAAAATAATGGAAGCCCGAAAAGGCTTCCATTAGGTTGATAGGGTGAGGTGTGGGGGTCGAACCCACGACCTTCGGAACCACAATCCGACGCTCTAACCAACTGAGCTAATCTCACCATATGTTCTGTTCTTCAAGTCTGCGCTCACGCTTGCTGTTTTGAACGGTGCAAAGGTACGCACTCTTTTTTATTCTTCCAAATTTTCTTGAGATTTTTTTGCAAAAAAAATCTCAAGAAAATTTCAGAGACCTCAGAGAACTCCGAGATTATTTTTTCTGAGAATTGCGATATTCGATGCGTCCGCGGGTCATTTGCTCGCGGATACCTCCATTTATGAGGAAATCGCGTTTTTGTCGTTCGATGAGCCGATGCAGCAACACATCTGCCTGATGTATGAGAATTATAGCGATATTGGCCACTGTCTCGTCACTCCTTACTTTCACGGCCTCGCGATAATCTGCCGAGTCGGCATGTGTCGCACAATATCTGCGTGTCTGGAGAGCTTTCCGGCTGTCTTTATGCCACAGTTTCAGCTCGCGTACACGCAAATAATCTTCATAATCCACCAAAAGCTCCTGCAAACTGGCTTTTGCAACGTTGGTCAGCTTTATCTCGGTCTCTTTGGATGTCGTGCCGGCGGCACTCCCTTCTGCGATGTTCTGTTTGCCGCTTCTAGCGGCCTGCACCATCTGGTCGATTGTACGATCCCCTTTCGAAAGAAAACGGCGTGTAAATATGTATGTTATGTCATAGATTATTTCTGTGACTCTAAATACTCGGAGCCGGCGGTAATGACCTTGTTGTGGAATGAATTTTTCCATTGAGGAGATGTGTTAATGATTGACCGTAGTGAATATTGCTTCAAGGCAGGCTGTTATTGCATTGTCATGCCTGCGAATTTAGTGAAATATCCTGAGATTTAT
>ERZ778496.1751-NODE-1751-length-14441-cov-4.549771_pt1 | contig 14441 bp, 10 predicted proteins | sample MGYA00433099_ERZ778496 | MGnify/ENA primary metagenome ERZ778496 (study PRJEB29527, sample SAMN07138962) | mouse gut metagenome | material: feces | host: mouse | place: China:Nanjing | collected 2016-01-25 ... | reverse complement strand
AGCACGGGCTTTTAAGCCTGGAAGCCCGTTTTTGTCTGACAGATTTTTTCAACGGGCTGAAAACGTTGGATATTCCTTTTTATTACGCCTGCGGCAATCACGACCACTTAGGGCAAAACGACAGCTTTTTCCAAAATTTTGAAAATGTTTTCCGCTTTTCCGAAAACTGGTCGTATTTTCCTTATCCCCCTAGTAAAAAAGAAGATACGGAGAACGAAACGGACCGATGCGCGCCCCTATGCAGCATATACGGCGTCAGCCACAGCACCCGCAAGGAATTGAAAAATTTTTTGAAAGATTTTTCCTGCAATGCCGCAGCCCCGTTCAATATCGGCGTTCTGCACGCGACAGTGAGCAGCTCCGATAAAATCAAAAATACCGACAAACACGTCGTCGCCCTTTGCAGGGAAAAAGATTTCAACAGCTTCCCCATTGATTACTGGGCGCTGGGACATATCCACGAACCCGCCGTCATTCAGGAAAGCCCCTTTCTCGCCTATGCGGGCGCGATGCAGGCTACCCGCATGAGTGAAACAGGAGCCCGCGGAGCGACGCTTGTCACCGCGGAACTTTTTGAAAACAAAACGGAACAGAAAATCCATACGGAATTTTTTCCGCTCGCCCCGCTTGAAACCTATTCCCTCTCCCTTACCCTCGCCATGGATGAAGAGCTTGAAAATACCGGACAATGCCTTGAATATTTTCTTTATGCATTCAAAAAAGAATACGCGAAATTTGAAAAAAATCCTCTTTGCCGCACAAGAATTTTCAATCTTTATCTCGAAGGACAGCACGATTTGTACGAAGAACTGCAAGAGGAAGGGTTTATTCAAAACCTGAAAAGCAAACTTGAAGAAATTGAAACAGACGCAAAAATTTTTATCAAAAAAATCAAATGTCTGATCCGCCCGCGTTTCGGCTATGAAAATGCTCATAAACGCGATGATTTACTGGGAGAAGTGTTCAGACTGCTGGAAACGCTCCGCCAGGACCCGGAAACCTTTGAGAGCATCCTCAGAAAATTGGATAATGATTTCAAAATCAAGAATGAAATTGAACTCGGATTTTTCGCCCATGGCGATAAACGCAGCAAAAAACAATTGGAAAAATATCGGAAAACGCTGCTCAAAGCATGCGAGAATATTTGCGTTAACGTATTGGAACCCAAATAATTCGGTGGAAATATGTATATTAAAAATTTTCATATTGAAGAATTCGGTCCTTTAGAAAATATTGATGTTGAAAATCTGCCCCAAACAATGGCGGTTTTTCTTGGCGACAACGAAGCAGGCAAAAGTTCTTCCATGGAATTTATCCGCACCATGCTCACGGGTATTCCCAACAGGCGTGACCTCTTTTCCCAGTCCATCAAGAAATTCAGAGGGGGGACCCTTCTTCTGGAAGATGAAAAATATGGCGGAATGCGTGTGGAAAGAAATTTTTCCGCCCGCTCCAACCGCAATTTAAAAGTATACGACGAAACCGGAAAAAAAATTGAAAACACGATTTTTTTCAATGCAACAGATAATATCTCACAAGACGTGTACCGCCTTGTTTTCGGGTTCAATCTGGCGGAACTGCAAAATTTTTCCGCGTTTCAAGACACCAATATCCTTGAAAACGTTTTGGGCGCAAGCTATGGGCTCGGACTTATCACTCCCGAAGTCGCCTTGCAGAAAATCCAAGAACAAATGGACAAACTGTATAAGGCGAAAGGCAAAACATCCGTACTGCAGGCGCTGTTCGCAAAATGGAAAGATGAAAACGCGCTTTTTGAAGAAACGAACCAACGGGTAAAAAAATTTGACGAACTGCAAAACAGGCTTCAAAGCGCAACCCTTTCCTATGACGAATTAAAACAGGAAAAAATCAAGATAAAAGCCCATGCGGAAGAATTGCGCACATGCATAACACTTTGGGGACAATGGAAAAAATGGGCGGACCTGCAAAAAGAATTTATAAAAATGCAAGCCCTCACAGGCAAGTTTTTTGACGAACACGCCGATGACGCCGAAATTTTATTCACAAAAATTTTGGAACAGCGCAGCATGAAACAAAAATTCTTGGCTTCCCTTTCACACACGCAGCGGGAATTTGAATACAGACTGAAAAAATTCAATATCAGAACAAACCTTATCGCCCAGTATTTGCCGATTAAGAATTTAAATGCAAAATTTTTGGAAGCGCAAAAAATCATTGCTGAAATCCCTGCGCAAAAAGTTCAAATCGAGCAGGCTTTTCTCGCCCTTAACAAACAAAACAAAAAAATCCTTGAAGCGTGGCAGCTCTTCAATCCCAACCCTCTTATCCACCATTACGAAAGCCCCGAACGTTTATTGGAACATTTCGGCACGGTTTTGGAAGACAGCCTTTTTCTTGACGATCTGGAAAAATCCGCAAGCCGGATCAGAGAAGCCAAAGCCCAGGTGCAAAACGCCAAAACAGCCTTGGAATATGCGAAACGCGATACGGAAAAAGCAAATCTCAAATACCAAGCCGTATTGAAAGAAAAAGCGGAAAACAATAAAAATTTAAATAAAAACAATTTGTTGAGCAAAGAAGAAATCGCATTTGAACAGCTGCTCCAGCAATGGCAAAACCGCTTGCAGGAAACCCAGGAAAAAGAAAACTCCTATCTTGACATTTCCACCGAAAAATATACGGAATTTTTAAACCAAAGCAAGGAACTGGGCTTTTCTTCCCTGCAGGACAATACCGTCAGCAAGGACAACGCAAAAGATTTTCTGCAGCATTACATGCAGCTTGCCCAAATCGTGCGCGGCATCCACAGCAACGAAGAAGAAATTTTAACTGCTTTCAAACAATATGAACAAACTACCCAAGATTTGCAGCTGCAGGAAGAACACTTGCAGGAAAAAGCAAACAGAGCGAAACAAAACGGCGAGCAAGACAAAAAACGTATTGAAAAAATCAACGCCATTGACAAAGCCACCCGTAACATCATCAGGCAGCTGGAGCAAATAGAGCAAAAAACGGAACCGGAATATGAACAAGAGGCATTGCCGAAATGGACCAAAATTCCCGCGCTTTTATGCGCCGGCACGGCTTTTTTGCTGCTTCTCTTACGCTTTACAAGCAGCAGTTCCCAAGTGGATATTTTTTTCGGAACATTGAACATCCCGTTTTTGCTGCCTGTCATTTTGCTTTTGGCAGGTATCGGACAAGGGGCTTTTTTATGGTATTTCCAACAAAAAAATGCCGGACAGCTCTCTTATTCCCCCAACGAGCAGGTTGACCTTCTTGTTCATGATTTACAGGAATTGCAGGACATCCAAGAAAAACTTCTGCAAAACTTCTATCCGGAACAGGCAAAAGAACTTCCTCAAAACGAAGCCGCGGAAAAACAAAACGAAATGCTGCATTTTGACGAGGAACTGCTTCAGAAAATTGACGAAGCGAAACTTTCCTGGCTTACTCAAGTCATTGAAAAAGCGAAGGAAAGAGCGTCCCTTTACAGCCATTACGCAAAAAAATTCAATGCCGGCGCAGCAGAAGAAACACAAGAAAATCCCGACCCGCGCCAAAACCATGCCCGAATTGCAGAACTGAAAGAAAAAGCGGAACAGCTTGAAAAACAAATCCGAAATTCCCTCTCCCAAGCGCAAGACAGCATACAGTCCATGGCGGATGTGCCGAACTTCATGAAAACAATCCGCCGCCTGGATTTGCTGGTACAGGACATCAACACCATGAGCGTCAATGTGCGGCAGTGTCATGACGTTTACAATGAGTTCACGCAATGGCTGAAAACAGCTATCCCCCAATTATCCGACACGTTTGCCAAACTCCCCTCCGAGGAATATCTGCCTCGTTTAATCGAATACCGCCACACTATCCGGGAAGAACAGTTCAAGCACATTCAAGAAATGCACGGGGCTATTTTCGCCGAAAGTTTGGCAAGTTTGGAAGAAAGCGCGGAACATTACGCCAATGTGGAAAAATCCCTTGCGGAGCGGAAGAACGCCTTGGAAAAAATTTATAAGCAATTGGCGGATTTTTTATGCAAAAACGGCTTGTTGTCCGAAGACATGCATAATCAGTTCGTGCGAAAACTTTGCAACGAAGAACAGGAACAAGATATTTTTTCAGGCACATTTTCAAATGTCAAACAATGCGTGGAAATGCTTTACCACCTGCATACGCTTCATACGGAACAGGAAAACCGCAAAGAGCAGTTGTCGGAGCAATATGAGGCGCTCAAAGATTTCATTGAACCCCTGCGGACAATTTTAATCCGTACCGACTTTTCTCCGAAAGAACCAATCCGCACGGAAAACGACTATATTCAGGCGTATCGGGACCTCATGCTTGAGCTTGAAGAAGAATACGCCCTTTTCCAGCAAAAGGAAAACCTGCTGAAAGAATACGAGCAAGCAAAAGAGCGCTACAACCAAGCGAAAACAGATGTCCAGGAAGTGGAAAAAACACTGCAGGAGCTTTACGCCTCCGCCCATGTGGAAAACGAAGAAGCCCTCGCCGACCTTTTCGCCCGAATGAAAGAAAGCGAACGTTATACCCAGCAGGCTGTTATTATTGAAGAAAGCCTGAGGGAAGAAGCAATTCCGCAATTCATCGGAAAAAGCGATACGCCAAGCAAGCGGGAATACAGGGAATTGCCCGACCAAAAACCGCTGCCGGAAATTTTCGCCTATTTTGACGAAAACGCGAAAACCCGCTTTGAAGCGGAATTGGAAGAATTGCAGGAAGAAGACGCCGGGCTTGACCGTATAGAAAAACATATCCAAGCCCTGCAAGGCAAGGTTGAAGCGGAACGGACCTTCATATATGAAGAAAGCCTTTCCAACGAAGCCGGCTACCGTATGAAAAAAACCGAAGAGGAAATAAAAGAAAACTATGAGTCATGGCTGGAATACGCCTTTGCAAAAGAAATTTTGGAACGCGCCAAAAAGCAATACGAAGAAAACAGCCAACCCCAAATCGTGCAGATCGCCTCTGAATTTTTCACTGAAATCACCGACAATGCATGGCAGGGGATAAAAGTCAATTTGGACGACAGAAGCGTCCATGTCATTGACGGAAACGGCAAATACCTGCAAGCGGAAATGCTCAGCCAGGGCGCGAAAGAACAGCTTTATCTTTCCCTGCGCCTCGCCCATATAAAAAACCGTTCGCTCACCAAACGCCCCCTGCCTATTTTAATGGACGACATTCTGGTCAACTTCGACGAACGGAGAATACGAAATACAGCCAAAGTTTTGGATTTAATGGTCCAAGAAACGCTTGATCTGTATAATAACCAGCAAATTCTTTTTTATACCTGCCATGAACGGACGGCAAAAATTCTTCAGGAAATCGTGCAGGGAACAAAAATTTACCGCGTCCAGGACAAAAAAATTTATGCCGAATAAAAAAGCGGGGAAATTTCCCCGCCTTTCTTTTTAAGAATTACGAAAATCAACCGATTTATTTTGCAGGCACTTGCGTTTCATTCATTTCGCAGGCAAACCGTTTACTGTGCGCCTGAAAAAACGAAGCAAGTAAAACCGCTCCCGCCTGGGCGACATTCAACGAATCGAATTCCCGTAAAAAAGGAATGGACAAAGCACAGGAGCAATGGTTCCGCACGCCTTGGCGCACGCCTTTTTCTTCACTGCCGAGCACCAGTAAAGCCGGAAACCGCAACCCCTCCTGCGTTTCCTGCAAAAGGGCGTTTTTTCCATGCATATCGGCATAATAAGCCGTATATCCGGATTTCTCCGCAAGCTCGACGGATCTTGCAAGATTGACGACTTCGGCAATAGGCAGTCTCTCCAGACTTCCCGCTGCCGAACGCGAAGCTCCGGCGCCTAAAAACGCGCTGTTATGTTTTGGAACAACAAGCCCTGCCGCTCCCATCGCATACATGGTTCTGACCAATGTTCCCACGTTTCCGGGGTCAAGCACCTGATCAAGAGCGACAATGAGCGGAAGCGGCGCTTCAAACGCCGTTTCCAGCAAATATTCGTACGGAACATAGCCCACCTCGCGAAGACGCGCGGCAATGCCCTGATGATTCACGTTATCGCAAAGACGGTGCAAAACATCGTCGCCGACAACGGTATGCCGTATGGAGTGTTCTTTACAAAGGGAAAGAATGCGGCTGCTTTCTTTAATATTCCTTCCTTTGCGCAAATATAAGTGGTCTATTTTATTAGGTTCTTTTTCAAGCACTTCCATGACCGGCTTGTAACCCGATAAAATATGTTGAAAATTTTTTTTATTTTTTTTGATTAAATTTTCTTGTTTCTGATTGCCATACGGTGTATATTTTTTTTCTTGCATCGAGTGTTCCTTGCTGAAAAAATGAAAGCTTTGCAAAGCATACTGAAATAAAATATTAATACAAGTATTTTTACAGCTTATTTTAAGGAGAGTGTTGTGCGTTCTTTTTCAATATCCAAACTGAGGCATTTAATCCTGCCTGCCGCCGTCTGCCTGTCCCTTACCGCCTGCGGAACAAAAAATTATCAGCCAGAGGACAATTATGTTTCCACCGATGATTCCCTGTATGAAAACTACATACTGAGCGTTGACGAAGAAACCGGTCCTCTTCTCGAAGCTGAAAAGAAAGCGTTCCTCTCCGTGAGTGAAATCGACAGGAATATTACGGCGGAACAATTGAAATGCGTTGAAAAAGAATACAAGCATTATATAAAAAATCCCCGCGGACGCGTGACTATCGAGCGGTTCATGTACAGAGCCATGCCCTATCTTGATTTCACCAAAAAAGTCTTCCGTGAGAAAAATATGCCTGAAGAATTGGCATACCTCGCTTTTGTGGAAAGCGGCTATCATCCTTTCGCCCGTTCTTCCGCCAACGCCCTCGGCATGTGGCAGTTCATGGCGCCGACAGCCCGGCACTGCGGACTAACCATCAACTGGTGGATAGATGAACGCCTCGACCCTTATAAGGCGACCTATGCAGCAGCCGATTATCTCCAAGAAATGTATGATGAATTTAATGACTGGCACTTGGCTTTGGCAGCCTACAACGCAGGACCGGGGAAAATCAGACGCGCTTTGACGGAAACAGGCACGGATAATTTCTTCGACCTTATGGATGCCAACGAAACCATAAAAAATTCAAAAATTAAAATCAAGAAAGAAACGGCGGATTACGTGCCCCGCTTTATCGCCATGGCAAAAATTATCCGCAGCTTCGACTCCTTAGGTTTTGAGCCAAAAGAGAATGAACTCGGCAAAGGGCACAATGTCATCAAAGAACAGGCTATCGCCATAAAAGCGCAGCGCGGTTCCGATTTGAAAGCCATTGCCCGTGAAATGGACATGTCATGGCAACACTTCCGCGACTATAACCCCGCCTTTTTGCAAACCGTAACCCCTCTCAACGCCGATACCGTTTTTTACGTGCCGGCAAGCCTGCAGGCGAGAGGTTTGGAAGTAAGCCGCATGGAAATGCTCGCCGGCTGGTCCACATACACCATTAAAAAAGGAGACACCCTTTCCGGTATCAGCAAAAAAACAGGTGTGCCCGTGCACGTTTTGCGCCAAGCCAACGCCGTCAGCGAACCTTTGCGCATAGGACAGCATTTGAGGCTTCCCGGACACAACACCTACATAGCGGATAAAAATGCGAATAAATCCTCAAGCCTCGGAACCCGTCCTGAAAAAGATCTCAATTACACGGTAAAATCAGGCGACACGTTCGTCGAAATCGCCAATAACCACGGACTTGCCCTTGCGGAACTGCAAAAAGCGAACCCGCAAATCAAAGACGTTACCAAACTCGCTCTCGGACAGCAAATTCGTATCCCCGGAACCAAACAACATTTCAAAGTCAAAGAACAAAAACCCGTCCAAAACCTCATTGCGGCGAATAAAACCAAACAAATTCAGCAAACGGCGTCCAAAAAGCAGGAAATGGCTCCCGCTTCCTCCGCAAAACGTTCAAAAAGCCGCTACACAATCCAAAAAGGAGACACCCTTTATTCCGTCGCCCAAAAACACGGTTTGACCGTTGCCGAACTTCAGGAAATGAACAACGGATTGTCTCCCCAAAACTTGGCGATCGGGCAAAGCATTCTTGTTAAAGCCCATGAAAATTATATTGCAAGCAACAGCAAAAAAGCTCCGCGGCAAAATCTCGCAAAAAAGAAAACCTATACGGTAAAACAAGGCGATACCCTTTATTCCATCGCAAAATCACACGGGCTCAGTGTCGCGGAACTGCAGACACATAACAAAAACCTCAGCACGAGCATTTCCATAGGACAAACAATCACCATACCGTCCAAAACACAGCTCGCCGCGGCAAAACCCATTGTCCATATCGTAAAAAAAGGCGACACCCTTTACAGCATAAGCAAAAATTACAATGTCACGGTTGACGCGATTGTCGCTTACAACAATCTTGCTGGCAACAGCTTATCCATCGGGCAAAAGGTGAAAATACCGAATACGAATTACACAATGGCAAGCGCGGACAATTCCGACAACATACAATAATTTGCATGCCTGCATATTCAAATAAAAAATGAAAACCGCCGCATACGAAACGGCGGCTTTTATTTTAACAATTCGGCACCAAACAATATTCCCCCAAGAAAACATTTTTTTAATAAAATCTTACCTGTTTTTCTTGCCATATCAGCTGATTACCAAATACAAGCATATTGTGAGCTGATAAAAAGGGATAGAAAAAAGTCTTCTTCCTCCTCTTCCTCGTCACCTTTTAACGTGACCTGATTGTAAGGGATAAAAAAAGGAGCATACGCTCCTTTTTCATGCCATATATCGGAAAATTAACCTGTTACCAATATTTTCGGTATTTTTCCCTGCCGAATTTAGTCAGCCGCCAGCGCTGCATCAGCATTTCCCCCTCGCCGGCGTCCTCAACCCATTCTTCCACAAGCTCCGCAATGCCGACAGCACGCAAAGACAAAACATGTTCATCGGCGGCATAAACCTGCTTTTCACCGGGGTGGGACTGCATAAGCAAATCCCGAATTTCCCGTGTTGTGAGCGAAGCATGCATATCCAACAATTTACAAATTTCCAATCTGATCGGATGTTTCATAATTTCTCCCCGTTTGCCCGAAGCTAGCCCACTTGCCGCAAATTGACAATGTCTTTAGGATTTCCGATAACAAGAACCATGCCAGAGAAAATCACGACAGCACCGATAACAAGATTTACGGTAATCTCCGTATCCAGGAAAACAGCACTCAAAACCACGCCCCATAGTGCATAGGTGATGTTCAAAGCCATGGCACGGCTTACCCCTGTCGTATTCATCGCCTTATACCAGCACATATAGGAACAAGCCCCCACAATCCCCGCAAGCATGACAAGGTATAGTTTGTCACTGGTTAAAAAACCTTGGATAGCTGAAAAATAACCCATATCCGCAGGCAGCGTGAAATGGCAGGCAAGCGGAATAAGAATGAACCAGTAAATGCATGCGGAAGTCATTTGATAAATGTTCAATGCAATGCCGGGTTCGACAAAATCCATTCCGGAGGTCACCACAACGCCCTCGCAGGCCCAGCCGCAGGCGGCGACAACGGCGAAAAGCAAACCTAAATAAAAATATTCGGACCCGCCGCCGGAAGGCGCGACAAAACTGATGATGAACACGCCAAAAATACAGCCGAGCAAACCGATCCATGCTCTTCCGATGATTTTTTCCTTTAAAAAGACCATTGCCAAAATAGCCGCAAAAGCGGGGTACAGGGAAGTTATCGGCAAAACATACGCCGGATCGGTTAAGGAAACAGCCATCAAATACCCTCCCATTCCGAAAGGCGCGCCCAAAAATCCGCCGAGCATGCAAAGCCTGCCGGCTTTATTTTTAATGGTTCGGGGAATTTCTTTCAATTGCCCTCTGTAAGCATTGACTGCCAAAGATGTGACTGCGCCGCAAAAATCATGAATACCCGCAGCCGCAAAAGGAGCGACAAGCCAATATTCAGGCTGTGCGAAGGCACCGCTTTTAACCCCCATGCCCAAAAGAAAAACGCTTGATACCGCCCACGTGATACCGCCGATTATGCCAAGAACCAAACCTTTTTTGGCAAAGAGCAAATCTTTTTTTTCACGCAGTGCCGCCGCCCTTTCCGTTGTTTTGACAAAATTTGTTTGAGTGAGTATTTCTGACCCCATAAGCACCTCTGCAAATATTTGCCATAAAAAAAAGCAAAAATTATGCCAAGCGGAAAACCCCCGAAAAGTCCGAATTTCCGCTGTATTCATTAAACATATCGAAATAATGAAAGGACTTTGTGCCAAAAAGAACGATAAAATCTTTTCATTGACGACATATTTGTCATAAAAAACGTTTCCCGCTTCCAAAAACCTAATCACTTGGAAATAAATGAAATTTTCTGTGTCATTCTAAAAGTAAAATTCAAAAAAAATGTCAAAGTTGTCGTCATAAAAAACTAATTATTTCTCTCAAAAAGAATTGAACGACACAAATGTCGCATTAATGGACAAAGCAATATGCGTTTTTTCAATCCTATTTGTCCTAATATGCCAATATAATACTTTTTATTCGTAATGGCATGTTTTGTGATTTTTAGAGCAAAAAACATATGCACATTGGAGGTTCCCATGGCAAAAGACGACGATTTCACTTGCAGACCATTGGATGAAAATGATTTATGCGTTGAAAAATCAATTGCCTTGCCGGTTGTTCTTGTTTTATTGCTTGTCAGCTTGCCTGCAATCTTTTTCAGCGCGGAAATGGAAGCCTTTTTAAAAGGCATTGTGAACCCGCTGAACAAGGCATTGGGCAGTTCGTTTTTATGGCTTGTGACGATTTTTGTTTTCATGCTCATTTATTTCGCCATAAGCAAATACGGCGACATAAAATTTGGCGACCCTGACGAAAAACCCGAATTTCCTCTTGGTTCCTGGGCTGCCATGATTTTCACCTCCGGCGTTGCAGGGGCATGCATGTTCTGGGCTATTGTCGAACCCTCATGGTATTTGGTGACGCCCCCTATGAATGCGGCGCCCGAAAGCGTGGAGGCGTACAATCTCAGCCTAAGTTTCCTTCTTTTAAACTGGGGCCCCACAGCATGGAGCTCTTATTTCATCTGCGCCTTGCCTATCTGCTATATGTTCCACATCAGAAGACAGCCTCTTTTGCGTGTGAGCGCGGCTTCTGAAATTGTCATCGGCGAACGCAAAGACAAATTCCTAGGCAGATTTTTGGACTGCTGCTTCATTTTGGGTCTGATGTTCTGTACGACAATGACCATGTGCCTCTCCCTGCCGACCGTGGAAGCGACCATCTGCAAAGTGACAGGCTTTGAACCTTCCCTCGCCCTGCAGGGCAAAATCTTACTCACGACTATCGCCATTTCCGCCGTCAGCGTTTATTTCGGTTTGAAAAAAGGAATTAAAACAGTAAGCGACCTCAACGTGCTTTTGGCGTTTGCTTTGCTCATTTATGTTTTCTTGTGCGGTCCGACAGCCACATTGTTCGATACGTTCACCAACGCCGTGGGCAGAACAGCCAACAACTTCCTTACCTATATCCTTTGGACGGACCCGTTCACCGACCAAACCGTGCCCCAGGACTGGACAATGTTCTATGCCATGAACTGGCTGGGCTACGGACCTTTCATGGGCTTATTCATTGCAAGGATCTCCCGCGGAAGAACGGTCAGGGAAATCGTAGGCTGCGGTTTGTTCTTCGCGGTTCTTGGCGGTTACTGCATGCATGGCGTGCTCGGCTCCTACACCTTATACCTGTCACACAACAACATCATTGACGTTACGGGTATTTTGGTGAAGCAAGGCGGCGCCGCCCTCATGGCGGAAGTTTTTGACACGCTGCCTTTCAGCACCGTGGTTTTTATCGTGTATGCGATGGTTTCAACCATTTTCCTGGCAACAAGCATCAATTCAAGCTGTTACATCATGGCGGCAACAGCAACCAAACGTATCGGAGTCAACGACGATCCCAACAAATACAATTTGGTCATGTGGGCGCTTTTGCAAGGCTTGCTCGCTTTCGGAGCCCTTACCATGGGCGGGCTTGAAGTTGCAAAAATGCTTGGCAAGCTGGCGGGTATTTTCATCTGCATTCCTGTCATCCTCCTTGCCTACGCATGGATAAAAATGCTCAAAGGCGACAAACTGGACGAAGTGACAGACTGCCGATAAAAAATATTTTGTTCATAATCGCCAAAAAGAAGAAAGCCGGCTCAATACCGGCTTTTTTTATTATTTACTAACACACTCTTCTTCTATATACTGGAAAAAAGGCGGGAATTTTATGGTACAATACAGAGACGGCAATTATTTCAGCGAGTTTGAAAAAAATATTTTCGATATTCTGCCGGGTTTGGCTTATTATTGCAAATTCATTCCCTCAAAAACGGACAATCCGTATGATTATTCCCTTATTTTGGAATACGCGAGCAAGGGCTGCATGGAACTTGTGGGCATTTCCGCAGCCGAATTTATAAAACAAAATAAAAACGTGCTTGAACATTTAATGACGGAGGACGATGTAAAAAGAACCCATAATTACAGCTATGACCAAGTAAGGGAGCATAAGTCCTATGAAATGAAATACCGCATAAAATTTGCGAGCGGGCTTTTGAAATGGGTTTGGGACATCGGTGCGGGCGATTATGACAAGCAAGGAAATATCATCGGTTACAAGGGAGTAATCATGGATATTTCCGAAGAAAAATTCAATGAACTGGAACTGCAGGAAGAAAATAAACAGCTCAAAGCCTCGATAGAGCAGGCGAACGGCCTGGGACGCATTATCGGCAGAAGCAAAGCCATGCAAAATGTTTATGAACTCATTATGAAAGCTTCTGAAAACGATATGAATGTCATCATACTGGGAGAAACCGGCTGCGGAAAAGACTTGGTTGCAAAAGCCATTCATGAATACAGCGGCAAAAAGGGCGATTATGTTCCCGTCAACTGCGGGGCTATTCCCGAACAGCTTATGGAAAGTGAATTTTTCGGACATACGAAAGGTTCTTTTTCCGGCGCTTACGCAAATAAACAAGGCTTCATCGCCGCCGCCGACAACGGCACGCTCTTTTTAGACGAAATAGGGGAAATCCCCCTCAATTTGCAGGTGAAGCTTTTGCGCACGCTGGAAAACAGAACCTATACGCCTTTGGGAAGCAACACGCCCAAAAATTCCAATTTTCGTCTGATCACGGCGACGCATAGGGATTTAAACCAAATGGTGCAGGAAAAAAACATGCGTTCGGATTTCTTTTACCGGATTAATGTGCTGGAAATTCATCTGCCCCCGCTGCGGGAAAGGGAAAATGACTTATTCCTTTTGGTTGAAAATTATTTCAAACGCAAAAATGCTAAAATCACGCTGCCGCTGAAAGTCCGTTTAGCCATGCAAAACTATCATTGGCCCGGCAATGTGCGGGAACTGCATAATTTTTTGGATAAATACCTGTTTCTTGGCGAAGACGCGCTCAAAAGTCTGCATTTTTCCGAAGAAGACAGTTTCTTAATGAATCTGACCGCCAATACGCTTTCTTTCAAAGAGGCAACGGAAGAGTTTGAAAGGCAAATCATTATGAAATCCCTGTCCCAAAATCAAGGAAATACGGCTAAGTGCGCGGAATGCCTCGACATGAATTTAAGAACGCTGCAAAGAAAAATAAAGCAGTTCGGAATAAAATGAAATTTGAATGAGTTTGCCATAGGACACTCCAATTCCTTTGGAACGGTTTTTGCCATAAAAGAATACCATATTTTTGGAACAGTTTTTGCTATAAGATACTCTAAATTTATAGAAACACCATACCGTATGAAAACACTATAAATTTTTTGAGGCACTGTAAATTGTTAAGGAGTATCTTATGTCAGCACCTATTGTAAAGTATTCACGCAAAGGAAACGTTCACACTATTGATTTCGGCATTCCCGCAATAGACAACATCATCATCGATTACGATAAAATCCCGGAAGAACAAAGGGCAGGACTTGCGAAATCCCTTCTTTCCGCCGCCAATTTAGCTTGCTACATCGCAACCTTGGGAAGCGCGCTGACCGCCCGCGGGGCAAACTTCACGGAAATAGAAGGCATTGCGAACATAGATTTGGGGCATAATGAAAACAAGCAGGCACGCGTCACCGGCATCAATTTAGACGTGAAAGTCGCAATGGACGGCGAAGACGATTCCATTTTCGAACGCTGCCAAAAAATTATGAAAAACGGCTGCTTGGTTACCGGTTCCGTTCATGAGGGAATACACATGACCTATAAACTTGAAGCCGAATATGACGACTAAGCGGGCATGAGCCATTCAAATTGAAAAGGCGTTGCACAGGCAATGCCTTTTTTTATTTCCATAGTACGACATAAATGTCGCTTACAATTTTATTTCTAAAATACGGACAAATCATTCAATTACAAAAATTCACCTGCTATATTATATAATTATAATAACATATCC